>Ga0049081_10000297_pt1 | contig 19555 bp, 24 predicted proteins | sample GreLakmeER78MSRF_FD_66717 | JGI IMG/M metagenome (GOLD analysis project Ga0049081, IMG submission 66717) | Freshwater lentic microbial communities from great Laurentian Lakes, MI, USA - Great Lakes metaG ER78MSRF | ecosystem: Environmental > Aquatic > Freshwater > Lake | place: Great Lakes...
CGGGCGTGGACACGCGCTTCGTCTGTCGGATCACCGACTGACCGCCGTGCGCGTACTTGAGGATCACACGAAGCAGATGCTTCCCGTCTTCGTTCTCGACGGTGCGGTAATCCTGGATGAAGTGGCTCTCCTTCAAGATCCGTGCGATCTCGATCTTCATCTTTGACAACGGCATGTCGACGCGGCGGTGCTTAGACGCACACGCGTTGCGAATGCGCGTCAGCATGTCGGCAATAGGGTCGTTGAGGCTCATGCTCTCTGAGTTCTCCTAGGGTATCCGCCGGCCGCGCCGGGGACCTGTAGGAAGTGAATAGAAAAATCAGCGACAGGTGCAGCCTTTCAAGTTAGTGGGTTGAGGCTCAGCCACAACGCACCACCCGAACTCTGCACCGGCGACCGATCGGATCCGACTACCAGCTCGCCTTGCGCACCCCGGGAATCAGGCCGTTCAGGGCCATGTCTCGGAGGGCGATGCGGCTGAGGCCGAAGTGGCGGAGAAAGGCGCGCGGACGGCCGCTCATGTTGCAACGGTTGCGCACGCGGGTCGCCGATGAGTCGCGCGGCAGCTTATGCAGCGCGTTCACGGCCGCCAACTTCTCTTCGCCAGTGCTCTTCGGATTCTGGATGATGGCCTTCAGGGCAGCGCGCTTCGTGGCGTATCGGGCCACCAGTTCCTTGCGCTGCGCGTTGCGGGCCAGCTTACTCGTCTTTGCCATGTCGTTATGTCCGGATTAGGCGGCGGCCGCGGGGGCCGCCGGCTGCGCCACCTTAGGAATGACCGGCTTGTCGTCGCCGCGGAACGGCATGCCCAGCTGATGCAGAAGCGCCATTGCATGCGCATCCTTCTCCGCCGTCGTCACGAACGTGATGTCCATGCCGTGAATCTGCTCCACCATGTCGTAGTTGATCTCCGGGAAGATCATCTGCTCCTTGATGCCGATCGTGTAGTTGCCACGACCGTCGAACGACTTCGTACCGAGGCCGCGGAAGTCGCGGATACGCGGGACCGACACCGTCACGAACCGGTCGAGGAACTCCCACATCTTCGCGCCACGGAGCGTCACCGACGCGCCGATTTCCTGCCCTTCGCGCAGCCCGAAGTTCGAGATCGACTTCTTGGCCTTGCGACGCACCGGCTTCTGCCCCGTGATCAGCGCCAACTCCTCGACCACTACGTCGAGCAGCTTCGGCTGCTTCACCGCTTCACCGACACCGCAATTCACGACAATCTTTGACAGCGTCGGAATCTGATGCCCGTTCGTGAAGTCGAACTGCGTGGCCAGGGCCGCGCGCACGACGTTCACGTAATGCGCCTGCAGACGCGGCGCCGCCACCGGCAGCCCCGCACCCGCATGCTCGCGCTTGGTGAAGTCGATCGCCTGACGCGGCTGTCCCGCCTTGCCCGCCTTGCCACCCTTCCCCTTCGCGGCCGCAGCGCCACCCTTGGCTCCGCCCTTCGCGGCGCCAGAGCCACCTGCCTTCCCACCTGCCTTCCCGCCAGCCTTTCCGCCAGCCTTTTCCTTGGTCGCCATTTGCTATGCTCCGGTCAGCGCGCGCGGGGGATAACTTCACCGCTCTTGACGCCGACGCGCTCCTTCGTACCGTCGGTGTCGATGCGCTTCTTCGTGCGCGTCGGCTTGCCGGTCTTCGAATCGAGCAACATCGCGTTCGACGCGTGGAAGGGCGCGGCCATCTCGATGATGCCGCTCGTCTCTTCCGCAGTACGCGCCTTGCGGTGCTTCTTCACGATGTTGATACCTTCCACCTTGATGCGGCCCGTCTTGGGGTACACCTGAAGGACCTTCCCTTCGCGCCCCTTGTCGTCGCCGCGCATGATGCGGACGGTATCACCCTTCGTCACGTGAATGACCTCACGCGAGGCCTTCATCGCGTGGCGGCCAGCGCCGAGGCGCTGTCCACGGTCCGTCTTGTAGTACACGTTCTTACGCATCTCAGATCACCTCAGGCGCCAGCGACACAATCTTCATGTACCGCTTTTCGCGCAGTTCGCGCGCCACGGGGCCGAAGATACGAGTCGCCTTGGGCTCGCCGTTGTCGTTGATGATGACGACCGCGTTCTCATCGAACCGGATATAGCTGCCGTCCTTGCGACGCGTTTCCTTGACCGTGCGAACCACCACGGCCTTGGCCACGTCGGACTTCTTTACGGTGCCGTTCGGGAGCGCGTCCTTCACCGCCACGACGACCCGGTCACCCAGGCCCGCATAGCGACGGCGCGTGCCGCCCAGCACACGGATCACCAGGGCACGCTTGGCGCCACTGTTGTCCGCAACCTTCACGACCGATTCCTGCTGAATCATGGTTTAGTTCCCCTTAACGCGCGCGTTCGACGATCTCGACCACGCGCCACCGCTTGTCCTTCGACAAGGGCCGGGTCTCCATGATACGGACCAAGTCGCCAAGCTTCGCCGAGTTCTCCTCGTCGTGCGCTTTCAGCTTCCGTGTCCGCGTCACCATCTTGCCATACTGGGGGTGGGGCATCCGTCGGTCGATGCGCACCACCACCGTCTTGTCCATCTTATCGCTCACCACCAAGCCCGTACGCATCTTGCGCGCGGTCCGGTCAGAGGCGCCAGTCTGCGTGGCGCTCGCGTTATTCATCTCAGCCATCGATCGGATTCCGGTTAGCGGCCACGGGTCGCGAGCTGACGCTCGCGCTGCACCGTCTTGAGGCGCGCAATGTCCCTGCGGATGCTGCGCAACCGCAGCGGCTCTTCCAGCGCTTCGGTGCCGCTCCGGAACTTGAGGCGAAAACGCTCCTCCTCAAGTTCGGCGATACGGGCCACCAGCTCGTTCTCCGCGAGCGCGCGGATCTCTTCACTCTTCATTCGGTCACCGCCTCCTCTCGGGCAACAAACTTGGTCTTCACGCCAAGCTTCGCGGCGGCCAGGCCCATTGCCGTTTCGGCAAGTTCCCGCGTCACGCCTTCGATCTCGAACATCACTCGGCCCGGCTTCACCACCGCCACCCACATTTCGGGCGATCCCTTGCCCTTACCCATGCGCGTTTCGGCCGGCTTCTTCGTGATCGGCTTGTCCGGGAAAATCCGGATCCACACTTTACCGCCACGCTTGATGTGACGCGTCATCGCCACGCGGCACGCTTCGATCTGACGGCTCGTGACCCATGCCGGCTCCAGCGCCTGCAGACCATAGGTGCCGAACGACACCTCCGATCCACGGTGCGCGAGCCCTGTCATACGGCCCTTGAACATCTTGCGGAACTTGACCCGCTTCGGACTCAGCATCGCTTAGCTCCTCAGTTGCCGGTCGAGTAGGTCTTGCCGCGACGATCTTCCACGATCTCACCCTTGAAGATCCACACTTTGACACCAATGGCGCCGTACGTGGTCTTCGCCGTGCTCGTGGCGTAATCGATGTCGGCGCGCAGTGTATGAAGGGGCACCCGGCCTTCCATGTACCCTTCCGTTCGCGCGATTTCGGCACCGCCAAGACGGCCGCCGGCCTTCACCTTGATGCCCAGCGCGCCCATGCGCATCGCGCTCTGCACCGCGCGCTTCATCGCGCGACGGAACGAGATACGCTGAGCCAGCTGCGCCGCAATGTTGTCGGCCACCAGCTGCGCCTCAACTTCCGGGCGTTTGATCTCTTCGACGTTGATGCCGACTTCCTTGCCCGTGAGCTGTGCCAGCTCGTCGCGCAGCTTGTCGACTTCCGCACCCTTCTTGCCGATCACCACGCCAGGACGGCCGGTGTGCACCGTCACCACCACCTTGCCCGGCTTCCGTTCGATCGTCACGTCCGAAATGGCCGCGTTCTCGAGACGAGCCTTCAGGTACTTGCGGAGCAGCGCGTCTTCCTTCAGCAGCGCCGGCATCTCCTTCTTCGCGTACCAGGTCGAGCGCCAGTTCTTCGTGACACCAAGGCGAAACCCGATCGGATTAGTCTTTTGTCCCATTAGCGCACCGCCTCCGCCACGATAATCTCGATGTGGCTCGTCCGCTTGGCGATTGGTGTCGCACGACCCATGGCCGCCGGCATCCAACGCTTCAGCTTCGGACCCTCGTTCACGATGGCCTTCGTGATCACCAACGCGTCGACATCCAGCGACGTGTTGGCCGCACGGGCCGCCTGCTCTGCGTTCGCGACCGCACTGGCCAGCGTCTTCTCGATCTGCTTGGCCGCGCCCTTCTTCGAGAACTTCAGAATCGCCAACGCGTCGTTGACACGCTGACCGCGGATCTGGTCGATCACCAGCCGCATCTTGTACGGAGACTGACGCGCCGTGCGCTGAATGGCGCGGGCCTCAGTTCCGGTCTTCAAAGCCTTGGCCATGGGTTACTTGCCTCCCTTGCCAGCGGGCTTCTTCGCGTCGGTCTTCTGTCCCGCGTGACCGCGGAACAGACGCGTCGGCGAGAATTCGCCGAGCTTATGGCCGACCATGTTCTCCGTCACGTACACCGGGATGAACTTGTTCCCGTTGTGCACCGCGAACGTGTGCCCGACAAATTCCGGCAGCACCGTGCTCGCGCGCGACCAGGTCTTGACGACCTTCTTCTCGTTACGGCCGTTCATGGCGCTCACCTTAGCTTCGAGGCGCTCAGCGACGAACGGACCCTTCTTAATGCTTCTGGACATATAGGTTCTCGATTCGCCTGGCGGTTACTGCGTCGCTCGGCCGCGCTTGCGGCCGCGCACGATGAGACGCGTTGAAGCCTTCTTCTTATTACGCGTCTTGACGCCCTCGGGCTTGCCCCACGGGCTGACCACGTTCCGGCCGCCGCGCGTGCGTCCACCGTGCGGGTGATCCACCGGGTTCATCACTTCACCACGAACCTTCGGACGCTTGCCCAGCCAGCGGCTCTTACCCGCCTTGCCGTGCGACTGCAACTCATGCTCCGAGTTGCCGACTTCGCCGATCGTCGCGGTGCAGTTGCCGTGCACCAGGCGCATTTCCGTGCTGCCCATCCGGAGCGTCACGTAGTCACCTTCCTTCGCCACCACCTGGGCAAAGGCGCCGGCCGAGCGCGCCATCTGGCCGCCCTTCGCGATCTTCAGTTCGATGTTGTGCACCTGCGTACCCAGCGGCACTTCCTTCAGGGGCATCGCGTTGCCGACGCGGAAATCGCTTCCCGGGCCAGAGACGATCGTGTCACCCTGCTTGAGGCCCTTCGGGTGCAGGATGTACCGCTTCTCGCCGTCCGTGTACTCGACCAGCGCAATACGCGCCGAACGATTCGGATCGTACTCGATCTCCTTCACAACCGCCGGCATGCCGTGCTTGTTGCGCTTGAAATCGATGATGCGGTACATGCGCTTGTGGCCACCACCAATACGGCGCATGGAGATGTGACCGTGATTATCGCGGCCACCCGACTTCTTGAGAGGCTCGACCAGCGACTTCTCGGGCGTCGAACGCGTGATCTCGGCGAAATCCGATACCGAGCGGAAGCGCGACCCCTTGCTGACCGGCTTGAACTGACGAATACCCATGCGAATCAGCCCTCGAAGATCGCGATGGTGTCGCCGTCACGCAGCTTCACAATCGCCTTCTTGGTATGTGGACGGCGGCCGATCGACTGGCCGACGCGACGCGACTTGCCACGCGCATTCGACGTCCAGACGCCAGTCACCTTCACGCCGAACAACTGTTCGACGGCCGCCTTGATGGAATACTTGTTGGCGTCGGGCGCCACTTCAAACGTGTACTCGCCACGATCCTGATACGAAGCCGAGGTGCGCTCCGTAATGATCGGGCGCATGATGGTGCGATAAAGAGTCGCCATCGGTTACGCCTCCGCCGAGGTCTGGGTGAGTGCCGACGATTCGATCACGACGACATCCGACCACAGGATGTGATACGTGCTCACATCGCTGTACGGCATCACATGCGCGTGCGCGACGTTGCGACCGCTGAGGTACACGTTCGGCTTCACACCGTCCGTGAGAAGCAGCACCTTCTTCCCCGCGACGCCGAGCGACTCGAACAGGCTCAGCATCGTCTTGGTCTTGGGAGCGCTGAAGTTCAGCGCATCCACCAACATGACCGCGTTCTCACGGGCACGCGCGTTCAGCGCGCTCTTCCGCGCCAAGGCCCGCACCTGCTTCGGCACGATCTGCGTGTACTTACGCGGGATCGGACCAAACACGGTACCACCGCCCGGCCAGTTCGGAGCGCGGATCGAGCCCTGACGGGCGCGACCGGTTCCCTTCTGCTTCCACGGCTTCTGGTTACCGCCCGTCACCTCACCGCGCGTCTTCGTCTTGGCCGTGCCCTGGCGACGATTGGCGAGAAACGCCTTCACCGCCTGGTGCATGACCGGCACGTTCACCGTGCCGTCGAACAAGCCTTCGGGCAGCTGGCGCGTACCGGCCTGCTTCCCCTTCGCCGAATACACAGGCGCCTGAAAGGTCTGAGTTTCAGTGGTCATGATCAGCTCTGCTTCCGCACGAAGACGATGCCGTTGGTCGGCCCCGCCACGCTGCCGCGCAGGTAAATGAGGTTGCGCTCAGCATCGATCTTCTCGATGCGAATGCCGATCGCCGTGTGACGGACATTGCCGTACTGGCCCGGCATCTTCTTGCCCTTGATAACGCGCGACGGATCGGTGCCCGCGCCGATCGAGCCTGGCTTGCGGTGCTTCGTGTTACCGTGCGTGTTCGGGCCGCCGTGGAAGCCGTAGCGCTTTACAACGCCCTGGAAACCGCGACCCTTCGAGGTGCCTTCGACCTTGACCTTTTCGCCAGGCGCGAAGATCCCAACCGTGATGATATCGCCCACCGTGTACGTCGGGGCCTCGGGATTCTTGCCCGGGGCGTCGTCGAGGCGGAAGCTCCGGAGGACGACTGGCGGGGCGGTAAGCCCGGCCTTCTTCGCATGTCCGACTTCGGCCTGCGTCGCGCGACGTCCGCGCGGCGTGCGCTCGCCCTTCTTATTCTCACGCGCGAGCTTCTGCTCGCCGTATCCGAGCTCCACCGCGGCAAACCCCGCCTTTTCCTGCGTCATCACTTTGACGACGGGATTCGGCGTGGCCTCCACCACGGTGCAGGGCACTTGCTGCCCCTGCTCGTTGAACAGCTGGGTCATACCCAGCTTCTTGCCAATAATGCCGATCATGAAAAGTCTGCTCCGTACGAGTCGCGGGGGATCCGAAGATCCACACCGTTGGACTGAGGAGGGCAACGCCGTATGCGATGCCCTCTGTACTCACCCTACACCTGCAACCTGCGACTACTCAACCTTGATTTCGACGTCCACACCAGCCGGCAGATCAAGCTTCGTGAGCGCGTCCACCGTACCGGCACGCGAATCCAGAATGTCGATCACGCGCTTGTGCGTCTTCAGTTCGAACTGCTCGCGCGACTTCTTGTCCACGTGCGGCGAGCGAAGCACCGTCCAACGCTGCGTCTTCGTGGGAAGAGGAATCGGACCCGAGACCGACGCGCCCGTCTTTTCCGCGGTGCGAACGATATCAGCCGACGCCTGGTCGATCACGGCGTGGTCAAAAGCCTTGAGGCGAATACGAATGCGGCCAGCCATCTGAATTCCTGGTAGAGATCCATCCGGCGTGCAGTGACCGATTCATACGAATCGGCCACCGGACACCTGATGTTTCTGATTAGGCGAGGATCTTGGTGACGACGCCGGCGCCGACCGTCCGACCACCCTCGCGGATGGCGAAGCGGATCGACTCTTCCATCGCGATCGGGATAATGAGCTCGATCGTCATCTGGATGTTGTCGCCCGGCATCACCATCTCCATCCCTTCGGGAAGCTCGATGGTGCCCGTCACGTCCGTCGTACGGAAGTAGAACTGCGGACGGTAGCCCTTGAAGAACGGCGTGTGGCGGCCGCCCTCTTCCTTCTTGAGCACGTACACCTCGGCCAAGAACTTCGTGTGCGGCTTAATCGTGTTCGGCTTGGCCAACACCATGCCGCGTTCGATTTCGTTCTTGTCGATGCCGCGCAGGAGAAGACCGACGTTGTCACCGGCCTGTCCTTCGTCCAGCAGCTTGCGGAACATTTCGACGCCGGTCACGATCGTCTTGCGCTCGCTGTTGTAGCCGACGACCTGCACTTCTTCGCCGACCTTCACGATGCCGCGCTCGATACGTCCCGTCGCCACCGTGCCACGACCCGTGATCGAGAACACGTCTTCGACCGGCAGGAGGAACGGCTTGTCGACTTCACGAACCGGCTGCGGGATATAGTTATCCAACGCCTCGAACAACTTCACGAACTCGGCCACCCACTTCGGGTCGCCGTTGATCGCGTTGATGGCCGAGCCACGGATCACCGGGGCGTCGTCACCAGGATAGTTGTACTTCGAGAGCAACTCGCGGACTTCGAGCTCGACGAGGTCGAGCAGCTCTTCGTCTTCAACGAGGTCGCACTTGTTGAGGAACACCAACACCGACGGCACGTTCACCTGGCGCGCCAGGAGAATGTGCTCGCGCGTCTGCGGCATCGGACCGTCGACGGCGGACACGACCAGGATCGCGCCGTCCATCTGCGCCGCACCCGTGATCATGTTCTTCACGTAGTCGGCGTGGCCCGGACAGTCGACGTGCGCGTAGTGACGGTTCACCGTCTCGTACTCGACGTGCGACGTGGCGATCGTCATGATCTTCGTGGAGTCACGACGGCCCTGCGACTCAGACGCCTTGGCGACTTCGTCGTACGGGATGTACTTGGTGCCGTAGGTCTCCGCCGAGATCTTCGTGAGAGCAGCCGTCGTCGTCGTCTTGCCGTGGTCGACGTGGCCGATCGTTCCCACGTTCACGTGCGGCTTGTTCCGCTCGAACTTTGCCTTGCCCATGTTTCGGTTCTTGTAATTGGGTAGTGAATGAGTGGGTGAGGCTTACGCCTTCACCTTGCTGATGATCTCTTCGGCCTTCGACTTCGGTACTTCCTCGTAGAGCGCGAACTCCATCGAGTAGACCGCGCGTCCCTGCGACATGCTGCGCAGCTTGGTCGAGTAACCGAACATCTCGGAAAGCGGAACACTTGCCGAGATCACCTGCGCCTCGCCGCGCTGCGTCATGCCGCCAATCTTGCCGCGACGCGAGGACAGGTCACCGAGGACGTCGCCCATATACGCTTCCGGGCACACGACCTCGACCTTCATCACCGGCTCCAGGAGACACGGATTCGCGAGACGCGCCGCTTCCTTGAACGCCATCGAGCCAGCGATTTTGAACGCCATTTCGGACGAGTCGACATCGTGGTACGAGCCGTACACCAGCTGCACCTTGATGTCCACCACCGGGTAGCCCGCGAGCACGCCCGTATCCAGCGCTTCCTTGATACCCGCTTCGGTCGGACCGATGAATTCACGAGGAATCACACCGCCAACGACCTTGTCTTCGAAGATGAAGCCCTGACCCGGCTCGCTCGGCTCCATGTTGATGACCACATGGCCGTACTGACCCTTACCACCCGACTGGCGGATGAACTTGCCTTCGATCTTTTCGACGCGCTTCTTGATCGTTTCGCGATAGGCCACCTGCGGGCGACCCACGTTCGCGTCGACCTTGAACTCGCGCTGCATACGATCGACGATGATCTCGAGGTGCAACTCGCCCATGCCGGCGATGATCGTCTGACCCGTTTCCGGGTCGGAGCGCACACGGAACGTCGGATCTTCTTCGGCCAGCTTCTGCAGGGCGATCGCCAGTTTGTCCTGGTCCGCCTTCGTCTTCGGCTCGATCGCGACGTCGATAACGGGGGCCGGGAACTTCATCGCTTCCAGGATGATCGGCGCGTCTTCCGTGCACATCGTGTCGCCGGTGCGCGTGTCCTTCAGGCCGATCGCCGCGGCGATGTCGCCGCAACGCACTTCGGGGATTTCTTCACGCTTGTTGGCGTGCATCTGCAACAGACGGCCAACCCGCTCGCGCTTGTTCTTCGTGCTGTTATAGACGTACGAGCCTGACGTGAGTACGCCCGAGTAGCAGCGGAAGAACGTCAGCTTCCCGACAAACGGGTCGGTGGCAATCTTGAAGGCGAGGCCAGCGAACGGCGCATCGTCGGTTACCGGGCACTCGACAAACGTCTCGTCCTGGTCCGGTAGATGCCCCTTGATCGCGGGCACGTCGAGCGGCGCCGGCAGGAAGTCGATGACGGCATCGAGCAACGCCTGCACACCCTTGTTCTTGAAGGACGCGCCGCACAAAATCGGAATGAACTTGCCCGCGCACGTCGCGATACGAATCGCCTTGCGGATTTCGGCCACCGACAGCTCTTCGCCAGCCAGGTACTTCTCCATCAACGCTTCGTCGTACTCCACAACCGTGTCGATCAGCTTGTGGCGCGCGGCTTCGACAGCGTCATGGTACTCGGCCGGGATGTCGGTAACCGTGAACGTCTTGCCGAGCGTCTGCTCGTCGAAGATGTACTGCTTACGTTCGATGACGTCGAGGTGACCGGTGAACAGTTCGCCCGAACCCACGGGGAGCTGGAGCGGCTGCGCGCTCTTGGACAACCGGTCGTGAATCATCGCGACGCAACGCTCGAAGTTCGCACCGACGCGATCCATCTTGTTCGCGAAGATCATGCGCGGCACGGCATAGCCGTCGGCCTGACGCCACACCGTTTCCGTCTGCGGCTCGACGCCGGCGACGGAATCGAGCAACGTCACCGCGCCGTCGAGCACGCGCAATGAGCGCTGCACTTCGACGGTGAAGTCTACGTGGCCCGGCGTGTCGATAATGTTGATGCGATACTCGGGGCCTTCGCCCGTGACGTCACTCTGCCCATGGCGCTGCCAGAAGCAGGTCGTCGCGGCCGACGTGATCGTAATGCCGCGCTCCTGTTCCTGCTCCATCCAGTCCATGGTGGCGGCGCCATCGTGGACTTCACCAATCTTGTGCGACTTCCCCGTGTAATAGAGGATGCGCTCAGTGGTCGTGGTCTTACCGGCATCGATGTGGGCCATGATGCCGATGTTGCGGTAGTGCTCGAGCGGGGTCGTACGCGGCATAGTTGTCGGCGGCGGCTCGCTTACGCGGCGCCAATCTTTGACGAAAAGTGGACCAGCAAAAAAACGGCTGGACCAGTCGCCTCGCCTTTGCGCGAGACCGGTATCCATCCGCTGCCGCCGGGTGCACTCGCCGCTGGTGCGCGAGTGGGGACCCAAGCGCGCCGGTTACAGAGAACAGCTGACTCCGTGACCGACGTTAAATTGGCTGCGTTGCTTGTCGGGAGCCTCGGATCGTCTTAGACGCCGAAGCCGGTACAGCGTGCGAGGGTAACTTTTCCCGCCCCCATCCCGGAGGATGGCCCATAGGTGCCGGCCGCAGATCGCCGACGCTTGCCGCACGGATTGCCTTTCATAGGCATTCCGAAGCAGATCGTAATGATGGTGGAGTCTAGGGAAGATGTCAAGCCGCCCACCGCATTCACTTGATCGGGCAGCCCGAGCGTGGCCCCAGCACGGGCAGCCAGCCACCCTACCAAACCTGCGTCAGCCCCGATGAAAATGTGGTACGGGCGCAACAGAAATGAACCGAATCGCCTCGTCGCAGCCACAGTCTGGCGTTGTCTTTCTCATCCCAGCACGCTCACGTCAACGGACTTGACAGGGAAAACAGAACGCCCACAGCGTCTCTTAACATATTGATATTGAGTGTCTTACGTCATGTTCCCGCAGATCGGTGCGGGCGTTGTTGTGACGCAACGGGTATGGCAGCGTTCGCTTCTGGCATGGCGAATGCTCCTTGCGGCGTGCGTTTGGGCTCCGCGTGTCGTTCAAAGGCGAGCAGGTCGTCAATGCGAACTTCGACGTGTCGACCGTACCTCAGCCATCCACATTCCTGTTGTTATTGGCAATTTCCGCTCACGTAGAGCGTCGTGCGTTCAGCATGCAATGTAACGATGGCGGCGCTGGGTCGTTTGGAACGTGACACATCCTCCCCTCCTCAGCACCTCCGACTGTGCAGCCAACAGATACTAAAGTCTCGGCCCTTACCCCGTACAGCCGCGTCGCCATCCAGCGTCGCCGCCCCATCGGGCTGTCGCTTGCGCTGGCCTTCGGCTGGGTACTCTTCGCGCTCTGGTGGCGCGTGGTGCTCACCGTCGAATCGACGGACTTCTTCCTGCGGGCCCTCGCGATCCTTGGCGTGGGCATGGCCGTGGTGTTCACGACCTCACGGTGGTGGGTAGCCCACAATAAGCGCCTCGCCCGAAAGGGAAACCGCGGGTTGACGTCTCGCTACGCGGTCCCCTCGTGGGCCCATGATGCGATCGATCGCCCGGTGGTGATGCAGTCGCGCAGCGAGCTCGCTGCCGCTGCCGTCATCACGATCAGCGCGGATGGTCAGACGAAACGCTACGACGTTGAGTCCCCGCGAGCGCCCGTGCCCAACTCCGGTTCGTGCGCGGCCACCTGATGCTCCAGTCGTACCATTCCATCCTCGACGGCCTCTTCGGCGCTTTGCCGGAGGTGGTGCCCACGAGCGCCGTCCAGTCCGTGCTGCATGCGGTGGACCACTCGGGCGTCTACTTCGGCGCGCTGCTCTTCTACGGATTCTACCCGATCGCCATGGCGGGCGTGTGGGTCATCCTTAGCATCGTGTACGCGCTGCGGCGAGAGAAGAACGAGCCCGACTACCCCGAGATTGCGACCATGCCGGACGGCACGCCGTTCACGCCCATGATCTCGATCCTCGTTCCGGCGCACGCTGAGGAAGCGTCGATCGCGCGCACCATCGGGGCGCTGCTGCGCATCGACTACCCCAACTTCGAGATCATCGTGGTGAACGACGGGTCCCCCGATCGCACGGGCGACGTCGTTCGCGGGTTGATCGACACCGGCAAGGTGCGGCTGCTCGACAAGACGGTGAACGAAGGCAAGTCTATGGGGCTCAACGACGCGCTCCCGATGTGTCGCGGCGAATTCGTGGTCATCGTGGACGCCGACATCGTGGTGACGCCGCAGGTGCTGCGCGCGCTCGTGCCGCACTTTCTCTCCCCGCGTGTCGCGGCCGTCACGGGCAATCCACGCGTTGCCAATTGTGGATCGCTCCTGCGGAACCTGCAGGCGCTGGAATTCGCCTCCATTATATCGGTGCAGCGGCGCGCGCAGCGCGTCTGGGGGCGTGTGCTGACGGTGTCCGGCGCGATCGCCGCGTTCCGCAAGAGTGCGCTCATCGATGCGGGGCTCTTTTCGCCCGACATGGCGACGGAAGACATCGACATGACCTGGAAGCTGCAGCGCCGCTTCTGGGACGTGCGCTACGAGGCACGTGCGGTGGTATGGATGGAGGTCCCACCAACGCTGCGTGAGCTGTGGAAACAGCGTCGCCGCTGGGCGCGTGGACTCGCGCAGGTGCTGCGCCGCCACGCCGGTGTGATGACGTCGTGGAAGTCCCGGCGCCTGTGGCCCATCTACGGCGAGGGCATCCTCTCCATTTCTTGGGCCTACACGTTCGTGCTCATGACGGCCTACTGGCTCATCGCGCGCGCGTTCGGCTACACGCCGTATGGATCGTCGCCCATCCCCAATCTCTGGGGGATGTTAACCGCCACCGCGTGCGTGATTCAGCTGGGCACGGGGGTACTGCTCGATCGGCGGTACGATCCCGGGATCGTTCGCTACTTCGGCTATGCGATCTTATACCCCCTCGTGTACTGGATGCTGATGTCGCTCGTCACTGTCATCTACACGCTCGATGGCGTCTTCCGGAAGCGTCCCAAGCTTTCGACGTGGAACATCGCGCGCGTAGACGCGAAGGCCTCATGAACAGTATGACCATGCAGCGGTTCATCCTCACGGGGGCTCTGCTGTGCGTCGGCGCCCCGCTTGGCAGCGCCCCGCTTGGTGCGCAGTCGGTCGGCCAGCAGAAGACTGATTCGCTGGTCCTGGCCGCCGATGAGGCGGCGCGCGCCTCGAATCATCGCGAGGCGATCCGCATGTACGAGCTCGCACTCCGCGCGGACCCCACGATGCGCGAACAGCTGCTCGCGAAGCTCGGTCGCCAGTATCTCCGGTCGGGGGAGTCGGCCACTGCCGCACAGCTGCTCGGCGAGTGGGTGACGCTGCATCCGGGCGACTGCGAACTGCGGCGCGACGCCGCTCTTGCCCTCACGTGGCAAGGTGCGCTTCCCAGAGCGGTGCGGGCGTGGCAGGCGTTCGGCACGCGCTGCCCCGCCTCGAAGGACGATGCCGCACTCGGGCTGGCGCAGGTTCAGCGCTGGGGCAATTACCCGCGTGCCGCACTGCGCACGTACACGGTGCAGCGCGCCAATACCGACACGGCGCTTCGTCTGCGGGCGGCGCTGGGACAGGGGTTCACGCTGCTCGATCTCGGGCAGCCGCGTGCGGCCGAGGCGGTGTTCGATTCCCTCGCCGCCGCGAAGCAGACGGGTATCGACGTGGTCGAGGGGCGCGCGCGCGTGGCGTGGGATCTCGGCCAGCGTATCAAGGCGATCCACCTGCTCGAGCAGGCCAAGTCGGCAAACGCGTGGAACCGCTCGCTCGGCGATCTCGACCGCGCGCTTCGCGCCGAAGACAACGTGTCGGCCACACCGGTCGCGCGCGGCTTCCGCGACCGCGATGGGACCAGCTACCGCGCCTACGAGGTAACGACCGGCGTAGGCACCGGTGGCTCGTCAACGCTGTCGGCCACGGCGCGTCGCGCCGAACTGCGCGGCGGGGCCGCCGTGCTGGCGTCGGATGAAGGGAGTCTGTCGTGGCGTGCGCGCCCACATCGGGCGTTCGCGTTGTCGGCCGAGGCCGGGGTGCGCCGCTGGAGTGTCATCGATCGGACGGATCCCTTCGGAGAGGCGACGCTCACGGTATTGCCGGGCGACATGCAGCGGATCGACCTCACGTACGCGCGCCTTGTCGTCACGGACAACGTGGCGGCGATCAATTCCGGTCTAGCCGGCAATTACGTGAGCGCCGGCTACTCGCACCCGCTCGGAACACACACGTCGCTGGCACTCAGTGCTGACGCAACGCGCTGGACCGCCGGCAACACGCGCACCCGCGTCCGCAGCACGCTCTCGCGCCGCTTCGAGGGAACGCCCTCGGTCACGCTCGAATGGCCCACCGCGGTGCAGCTGTACGACACGCCGTTCGTGTTCGGGTTCTTCTCGCCACGCACCTACGTGGAAACCGGGCCGGCATTGAGCGGCTCCCGGCGGTTGGCGCGGGCATGGACCGTGTTTGCATACGGACGGGCCGGCGCGCTGCGCGAGACCGGTGGGACCTGGCAGCCCCTCGGCATGGTGCGGGGAGGGATCGAGCGCGATCTCGCGTCGCACCTGGGGCTACGCGCCGATGGCAGCTGGACCAACTCGAACCTCGCCGGTGCGTCCGGCTTTGAACGGACGGCCCTCTCGCTCCAGCTGACCGCGCGCTGGTGAGTGGCAGCGTGGTACAGCCCTTGTCCTTGAGGCGGGGGCCGAATGGGTGAGCATGCCGGCCGTCCGCGGACGCACCGTTCGATCCGTGCCCTAGCACGGCGCCCGTACAACATGAAGGAGGCCCCGGGACAGAATCCCGGGGCCTCCTTCGTGTTGCGTACCGTGCGGTAACGACTACCAGCGATAGTGCGCGAACGCCTTATTGGCTTCGGCCATGCGGTGCGTGTCTTCTTTCTTCTTGATCGCATTGCCTTCGCCACGGCTCGCCGCGAGCACTTCGGCGGCTAGCTTCTCGGCCATCGACTTCTCGTTACGGTCGCGCGAATACCCGATGAGCCAACGCATGGCGAGGGCGGAGCGGCGATCCTGACGGACCTCGACCGGCACCTGGTACGTGGCACCACCGACGCGGCGGCTCTTCACTTCGACCACCGGCTTGAGGTTGTTCAACGCCTGCTTGAACACACCCACGCCCGGCTGGCTGGTCTTGGCTTCCACGATGTCCATCGCGCCGTAGAAGATGCCTTCGGCGGTGGACTTCTTGCCCTGAATCATCAGGTTGTTGATGAACTTCGAGACGGTCTGGCTGTCGTAGCGAGCGTCAGGAAGGATGGTGCGCTTTACGGCGCTTTTGCGGCGACTCACTTCTTCTTACCTCCCTTGGCGGCTGCAGCAGCCGCGGCGCCCTTCTTGGGACGCTTGGTGCCGTACTTCGAACGGCTCTGGTTACGGCCGTTGACGCCCGATGCGTCAAGCGTGCCGCGCACGATGTGGTAACGCACGCCGGGAAGGTCCTTCACACGACCACCACGCACGAGCACGATCGAGTGCTCCTGCAGGTTGTGTCCTTCGCCGGGAATGTAGGCCGTCACCTCGAGCTGGTTCGTGAGACGAACACGCGCAACTTTGCGCAGCGCCGAGTTGGGCTTCTTGGGCGTCGTGGTATAGACGCGAGTGCACACACCACGCTTAAACGGATTGCTCTTGAGCGCGGGCGCCTTGGACTTCTCCACCACGTCCTTACGGGCGCGGCGGACCAGCTGATTGATCGTAGGCATTCTAGGATGGTTGCCCGGACGGCCTAGCCGGCCGGGTGTTCGAACTCCGACATCTACGTGGATCGCCGCGGCCAGAGATCCTGGAGGCCACGGCGGCACGGAACAGAACCCTAAGCTTAGTCCGGATCGGCGGGTGGGTCAACGGGGTACCGCAAGCCGGGTGGCCTACTTGGCGGCGACGTTGGCTTTCACGAGGTCGGCGATCTTCTTTTCGAGGGCGCCCATCGAGGAGCAGCGCACATCGCTGCCGGCTGCCGTGGTGGCGCTCCTCCCCGTGCCCTCGAGGGTGGTCTGGACAACGCTGCCCCCGGCGTCGCTCGGGATGATGCGCGACGTGACCGTCAGCAGCAGCTGGTAGGTCTCGGCGTTCGGCATCCCAGAGTCTCCGCCGCAGTCCAGCGCGCGCATCGTCGGCACATCGCCGATCCGTCGACGGACGCGATACGCGCTGTTCCCGATCGTCCGCGACTGCTGGTTCAACTCGGTCACGGGAATGTTCAGGGTGGTGTAGGCCACCTGCAAGGCGGCCCACGCTTTCTCGACCGGCGCGTTGATCAGGGCGCTGTTCACCTCGGTCGTCGACACCATGTTGATCCCTCGGGCGGCCCCCTGCGCGTTCTGCAGGACCGCAGTCTGCACGCGGCTGCCACCGAAATCTTCGCTGCTGCTGGCGGACGTGCTGGCGCAACCGGATACGCCGAGGAGCAGGGCGGCGGCGGAAAGCGCCACCGGCAGATCGCGACGGACGCGACGACGAATCGCGCGCGCCTCTTCCGACACAGACATTGGAGACTCCGCGGCATCGCTGCCGGCTCGTTCAGGTGTCTTAACAGGAGGTCCGGGACAACGTACCTGAACAGAGGACGGTGCGCCAACGACGTCCCGCTCCACCCGGGTGACGGACTCGCTTCTGGCTTCTCATAACTCAGTGCTCAGTGGTCTGAGTTCTGGCGTCAGACTGGGTATAGGGGTCAGAGTTGAGCAGCGACAGTCCTCAGTACTGAGCGGGTTTGCTGGGGCGTGGGGATGGTATCGTGGGCGCACAAATGGTCACGTACCTGACGGCGGGTGTCGTATGCTGGCCCAATGCCGAACAATCCGAACAATCTTGTAGTGCTCACGCGGGCGCGCGCCTTTGCGGTCGACTTGCATCGCGCAGTGGAGCGGCGAGAGCGGCTTCTTGGGCGAGCGTCGCCTGGCCTGCGCAATCAGATGCTGCGCGCATCGATGTCAATTCCGCTCAACATTGCGGAGGGTGCGGGGAAAGATACGCGCGCCGAGTTCGCGCAATTCGTCGGACACGCCATCGGCTCCGCCAACGAAGTCGAGCAACAGATGCTCCTCGCGCAGGCGGTGACCCTGTTCGACGGCGAAATCGACCCACTCCTCGACGAGTGCCGTGAAATCCGCATGATGCTGTACGGATTGCGCAAACGCCTGCGGAATCCCGACTAGGAAATTCTCGGCACTGTGGACTGTCGTTGCTGAATTCCGACCACTATACCCAGTCTGACGCCTGAGTTCAGACCACAGACTACCGCGTACTGAGTTTTAAGGCTTGAGTTTGGAGTTCCGAGTTGCGAGTCGTCAGACGCGAAAAAGGCGGTCCCTTACGGGACCGCCTTTTTCACTTCGTCGTCAGCAACTACTCCAGATCCGGCATCGTAAACGCGCTCGGCTCGAATACCGGCAGCAACGCTTCGAAGTTCGGCTCCAGTGCGACCGGAAGCGGTTCCGGCTCGGGGAGTGCATCCGATTCGACATCCACTTCCTGGTACCGGTACATACCCGTACCGGCCGGGATGAGGTGGCCGATGATGATGTTCTCCTTGAGGCCGAGCAAGTCGTCGCGCGAGCCACGAATGGCCGCATCGGTGAGGACGCGCGTGGTTTCCTGGAAGGAAGCCGCCGACACGAACGACTGCGTGGTGAGCGAGGCCTTGGTGATGCCGAGCAGGAGCGGTTCCGCCGTGGCCGGACGGATCTTCGCCTTCTTGGCCGCATCGTTGCCCAAGCGGAACGCGGCGCGATCGACATGCTCGCCTTCGAGCATCTCGGTGTCGCCGGACTCCACAATGCGCACCTTCTGCAACATCTGCTTCACGATCACGCCAATGTGCTTGTCGTTGATCTTCACACCCTGCAGGCGATAGACCTCTTGCACTTCGTTCAGGAGGTATTCCTGCACGGCGCGCGGTCCCTTAATGCGCAGAATGTCGTGCGGGTTGACCGGTCCTTCCGAGATACGGTCGCCGGCGCGCACGCGGTCGCCCTCGTGCACACGCAAGTGCTTGCCCGACGGCACTTCGTACACCTGCTCCGCCTGCGCATCGTCGACGATCCACTGACCGTTCTCGATGCTGGCGGGGCGCACGAACACCTCGCGCTTACCACGCTTGATCTCGCCAAAGCGGACGAAGCCGTCGATCTCGGAAATCGTGGCGGGGTCCTTCGGACGACGCGCTTCGAACAGTTCGGCGACTCGCGGCAGACCACCCGTGATGTCGCGCGTCTTGTACGCCTCGCGGCTGACCTTGGCGATCGTGAGACCGGCCGTGATTTCCTGTCCATCCTCGATCGTGATGATGGCGCCCACCGGCAGGATGAAGTCGCGCACGCGCTTCTCCTTACCGCCCTTGGACTGCCAGATCTCGATGTGCGGGTGGAGCTTCTTCTCGCGGTCTTCGATCACGACGCGCTGACGCAAACCGGTCAGTTCGTCGAGCTCTTCGGACAGCGACTCGTCTTCGACGAGGTCCACGAAGCGAATCGTGCCCTCGACGTCGGCGATGATCGGGTTGGTGTACGGGTCCCAAGAGAACAAGCGCGCATCGCGACGGTCTTCGTCACGAACCAGCTTGCCACCGTTGGGCACGAGCATCGTGGCACCGAGCGGCACCTGAACGCGTGCGAGCACGTGTCCATCCTTCGCCGACTTGATGTTCACGTCGCCTTCGTACGACGTGACGATGCTGTCGCCGTCCTTATTAATGACATGCACGAGGCGATCGCCGTATTCGACAATATCGCCATCGTACTTCACGCGCTTGATCGTCTGTTCGGCGATACGCGAGGCCGTGCCGCCAACGTGGAAGGTCCGGAGCGTTAGCTGCGTACCCGGCTCGCCGATGGACTGCGCCGCGATG
>Ga0049081_10000299_pt1 | contig 19464 bp, 29 predicted proteins | sample GreLakmeER78MSRF_FD_66717 | JGI IMG/M metagenome (GOLD analysis project Ga0049081, IMG submission 66717) | Freshwater lentic microbial communities from great Laurentian Lakes, MI, USA - Great Lakes metaG ER78MSRF | ecosystem: Environmental > Aquatic > Freshwater > Lake | place: Great Lakes...
CAACGAATAGTTGAGAGTGATGGAATGAATATATTATGGGAGATATTATAACATGAACAAGGAACCACACCTCAAGGAACTGCGAAAGCTCCAAAGAGAACTAAACAGCCCAAAACTTGGAACCTACATAGAAGGGCAACGCGACCCAGAGATAGAACGCGAACGCGCTGTAAAGCTCTCAAGATTCAATGAAATATTAACAATACTTAACAAGGAAACAAACTAACGTGGGCGCACATACGCAATAACAACATGAGCAAAGAAACAAACAACACCCTAGAAGTAATAGTAGTCACCCAAGAGAATATTGTAGAGAAATTTAAAGAGTTCTCTTTCGATCAAGACTTGAATGGAAGCAATGGCAAGGAGTATCTTAGCGACAAGGCAAAAGAAGATGGATTCGATTCAGATTTAGATTGTATTCTAAGTATGGCGCATAATAACCTAGTTTTAGCACAACAGCACAACCTAATTTTAGGACAAGAGCAAATTGAGACATTCTGTAACATAGTATTGTTAGAATTACCTGATTATTATCTTGGTAGTAAGATTATTGTGACTAAGATAAGAGAAGAATATGTAATATCATTCATGCAACTAATGGAATACTAACATGGATATGTTTAATACGCCCATCATATCGCGTAAAATTAGAAAGAGAGTATGGGCACACAAATATTTGAATGGATGTATTAATATTAATGGCACTAGATTTATGTTTTATACAATGACGGAAGCTATTAAAATATGGCGAAACAACAATAAGCTATGACCACCCTAAGCATTCACGCTTGGCTCAACCACATCATACAAGGATGGACGGGGGCAAGCCTCAGTACAACAAGGTTAGTAATATATAACCTAGAGAATCAACCAAGTGAGTAATACACACAACAAGGTACTTGCATAAGTACTATTAATAACTACATTTGCAATCTAATGAGAAAACCATTAACAGACAACGCTTGGACATGGAACAAGGAAACAGAACCATCCGTAGGAACCATACTAAGCATAACCGAAGCCTATTCACAGTCACCCATGACATTCACTGTAAGCACAGAGCTCAAGCACAATAAGGCAAGCAAGTATCTAGCTAAGAAGCTCATTAAGGTAATAACAAGGCAAGGTGACCGGTACAATGGGTATAATTTTGATGGACAGATCGTGTTCAGTTATTTGGTGGATAGTGTTAATGTATGTTATAATACAGACAACGTATGATCGAATCCCTACTAAGCAAAAGCAACCCGATCCTATTCATATCAGAACAAGGAACACGGTTCACTAGAAGTAAACTTATTCCAGGCACATTCATGTTCGATGATTACCACACATGGCTAACTGCTAAGAAAGGCGTAGGACCACGCGCTAAGAAGGTCATCACATTACAAGGAAATTTAAAATATATAATTGAACCATGATCTGTATCCGACCATCTATAACCGCCATCAAGGACCAAGCAGACAAACGCTTCCTACAAGGTGATACCTTTGACTTACTAGCTATCAAGCCTGCACCCTGCAAATGCAATCACAACCTATACGACATAGGCTTACGGTTTCCAAACAAGGTACTCGGAGTACAATGCCGGTGTGGACACATCCATGCAAGCTCAGAGATAGGATGGTATGCTTCGTATATGTTTACCGATACCGAAGTGATGAAGGATACCATAACAGAACTAATATGTACGACACTTATATAGCACCCACCCTCAAGGCAGCACGCACCAAAGCCCGCAGTATAGTCATAGCAAGGTCAGGGAGCAGACTGCAAAGACTTCAATCCAGGTTCTTCACCGAGACTATTCTCAAAGGACAGTGTGATTGTGGCGACTGTGAGTACATACACTGCATCTATGCGCCAGAGAGAAAGCCTGCCGAGGTAGTAAGCGTGAGGTGGTGTAGGTGGTGTGCCAAGCAAGAACAACCTATAATACAAGAACAACCATGCAAGAAACCGCAATCCCCACCACAAGTGGAACAACCACAGGAAGACATATTCTTTCTGTTAGAGAAAAGACTCGCCCGTATTTCGCAGGGTGGGTAGATCACTTAACACCTTACTTTTGCTCTGATCCAAGGTTTGCTAAGAAATATATGTACAGGCTAACCAATGAGCATGATAGGAATAGGTTGATATTCCTTGGATATGAAGTGATGGAGGAAATTGTATAAGGTACACGCGTGCATAAGTGGGTAGTAACATAAAAATAAATTAAGATGTTTAAGTTAAAAGTAGTACACGGAGGAAGGGAGATTGAGATTGAAATTCCTACAAAAGATGATAGGTGGTTAGATAGCAATACAGATTCAGCCATCAAGATTCTCAAAGAAACAGTCGAACAAATTTTAAAACTTAACCAATGAACCACACAACCAAATGGAATCGAATGACCGTTAACAAGGCTCTTGTAAAGGATGTTAGCGATGCTAAGGAAACAATGTGGCTAATGAAGGTTAAGCCTTCGCACAAGCCCGCTAAAGGAATCTCACACACGGTTTATCCTGATGATTGGAACTTTAAATTGAAATACAATGGATGAAAGAGATTACAAAGCTATGAACGAAGAACTGAACCCGCCATTGCAAATGTGCTGTTAGCGGCTGCTGCTTCTTGGTGGAACGGATTAACAGTATTTAAAAGGGAATTATACATTGGTAGGCATTACGCTGATGACACTCCAACAAATGATAAAATCAATACACTTTACAAAATGTATAATGATTGGTCGAATGCAGATTTGGAGCAGGTCAGCAGTCGCAGGTAACGTTTGCGTATATGAGAGGTACGCCTTAACGAAAATTTTAAATTATAAAAAAAATGCTTGTAGGCGTATCTTGTATATACGCGGTTAGGCGAAGTACTTATTATGGATTTTAAAAAAACATTAAAATACCTACGCATTGTGCAAACGGTATCAAACGAAGAAAGACACAAACAAGGATTGAAACGAATGGGTCGTGGCTATTTCAATGCACACCGATTTAACCCATACAATCCACTTAGTTACATAGCACTCATTATTATACTGATAGTAGGTATTTTAATGTTTGGCTTTGTCGGATTTTGGAAAGAAACACCAACTATCAATCCGTTTCGGTGGGATTAGTATTTCGCCTAACTACTTATTGGCGCAACACAATAGCGCATATCCCTAATAATAGGGAGGATTGGAGAATGTTACCTTATATGATAAAACCAAAGAACCAAGCAAACTATTATTAAGATTACTATCCACTCGAACCAATCAGGCTCATTGAATGGGCGTTTCATTTGTTTTCAGTTGTCATGATTTAATATATTTCCATTACAATGCACAGGCCTGTTCCACCATTACCGCCTGCACCTGATAGAGTACCAGTGAGTGAAGCACGACCACCACCACCACCTGCACCATAGTTGCCACCGTTACCCGCATTTGCAGGTAGCGAAGGGTTTCCACCTGCACCACCTGTTCCAATCCCTTTGCCTGATGTGAGGCTACTATTGAAAAAAAGAAAGTTAGATTGATTGTCTGCTCCATTTGGTGATGCTCCCGATATAGGACCGTTTATAAAAAAACCATTTGCATATACACTTCCTCCTTGACCGCCTGCCGTTGCATTAGTATTAGCACTGTTAATACCACCACCACCACCACCACCGCATGACATTGCACCAGTTTGCATAGCCGTTCCTGCACTACTTCCATTTCCACTTGAACCATTAGCACCAGTACCTCCAAAAAAACTATACGGTCCTTGTTGTGGAGTACAACTTACAGGAGCACCGCCACCTCCACCCGTACCCGCAGCACCCGTACCACCCGTACCACCCGTACCACCTACTGCAATCACAATCGCACCAAATGATGTAGTGGCACCTGCCGTACCTGCATTACCACTTGTGGCAACTGTCGATACACCTGTACCACCTGTGCCACCAACTCCAACAGTAACCGCAACAGTAGAAGTAAGATCAGCAGCAGCAAGTTGTCGCCATACAACTGCACCGCCACCACCTGCACCACCACCAAATCTATTTGTTCCTGCCGCATCGCACCTTCCTGAACCACCTGCTCCACCTGCACCTACGCAGCAGACCATAACACGCTTTAATCCTGCACGTTTTGTCCATGTACCATTAGCAGTAAATTCAGTTAGGATAACCGATTCCTGTGATGACTGAGATAGTATCTTCCATCCAACTTCTCTAGTCCATTCTAATGTATCACCTACTTGAAGTAATGCCTTGACAAGAATATAATCCGTACCTGATACGTCTTTTTGTATGGTTACAGTAGCTGAAACGCTATCTGCATTGTAAACAGAAAGATGCACTACTTGTCTATTGGTGGAGGCTGCGGGTACTGCTACTAAATCAACTGCGGTTGTGCTATTGGTATTGGTTTGTGACGAAGATTGTGGAAGTGTCATACCAGTAGATATGATGTCTTGCCACGAAGCTACACAAGGGAGTTGAACAGTAGTGATTGCACCACTTAATACAACTTGGATTTTATCTGTTGATGATAAATACATATTAATATGCAGCGATTAACGCCATTGTTTTATTTATTGTTACTCCTGCCGAAGCTAGCGCATTGCTTACAGCAAGCGTAGTTGGATATTTTGTATTGTCGGGACTTGTTAAGTCTGTTGCTTTGTTTGCTACATTTTCGGGCGTGTATCCAAGTGCATTTTGCTTTCCATTAAATGTAGTCCAATCAGCAGAACTTAAAGCCCCTCTGTTACTTGCCGATGCTGTAGGTAAATTAAAGCTATGAATAGTGCCAGAAGAAGATATTGCAAAGTCAGTACCACTTGTACCAGATACCATTGTTTGAACTGAACCTGTTAAAGAGTTAATAGCAGTAATACCTGTACCTGCCATTATACCTGCTTGCTGTGTAACAGTAACTATTACAGATGCAGTTGAGGGTGGAGGAGAACCTGCGGGTTCAAAAGATAGATACACAGAAATATTCTCTGTGCTCCATACAAACTCATAATAATCTCCCGCTATAGCATCAATAAGGTAGTTCCACGCAGGCAATGTATGACCATCAAACGCCCCATGTTTCTTAGGAACTAAAACTATTGAAGATGAACCAGGAACATCTACACCATTCTTCCTAAGCCAAACTGTAACATCATGTTCAGTTGCGGTAGGATTAGTAAGTTGTCCTGACCACTGAATGTTGTAGATTCCAGTATTGGCTATTGTTATTCTTGAATTACTAACAATAGTAACGCCATTAGTTAACTCAGTTACTCCCAAAAGCATGGGATAGCCTGTATTGATAACAGTAGCAAACTGGTCTGTTACATCAGAGAATGCACCGTAGTATCCTAATGGTGACAAACTGCTCGCTATTGCCGTACTAACCGCAAGCGTAGTCGGGTACTTGGTATTGTCAGGTGAAGTGAGATCAGTTGCCTTGTTCGCTACGTTTTCAGGAGTGAACCCTAACGCTGTTTGCTTGGCATTAAATATATTCCAATCAGCAGCAGACAAATACCCATTTGCTATCGAAGTAGCCACAGCAATAGCTATTGTTCTATTGGCTGACAAGTCCCCTCCTCCTGTGAGTGGGGCAGTTGTATTGATAGTCCTTGACGTAGGCACACCTCCTGCGCCAACTAAAGGACTACTTGGTGTACCATCTCCCGTGATCGTGCTATCGTCTACCGATATTCTTACAATAGGGTTAAGTGGATCTGTATTATCGGTATTAAGACCAGTAACAGAGGCTATGCCGCTCGCGGATGGTTGGAAGTAGTACTTACCTTGTACCACCCAAGATGTGCCAGAGGGTATTCTGTTTTGGATGTAAAGCGTTCCAGCAGATATGTCTAAAGCCTCTATACCAACGGTTGCAACTTGCGTAGGCGCACCAGAACAAAGGAAGTTTTGAGAAATTATCTTACTGAATTCCATAGGGTAAAGATAATATATCACTCACTCACTCGAAATAAATGAAAAAAATATTTGTTGTGTATATATTTTAACTACATTTGCAATTACTTTCTATGGAAACACAATACATCTCCTACCTGCGTGTAAGCACCAAAAGACAGGGCGTATCAGGTCTAGGACTTGAAGCTCAAAGAGAACAGATTGAGCGTTACGTAGAGTCTAAGGGCGGTACGATCATTCAAGAATACGTAGAGATCAAGTCGGGGACTTCACGTAAGCGCAAGATGATTAAGGAGGCTGTCGTGCTTTCCAATACACGCAAGGCTACTATCGTAGTGGCGAAGTTAGATCGACTTGCTAGGGATGCTGAATACGCTCATTACATACTAAACACAGCACATGATATTGTAGCAGTTGATATTCCTGAGATGAATAAGATGATCTTTGGTATATTTAGCCTGATGGCAGAGTACGAACGTGATTTGATTTCAAAGAGAACGAAGGATGCGCTTGCTGCTAAGAAAGCTCGTGGATGGATTAATGACCACGATAGATTTAACGTAGGTCACACAGGTGGCGCAGTCGCTAGGTGGGAAGATAAAAAGCAGTACGGGTATTCTACGCTGTCTGCACTCTCTACACTACGCTCACAAGGACTCTCTCTTAGAGCGATTGCAAACAAGATGAACACAGAGGGTGAGAAGACTCTCTCAGGGGCACAGTGGAGTGCTATGGCGGTACGGAGGGTACTTGCGTGACTAGAGAAGACCTCATAGCAATGTACAATGAAGGCTTTGATGAAGTAATGGATATGCTTGATAGTCTGCCTCGCAGTATTGACATAATTAAGAGAGTTCACAAAATCAAACAACAACAAATAGTAAACCAAGAGTTAGACAGAAGAATTAACCCACCTATACTGCCTCATACACCTCTATGTGTGCAGATTAAGGAGATATATTAATCCCATAATAAATGATAACTAAATTCAAACTCTTAGAACAACCCATGAGCAAAATTAAAATCAAAGACTTTGTTACCTTCCAATCGAGCAAGAACAAACAGTTCTACTTCCACATCAGAGGGCACAACAACAAGATCATTATCGCCTCTGAAGGTTACAAGACCAAGCAATCGAGAACTAGCACAATCAAGGCTATTAACTCATCATTGGCATACCTTGTTCCTGTTCTGGAGCGATCTCTTGTGGTGCGGGTGCCGAAGCCTGCGAAAGCAAAGGTGTCTCGTTCATAGGCATAGAAGCAGAATCATTAGGCATCACAGGTTGAACCTTGCCCATCTCTAAGGCGTACTTTACGTTTAATGTCTTGCGGTCTTCTTCTCCTTTAAGAGCAATCTTCTGAAGTTCAATATTGCCTTCCATTTGAGCAAGCTGACTCTTGGCTTGAAGTTCCATAGCTGAGGCTTGTTGCTTCATCTGTTCTAACTGCTGCGCACCCTGACTATTCATCTGCATGTTCTCCTTTTGAAGTTGAGCTTGATACTTTTTCTCCTGCTCCTCACGGTAGTGAATCCACATAAAGGCATACTTTACCTGACCTCTCTCCACTGCCTGCATCACCACTAAAAAGTCAGCGTAGGTAATACCTATACTACCCGTCTTAGCAGCCTTGATGGACTCTAGCGCAGCCTGAATAGCCATCTGCTTTTGGGTATCATCAATGATCATATCGCAGTTGATCTGAATACGTCTACCCGACATCTCTTCAAAGGACATGCGGACCATCTGACCGGCTACTCCTTCCTTACCTTGTACGTACTCATTGATGTCACCATCCACTAGTCGTAACTGCCAGCGTAGAGCAAGGTTATTCATCACCCTAGACTTGATTCTCTTGTAACCCATCAGCATTGGGCGCATAGTGTCCTGAGTTGCACCTTCAGCGATGTTGGCTACGCCTACTAGGGTGTCGCCTCCAGGAAGTGAACCATCCTGACCTCTACCAATACCAGTGATCTCTCCAAGTGTTGCAATATGGGTATTTAGCGTTGTGATAAACTCATTAAGCATTACTCCCATTCCACCTCCAAGTTCATCAATGGGAGCTTTCACTCCTTGAAGTGGACGACCTTCGTGTGATGCCGCACGATAAAGTAAGTCTCCTGTGGCGCCATAGATTTTTAACACATCCATAGGCTCAAGTTTCTTGCCTCCCATGTTCATTCCAGACAAGCTACCCCACTCAATCAGTAGTCCCGCAGGTTTAGCCTTCGCCCAAGCGTTTCTAAACTTGAGTACTGCAAGTTGAATATCATCAAGGGTGCTTATACACCTTGAAGTAGTACTTCTGTCTGATACTCGGTAAATAGAATATGAACTCTTAGGTCTGTTGTCAGCGTCAAATACTTGGTTGTACTGATAGCCGAAGTTAGGGCAAATGATATTAGTTCCAATAACCCACTTGCCTTGATACCTGCGCTCGTATGATGTTTTTTCGTATTTTTTTTTCTTGTCCTTGCCTACGTTTTCTTCTCCGATCTTGAAGATGAGCTCCTGCCCTGAAGATCCAATACGAGCTTCGTAATTATCCACCGACCATGAAGCAAAATCCATGTCTAGGACTGCTACACGGAATAACGATCCTTGAGACCAGTCCCAGAGTCCACCATTGTAGATAGAATTAAAGGGAGGGTTATTAAAGTAAGGTATGTAAGACCTTGCAGCAGTTCTGATCTCGTCTTCACTTAGTCCTTCATCCTTGAGCTGAGTCAAAGTCATAAACCTAATCTCAGCGCAATCTGTAATCTCTGTGTAGGCATTATCTCTTGTGGCAAGCACAATCAAAAACTCAATATCAACGTATCTGCACATTGGAATCTTACTCACTGGATCAGTATAATCCTGACAGGCTGCTTGTCCCAAATCAATGAAGTCTTCCTCCATACGAAGTTTGATCTCATCCCATTCGCTAAGAGAATTACTCTTATAGAGTAGTTTTTCTACTGCTGCTTCTAATGGTAGTCGGTATCCACCCATAGACTCAATCATCTCCATCTCTTGAAGCGAGCGTGGCTTAACAATCATAGTCTGGTCAGGCAGTCCTTCCTCTTCTGATTCGCCTCCCATAGCTTGATCGAGCGATGCAAAGAATTCCTTGTTCTTCTCAAGCACGTAGGACTTCCATTTAATAAACTCTCTATCCATCTGAGAGTTGTCATCTAGCGCCTGAGCTGAAGTTGTGAAGTCAAAACGGGAGAGTTTACCACGAATCACATCTCTGTATTTTGGAAATATGGGCACAATATCCCATGACATATTATAGAACCCTGCCCTAAGTCCCGTGTTAGGATCTTTAGGATCTAAAATATTCATGTACTTAGTGGTAGGTTGTCTACCTTGGGCATACTGCCTAAGTTCATAAAATTCAGAAGACCCCACAAATGGAGTAAAGGCAAAATTATTTAGCCACTGCGAATAGATAAACTCACCTTTTCGTACAAACCATTCTTTATCAGTTACCTTGTTAGGGTTTTTTGAATCTCTTGGGCTGCCAACGGGCGACTTAGAGTATTTGTCCACGAATGGAGGATTGAATTTTGCCATTTTTTTGTGTTATTCAGGGTAAACGTATCGAGTAAAGTAATCTTTAATGTCAGTAGCCTTATCTATTTCTTCGTCATAGTTAGCAACGGAATCACCCGCTCCGATGAGAGCGAGACTTGAAGCCACGGCAAGGTCAAAGTCAGTGAACTCGTCAACCAAACTTTTCCATTCTTCAATGAGCTCGTTGTGCTTTTCTCTGTGAACATGGTGTTCGATGTAAGACTGCAAGACAGAGAACATTTGTTGTTTCTGCTTGATGTGAGTGTACTGACCTGGTAGTTGAGCATACTTATTTGTATTAGGGTCAAATTTAAAGTACAAATAGCCTCCATATCCACGTTCTGTAAAGTATTTATATAGAAAGTCTACGTTGATCTCTGGAAACATCTCGCAGCCGAAGTAAACGCACATCATTATCATATCCTCACCGTAGTCTTCCAAGGTGTGAGGACGGTTGGCGTATGTTGCTATAAACCGGTACGAATCCCAAGTTAAAGAGTCTGTTTTGCCTCCATCAATCGAATGATCGTACTTCCAAAACACAACACCCGCACCCTTTGATCCTTTCTGTTTGGTCTTATCAAACTTGTAGGGGTCACCTCCTGCAATGAATTTACTCTTGTTAGCAGGCCATTTGCACCCATCACCATCAATAGTCATTCGGTTAGCAAACCTTGGATCAGGGAACTTGTAGGATAAAAACCATCTTCCGTTATCGGCAGGCTCCCACTCTACTCTTGTGTCCCTCTTACCATTAGCCCATTTTAGATTACCTCTTGTTTTCTCGGTATGACCATTTCTAAAGTGATCTAAGCGATCCTCAATCTTGATCATGTTGAATATACACTGCCTAGCTGATGTCTTCCAACAATCATTGTATTCTAAAGGGTATTGTCTGCATTCTTCAATGTAGTCAGCCATCTTACCTGCTGCTCTATTATCCTCTCTTTTAGCCATTAAAAATTTGCGAATAGCTTCTTCGTTAGCGTTACCATACTTGTCAATAAATGGAATCTTGGTATGAGGATCAACGCCCTCCATACCCTCTGTTGCAGGTTGAAATAGATTATATAGTCCAGAAGTGGTCATCTTATTAGCGTTTCGCTTATGATAATCTGAAGCGTCGCATAGTTCTTTGAACTTTTTACCTCCTCCAAGCTCCATTTCTCCTGTGGTAGAAGTATTTACCATCTTGCCTTTCTTTGGGCTATTTCTTACTATATTTGTAAGGCAAGGTATCTGAATGCGAACACGCTCGTTAATGTCTATCTCCTGACTGCCTTTTCCTGCCTCGTCATTATGTATTAGCCACCTCTTCGTTCCATCGTATGCTTTTGCTCCGCTATCTCTAAAATCAATGAAACTACTCAGTCCTTCTTCTCCAAAGTCAGAATGATTTTTGCTTCTTGGAGCATAAAACCTAATTTCCTTCCATACATTTTGAGCATTGTCGGTTATAGGCTGAAAGAAGAATGGAACATATCTTGATACCTCATAAATTTCTAGGAAATGTGTTTCAGATGCGTGGCTTTCGTCTTTTGATTGCAGTCCTGTTGTGTAAAAGAAGTTCATGGCAGCCCTATTCCATCTAACTAAGCACACCTTCTTAGTGGCTCCTTCTCTTCGCTGTTTAGGATTATTAAATCCAAAGCAGTCATCGTCATGTTCTACCATAAGCCAAAACCAAAACCATCTACGATCTCTGTTTCGATAGTCTGGCAAAGCGCCATCAATGGGCCACCATTGTAAATAAAAGTAGTGATCTCCAATAATCATTGTAGGTACACCATTATTGAAAAACCAATAACCGTTTTCTCTTCGCTCCCACTCTTTTACAATGTACTCAATCTCTTCACGGTAGAATTCAGGATCTTTTTCAAGCATCTCCACCTTCATTCTGTTGGTGAGCTCGGTCTTACCATCTTCTCCATAAACCATAGAGTTAATCTTAGCTAGTTTTGGAGGCAGGGGATGATTTCTCCAGTACTGTTCCTCTGGTGGCAAGCCATACCCTTCAATTGTATGAAGTGGTGGTGGGTCAGGAAGCCTGTACTTGATAGGAGTGAGGTTCTTGTCCTCGTTCCAAACAATTACTTTTTCGTGTCCGTGGTAGGTGTACTTTGATTTTTTAGCCACTTAGCTCTTCGTTCGGGTGTTAAGTTAAGACGATTTCGTACATCTTCATTGATAACTCGGTACATATCTTCTCTTAAGAAGGGATTAATGTCATTTAGGTAAGATGCTGCAAGTTCCTTCATAATTTTACTCTGATCGAGCAGTTGCTTATATAAATCACCTCTTAACTTCTCTGCCTTGAGTGGATCTTCCTCAGATACTAGCCCCATCTGAATAGACTTACGGTAAAAAGATTCATAAGTCATCTGAAGCAAGCTCCAATCAGGATTATTTTCTAATGACAACAGATTGATAATACATGTATTAACAATCTCACTACCTCCATTTAGAATATCGTAGTAGAACTTTTTAAACACTCCTGTATCATCGTCAAATGAAAAGCCTGCTGCCATGCCTGACCAATTCTTACGCTTAGTAATATCACTGATCTGATTCATAGCGGGAGACTGCTTATCATAGCACAAGCAGATGTAACGAATGATCTTGTTTGTTTCCTCTCCAAATTGCTTATTTAGATCTAAGAAGGATTGAAACCGAGCAAGGTCGTGAAACTGTTCTAGTAGCGGAGTCTTGCGATCAGGGTTCATCACGTTAAAACGCATAAACTTGTAGTCCTGTGGCGAGAACACATACTCTTGGGCAATGGTTAGTGTGCTACTCATGCTTCCATATAAACAGCAAACACATCCTTCCTTCTCATTCTGTACATGGTCTTACCTCTGCCAATGATCTGATGCAGAGAGTATTGCAGTTCAATAGCATACGATGGATGAAATGTTACTTTGTCGCCAACACTTAGATGGTCGTCTAGTTCATTGAAGTCTGAGGGAGCATTAGCAAATCCTCTACACGGAGTACCGATGTGCTGGACGTAGCCTAATACCTCGCTTTTCTCCTTTACTACGGTGTCGGGCATGGCAAGGTGCTTCATAGCTTGTTTTACATCCTCCTCTTCAGTGGCATCACAGGCTTCTACTAGAACAATACCATTGACCGGAATAATCTGAGAACCCCTTATAGCTACAAAAATATCGTCGTAACGCAGTGGGTAAGATCCATCAACGGGTGTGGCCACCTTTCTTACCTCTGATTCTGCCTTAAAGTCAAAGATTACTCTGTCTCCTACTTGAAGCTCCATATCCACATCAAACAGAGTAGTGTTTCGGTCAGCCCTGTCAAACTTTAGTTTAAGTGGAACATGGGTTACAATTCCGCTTGTTACAGCGTGTTTTAAGGGCTCCCAACCAGTAGCCAAAAACAGACAATCTCCGTTTTCGAGCCTTAACTGATCATTATCTCGGTCAAATTTGACCATTACGGTATTAAATAGTGGTTGCATGTTAATTTTGTTCTTAGTGATATATTATAGCAAAAGTAATATAAATTTGCCTTAATGATCGAAGAACCTTCACCCGAACTTATCGAAGAAATCGAGAAGTTGTACGGATTAATCCCTGAGCCACCTATTCAAAAATGACACAAGAAGAACTAGAGGCATCAATCAACTTCATCAATGACTTTGAGGTGTTACAATACTTGGTAGGTCTTTCATCGAGTATCGTTGTGGCTTTAGCAAGCGCATTGATATTCATGTATCGTGATAACCGATTCGAGCGAAAAGAGTGGAGGTCTGACCTTTCTATTCAAAATGACAGGCTAAACAACACGCTTGAGAAGGTGGCATTGGCTCTTAGTGGGGTGGAAACTAGCAACGAGAATTTAGCTAGGCTTGTAGATAGGCAAGAAACAACAACACGAAGACTTGAGTTATTGATAACCGAAAAATTGAAATAAATGTATGTCAATACTTCTAATGTCATTGTATATTTCCGAGATGCTTGTATTGATGATTGCAATAGCTTATGTCTTTTTGCTATTTATCAAGAAATCAAAAGTCTTTAATCAATACTTGCAAGGCAGAAGATTAAAGGTCGCAGCAGCACTACCCTTGATTTGGTTCGTTCATGTCTACACGGAGGCTTATACGGTTTATTATGCGGGTGAATCGGTGGGGTGGGCTTTACCTAGTAATGCAATTCAGATAAAAATAGTAATGCAAATAATCTCATTAATAGGGGGCTTGATTTTAGCCTTCTTTGTCATGGGATGTAAATTCGGAGAGAAATGAATACAGACTTAACGATAATCAGAAAGTGGTTTACCACTCGGTCAACAACATCAGAAATCTTTGGATGGGATGTGACAGAAGATGCTTCTAAAATGCTTTGTTATGCTTTAGAAGATGAGGCAAGACCAAGTGGTGTGAAGATACCTTCATCGACCTGCATTCCAGAGGGAGAATATAGAGTAAAAATCTCCTACTCTAATCGGTTTAAAAGAGACCTTCCAATTATCTACACCCACGAAGATCATAATGGCGAACCATACGTGATTGTTGATGGTAAACACATTTGGAGAGGTGTTAGGATTCACCCTGGCAATACCGATGCAGATACCGAAGGGTGTATTTTACCTGGCATGAGCAAAGATAAAGACCGTGTGGACTCCTCTCGCATTGCATTTGATGAGAAACTTTTACCATTCATTCAAAAACATCCAAGTTTAAAATCATTAGGATACCTAAGACTTACAGTTATAAACAAACAACTATGACAACATTTGAATTATTAATGGATTCTCCTTGGATTATGATGGCTCTTGGACTTGTAGCTCATCTTCTATTTAAGGCAATGAAGGTAAAAGATAACACTAAGCGAACAGAAGCAACGTGGAGTCTACCACAGTTCATTCAAGACTATGTTGCACCATTTGTCTTCAGTATTATTGCCTCATTTATATTTACAGGTATATCCATTGAAAGAGGGTGGCCCATTTGGGCAGCGTTCTTTATGTCGTATGCCTCCTCTTCTGCACTCTATAACATTTATCCAGTAATAACCAACCCTGATATGTGGAAGAGCATAGCACAGGTATTTACCAAGAAGGTAACTCCTCCTAGCGATGAACAGCCGTAGCCTAGTGAAACTGCAATGGTTCGCTATTGCAGTGCTAATACTCATGTATATTTTTAAGCCTATGGACTGCCCACCATGTCCTAGTGCATCATCAAGAACGGTGTATGTTGCTATGCACGATTCTACTCCTAAGATTGATACGATAACTCCCACTAAGACTAAACTTCGCAAGAAACTCAAGGAGCAAATCATTATACCTAGTGATCCTGTGGCTGTCCAAGTGCCCGACTCATGTGATGAGTACATAGCAACAGTATCCGATTCATCAGTTAATATTGAGGTGAAGTGGTGCTCTCCGTGTGATGTAGGAGCCGTAGAGATCACGCATAAACTTAAAGGAATCAAAACAACCCATATTATTGACTCTATTCCTTACGATGTGGGCATTAAGACTGCCATTTATTTAGGCGCGGCAGTTACAGCAGGTCAGGGATTCGGACCTAAGATTGAATTAATCAATAAAAAAAGAGCTATTTCCTACACTTTTGATGCAGTTCAGAATCAACATATTATCGGAGCAACCTTTAGAATTTGGGCTAAAGAGTACTAAATAATATTGCACTTATAGTTATAAGTACTATATTTGCAGTATGACAACACAATCTTATATGGTACACGTATCATCAGGTGCATCCTCTCAGCGTATTGGGCAGGAGGAGATGGATATGCTCTACAGAATGGCTAATCACAGAGGAGGACGATCTCAAGCATCAGTAATGCGCGAGGCTATTTCTCTGCTCTATGATAAAGAAGTAAAGAGCATGGACGAAAAAACTAAAAAACTTAAATACACCAAAAACAAATGAGCGGAAGAATCGTAAAACAGCACGCAAGTAGTGCTTCGCTTCCTCTCATTGGAAGAATAAAGATAGGCGATAAAGCCAAGAACTCAGCAGGTAAAGAATACCCTATCTCTATTGATTACTTCCGTGCCACAGGCAAGTATGAATCTAAGTTTAAGGAGGTTCTTGGAGATAAACCCAACAAGATTGGTATTGTATTCATCACCGATGATCTTACAGAAGCCTGTAGTCAGTACTACGCTTCTTGGGATAAAGGTAAGCTGTGGGGTGAAGGTGATGGCGAGAAGTTCCGTATATGGGACTCTACCATTGTAGATAAAGAAGGTAAAGCAGTAGGTGGATATGTTGAAGATGTGCCTAAGACAGATCCAAGAGTGAAAGCCATCAAAGGATGGGCTGAACACCTTAGACTTCGTTTTGTTATTCCGGCTATCAAAGATGTGCTTGGATGTTGGGAGTTTGTGACCAAAGGAAGCGCATCATCCATTCCAAACATTATCGAAACCTTTGACTTCATTAAAGAGAAGGCAGGCACTATTATGGGATTTCCGTTTGACTTAACAGTTTCTAAAGCGTCAGGCTATTCTCCTGGAGCCGCCAAGTCCTACTCTGTGGTGCAGTTAATACCCAACAGAGGTGAAGAGAATATCTCAGCTATTAAAGCCTACCTTGATGGAGGTGGTGATATTTCCAAGATTGCAACCATCACCATGAATGAAAAGAAACTACTTGCCTTAGCACAAAGCGGAGACGTTCCTACTATGGATGCTGAGGTAATAACTGACACTCCTACCGAGTAACCCCCTATGACCACAACACTAAGATCCTTACCGATAGAATCGGTAGTGGCTGCCTACTTCGATAGTGAAGCTCTGAGAGAGCCACCATACAAGCTCTACCGCATTGTAACACCAAAGGGTAGGTTCTACTACACCATGGAGGACAACGTACCACAGATGTATCTAGGAGTGACTTCCATGCTTGCTATGGTGATACCTAAACCGCAGGGACTCATCAAATGGATATGTGATATGGGATGGGAGAAATCTCAAGCCTACATGCACGAAAGAGCTTGGTACGGCACTCTGCTTCACAAAGAGATTGAGTACTTACTAATCAACAAGAAGTATGACTTCGCTCTTATTGATCAGATCATAGATACGTATTGTGCAGACAATAGTTACATTATTGATGTTGAGAAGTGGAACGCTGATCTCAAACAAGATATGCTTGCCTTTGTGAAGTTCTGTCACGACTATAATGTGAAGCCTATTGCAGTAGAAATCATGCTCACTCACCCTGAAGGCTATTCGGGCACCATCGACATCATAGCCTACATGGATATTGAGGTGGAGGGTGATTGGGGAGAGAAATATAAGTCGGGACCGCGCAAGGATGAAGTTAAGCTCACCAAGAAGGCAATACGTATGCTCTGTGTAATTGACGTGAAATCCACTCGCAAGAGTACGTCTCACGAAGAGAAGGACGTTCAACTTGAAGCCTACAAGCAGTTAATTGAGCATAATTTCCCTGAGCTCAAGATCGAAAGGATATTTAACTGGTCTCCGAAGGACTGGAGAGGCAGTACACCGACCTACAATCTCAATGATAAGACCAACTCCGTTGATATGCAGAAGTTCTATGCTTGGATACGTGTTGCTCAGATCGAGATGGATAAGAAGGACACTATCTTAGGTGACATCAACGGACAGATTGTTCTAGGAGATGACCCATCAGCACTATACTCAGAGATGACGCTTGAGCAGTATATTATAGAGCATCATAAGAAGAGGTTTGAAACTCCGTAAATTTGTTGAATTTATTATTAACTATAAAAAAGAAGTAAAACTATGAAAGCATTACCATCTATCCTACTAACAATTATGCTAGTATTCTGTGTATTTATATACCTAGAATATAGCGATCTTGCCAAGTATCAAAAACAATTAATTAATCAGGGTGAATTTCAATCTGCTACCATTGAGTCACTCAATGAAAAGATGAGCGGCATGATCCAAGAAAAAGATCAACTTATTAACCACGTTATTGAGATTGAGTCTGAAAACAAAAAACTTAAATTAACACCTATAAAAATTATCACTAAAACCATTAATAAAAATGAAAAAATCACTCCTATTTCTAATTACACTTCTCAGTATTACAACCGCATTCTCACAAAGCGGTACGAAAACAAATAAAGATTCTTTGGTTTACACTCCAAAGTATCTAATGAAATATATGTTGGATGATCTTCAAGAGTGTGATTCAATCCGCATTGAAGTTATCACCCTACGTGCTGACTTAAAGAACCAATCTGAAGTATTGGATGCTAAAGATAGAAACACTAATTATATGAGAAGTGAACTTCTAAAGGAGCGCAACTACAACGATAGTATGTCTACTGAAAATCTTCACCAACAAGTAACGGCAGCTAAAAAGCATGCCTCTGTACGCAAAAGTAGAAATTGGTGGGCAGTAACTGCTATCGCAGGCGTATTGTCTGCATTTGCCGTACACGTACATTGGAAATATTCAGAGGGGTCTGATAAATAAAAAAGTAATGACACCGTATGACGCCAACCAAGAACTTAAGATCAACATTCGACTTCAAACTGTGGATGTACACAGTGCTAATGATCGAAGCCGATAAGTGGGCGTGGAGCATTAAGGGTAGCGACCAAGTTACTATGAAGTTTAAGCAGAAGTTCAACCAAGTGCTTGATAGCAACAATGCCTTTCTACGTCACATTAAAGACAATAATATCATTGACGACTTAGAGGACAACGGAGAATGGTTCTCCAAAGCCCTTGAGATCATACATAATGCTGAGGGCTTGAAGATGAAGGAGGAGCTAGTACTAGTGTTAAGAGAATATAGTGAAGGTAGAGTGGATAACTGTGATGATTACCTACCAAAAGAACAGGTACTAGAATTCGTATCGCGGTTTAGCATACTGCCCAAAGAGACGATTGAACAAGCGTATAATAAATATAAAGAATCTGTAACGAATGATCACTAGACCGATATTTCCAGACTATGCTATCATGCCAGCATCTAACTGCGGAAGAGCGATTGTTACATACCTTCGAAAGAAACACAGGGGTAAATGGTACGAGCAAAATATAATTTATTGTTATTATGGAGAGGATATGGCTGACATTGCAATGAAAGAGTTTATCAAATCGGTATATAATTATATGATTTTAGGTAAGGTTGATTTAAAATTAAAATATCCCAACCACCTCCCGACTCCATTCACCCTATCAGAAGACCAGCGTTCCGAAGAGGAGAGATTAATTAAACTATTAACCCATGACCAAAATAGAACTCACACCCCAACAACTTGATGAAATACTAGACATGGCAATGCTTAACTTCATTGAGGTTACTGGCACGCACCTAATGTGTCTATGTAAGAAGAATAGGCATAAGCGTTGCCCTCGACATAACTTTCAACAGATGGCGAAGGTGGTGTACGATAATCGAAGTCCGATTGGAGATAAAATACTACATTCACAGAGCAAGAAACTTATAACATCCATATATAATAAACATGAAAGTAACCCTACTTAAAATCCTAGACACCAAGACAGGTGAAGGTAAAAACGGAACTTGGACGAACGTTCAATTCCTTGCCAAGACAGATGCGAAGTTCGATCCCGATGTAGCCTTCAAGGCGCGTAACGAAGTAGCTAAAGAGATTCTTGATCTACCTATTGGATGTGACATTGAAATAATGTACCAACCCAAGTCACGCGAATACAATGGCAAGTGGTATACTGATTGCGAAGTCTGGAAGATCGCTGAACTGACTAGTAATGTTCATCCACCTGCTCAGGAGTCTACACCCATCACTCCGAATCCGAATGTCGAGTCAACGTCTACGTTCGTAACAGGCGCTCAGGATGACTTACCGTTCTAGTTCATTATCAATCAGTTACACTAACAACAATAATTATCCACCAACCTTCAACCCATCACTATGTCGTACTATCTTCGTACTATCTTAGTGATGGGTCTCGGAGTGGCTGTATTAGCGGTAGTGCAGCCCTTCGTTACCTAATATCAATTTTTAGTCGT
>Ga0049081_10000300_pt1 | contig 19463 bp, 17 predicted proteins | sample GreLakmeER78MSRF_FD_66717 | JGI IMG/M metagenome (GOLD analysis project Ga0049081, IMG submission 66717) | Freshwater lentic microbial communities from great Laurentian Lakes, MI, USA - Great Lakes metaG ER78MSRF | ecosystem: Environmental > Aquatic > Freshwater > Lake | place: Great Lakes...
GACGGCAAGTTTCATGTTCTTTTTACTGAGTTTAACCTCATTTTCTCAAGCAACTATAAAGGTTACAGTGACATCTGTTCAAACAGCAGCAAGTGTAGATTGCGACAATCTTTTTCTTGATATAACAGGTCAGAGTGATTTCGTTTGGGAATATACAGCCACAGACAATACATTAGGTTACACGAATAATACTCCAGAGTTATTTGGCATATTTGATTTCAATTACACGAATACTACTGGCAATGGACCGATTAATTTAGCCGTAAATTCAGTTTTTTTTGATCGTCAGTATGTTTGTCCTTTAGACGTTCCAACTACGATAAACTTAGCTTGGGAGGCTTATGAGAATGATGATCTTACTAATTACGCTATTATTGGTTCAACGGATGGAGAGACAGGACTACAAAATGTAACAATGGCTGTCCCTGCAGCTAACGGAATAGCAAATTATAGCTTTACTGCTAGTGGATCTGCTGGATGTCCCTCAACTGTTAATTATACAATTAACTTTACCGTAGAGAGAATTGATTTTGCGCCAACCGTAATCATTTTGCCAGATGATGTTTGCAACGCAACATTGATGAATTTGAATACTTCTTATAATGTTGCACTTTGTCAAAGCAATACTTTGCAGCCCAATGAACCAAGAGCAGGTGATGTTGACGATAATCAATCATCAGCATGGTTTCGTTTTGTAGCTCCTGCTTCAGGAGCAGTTGAAATATCAACGGATAATAGTGGGACAGAAATTGGAACCTATTTTCAAATTTATCATGCTGCCGATGGTAGTTCTTGTACAACTGGATTACAACCATTGACTGGTGCGGTAATAAAAGATAAATTTGAGTATCTTTCTCACATTGAGTTTTCAGATGGCATTGATTTATTCGGAGTAGATCCTGAAGCACAGCTTACTTTAGATGCTTGTGATGCATTTCCTCTTATTAGTTATCAAAAATTAATAGCAGGTGAAACATATTATGTGCAATTAACATCTGATGGAATTACTTCAGGTTTGGTAGAAGTTAGAATAAACGATCTAGGTGGTGGTCCTTCAGGAGATTCGGAAGATATTCCTTGCCAGTCTCCTTCAGTTTCTTACGGAACAAATGTAATTACCACGGATGCTGGTGCTGCTTCCGTAACATTAGATTTTGGTTGTGCCTATGATGGTGGAAATGTTTACGCTGAAACAGGTGCTCCGCATACGGACAACAGACCTGAACATTATCATGCATACGATTATGATCATGTTGCAGCCAATAATCCAGTAGTAAATGAATCTGTTTGGTTAAACTTTGTCGCTCCTAATAGTGGAAGAATGATTTTTGAAGCTGATTATCAAGATGCGCTTTACGGAGAAAATAATGCACTTTTTGGGTATGATGTTCGTTTTTCACCTGGAATTCCCGGAGATTATTCATGTGCTAATCTCGAATTTATTGCGGAAGATGAAGGTGGAACCAATAGTTTTCTTGGAGGAGATCCAAGTGCTCGTATAGACAGAAGATGTCTCGAACCTGGATATAAATATTATGGAATGGTCGATCCATCGGATAATTTGACACCTTTCAGTACCCAAAGTATTAAATCTTGGTTGTATGACCCGAGTATTTCAGATCCAACCTTAAATTCCCCAGGAAATGATATTCTTTGCTTGACAATGCAAAATCCGCTTTATGAGGTGCCTGTAATTTTAGCAAACACCAATCCAACATTTCAGGCTGTGGCAGGTTCAAATGTGTTTTCTTGCCGTGAATTTTTAGCGGGTGAACCTGCAGCTGATCCCAATGCTGCTAATCGGGCTGATCAAACAGTGTGGCATTATTTTACAGCACCTCCGTCTGGTGCGGTTGAATTAAGTATTCGTGCTTATATTGGAATGGATGTTTTACGATACAACGTATTTGAATTATTGAATGGAACCGATTGTTATGGAGGTTTGCAACCTGCAACATATACCCAAGATGGAACACGAAATACTCCAATTGTAACGCCAATTATATCTGGTACTGCCGGATTTAATGGAACTCAAACATCTGCGTGTTGTTTAGAACCAGGTAAAGTTTATGCCATTCAAATCGATGGTGGAGCACCAGGCGATGAAGGGCAATATATTATAGAATATATTCAAGAAATTGATAGCGATGCCGGCGATATTTATGTTGAATTGGCAAATGGTGATAGTTTAACAATAGCGCAACAAGATACTGCATTTGTCTGCTTCGGAGAATCTATTTTGGCTGGTATTACGGTTAATGGAATTGGTGAATCAACTCAAAGTTTACCTGATTGTTTATCTCCTGGATATGTCATTCATCAAGTTCAAACCGTTGCTGACCCAATTGCAAATACTGGTTTCGAATCTGCTTATATTGATTCAATCATAAGTCCAATAGCTGCATTCACAAATGATGGTGATGGAAGTGGTTCATTCGGTAATCCGTTATTTAATACGCTATATTACATTTCACCTGCTGGAGATATTACCGCTGATTGGGGAGATTTTTCTTGTGGTACATCTACTGTTTCCACTGGTTTACCGATTGTATTTTTACAACAATTGAATGCCTTATTTAATTATGACAATGCTACTTGTACCGCCACGTTTTCTGCTACCGGAGGATTAAACGGATACTATTCTAATCCATATTCATATTCAATAACAAGCCCTTCAGGTACTGTTGTTTCAAATGGCACGCTAGCTCCAGCCGTAAGTTCATCCTATACTGGTTCTGAGATAGGAATTTATACCGTACAAATTAACGATGGGGCTTGTCCTCAAATATTTACTTTTGATGCAACCAATTGTAATAATCCTTGTACCCCAGCAACAATACAGGTTCCACTTTCTATATGTCAAGGTGAATCAGTTTTGCTAGGAGGCTCACAGCAAACAGAATCTGGAATTTATACAGATGTTTTCATTACATCTCAAGGTTGTGATAGCACGGTTATTACAAACCTTTCAATTAATCCAGTAGATAAAGTAACCAAAGAACATGATTTATGTCCTGGCGGTTCTATTCAAATAGGGTCTAGCACATATTCCCAACAAGGTTTATATGTTGACACACTGCAAGCTATTACAGGTTGTGATTCCATCGTTACATCGGTCATATTCATGCTACCAACAATAACTACTAATATTGAAGAAACAATATGTTTAGGAGCTACATATGATTTTAATGGAATATCATTGACAACTGAAGGGGTGTATAATGACACTTTAGCTACCTTAGAAGGATGTGATTCAGTTGTCGTACTCTCATTATTCGTTACAGCGCCAAACTCTTCGTATGAATCTATTGAAATTTGTACAGGTGAAAGTTATGGCTTTGGAAGTCAGAATTTTACTTCGAGTGGGATTTATTATGATACAATTTCAACAGCCAATGGGTGTGATTCAGTATTGGTTTTAGAACTTTCAGTAGTTGATTGCGAGTTTCAAATTAGTAATATTTTAACGCCTAACGATGATGGGCAAAATGATACATGGAAAGTGAGTGATGTGAGTCAAATTGCTGGATGTGATGTTCAAATTTATAATCGTTGGGGCGAATCGGTATACAAATCAAATGAATATAATAATCAATGGGGTGGGACAAAAAACAATGAACCATTGCCTGATGGAGTTTATTTTTATTCTATTAAATGTTCAGACAAAGAATTTACGGGTGAAATTAACCTATTACGATTTAAAAAATAATTGAAATCATGAAAAAAATAATTTACATCGTTTTTGCTTCGGTTTCATTGGTTTCATTGGCTCAGCAAACCCCTCAAAGTAACGTTTATAGTTACAATAGGTATTCAATTAATCCCGCCTATGCAGGTGCAAGTGGATGTACTGAAATAAATTTCTCTCATTTAAATCAATGGGTGAAGGTAGAAGGCGCACCGCTTACAAGTTATTTAGGTGTAAATACCCGTCTGGGAAAGAATATTGGTATAGGAGGTCAGGTTTTGGTGGATAAAATCGGAATGATCAATCAAGTAAGCGGCATGGGATCAATTTCTTATGGCTTGACCTTTGCTAAATTTCACACCTTGCGTTTTGGTTTGGGCATTGGGTTTAATCAATATCGAGTGAATCCAACTTCAGCAATTGCTTTCGATAATCAAGATCCAATCATCAATGGCGGAAGTCAATCATCTGGGACATTAAATTCTGAATTAGGGATTTTCTACCAATGGAAAAATTTAGAACTTTCTGTTGCTTCCAAGCAATTGTTGCAAACTTACACGAATTTTGGATATGCGAGTTTGGATGGTTATGGGCTTCGTAGACATTTCAATGCGTTGGCTGCATATAAGATTAATGTCAATAATAATTATGCCGTAAAACCATCTGTTTTCTTGAAAGGGATAAATACCGGTATGCAAACAGATATTAATACGGATGTGATATACAAAAATTTCATTCAGGCGGGTGTTGGATACAGAACGCAAGTTGGATTAATTGTACGCGCTGGAATTACGATTCAGGATTTATTTTTCATCGGGTATGCTTATGAAACTCCTATGAGAAACATTGCGTCTTATAGCTCTGGTTCACATGAAGTTATTTTAGGTATAAAGTTCTGTAGAGCTAAAAAGAAGCAAGAAATCGTGGAAATTATAGAAATCGACACCCTTGTTAATATCGCTAAAAAAACTACGGAACCAATCATTCAAGACACCGTTTTTGTTCAAAAAACAGACACAGTATTCATTACCAAAGGTTCAGGAATATCAAATGATGAGGTGAATACGATTCTTTTAAGCGTTGAGCGCAATTTACTATTCGAAAAGCAACGGTTTTCAATACAAACAAAATCTTTTGACGAACTTAAATCACTTGCACAAATACTTGCGCTGCGACAAGACATAATGATTGAAGTGGAAGGACATACGGATGATCGTGGTGATGATACTGAAAACATGAATCTATCTAAAGATCGCTCAAACGAAGTAAAAGCGTATTTAGTTAAAAATGGCATTGACGGAAACCGAGTTAAAGTGAGTTATTACGGGGAGACAAAACCAATGGGGAATAATGAAACGGAGTCAGGCCGTCAAATGAATCGTAGGGTTCGAATTAAAATCATTAATAAAGAATAAGCTCAATGCTGACTTTTCGCGTTGAGAAAAAAGTCTTCGATTTTACATTTGCAGCGGGTACATCGCGCGGTATTCTTCATCATAAAAAAGCGTGGTTTATTCATGCGATGGATTCAGAGACACTATTTCAAGGGATTGGAGAATGTAGTGTAATTGAAGGGCTTACCCCTGAATATTTATCGGATGAGGATTATATATCTCGAATTAATCAAGCAATTTATCTGATCGGAGATTTAAACGCGGCCGATCTCAAAGAACAGCTATTTACAAATTTCTCTTCAACCGAAATTGAGGAATTTTTTAATCAAAATTCTTCCATACGATTTGGTTTTGAAACCGCAAGTTTAGATTGCTTAAATGCTGTAAATGGGATTTATTTTGATTCTACATTTGTAACAGAAGGTTTAAAAATACCCATCAATGGTTTAATTTGGATGGGGGACGAATCCTTCATGTATGAACAAATAGAACAAAAGTTCATAGAGGGGTTCACGACTTTGAAAATGAAAGTTGGTGCAATTGATTTTAATCAAGAATTGGCCATTATTCGTTCAATTCGTAAAAATTATAATTCAAAAAGTATTACTCTGAGAGTGGATGCAAATGGGGCTTTCTCCTCAGATAATGTCATTGAAAGATTGAAACAACTATCCGAATTTGAAATTCATTCCATAGAACAACCCATTGCTCCAGGCAATTTTGAATTATTAAAACGAATTTGTATCGATTCTCCCATTCCAATTGCTTTGGATGAAGAACTAATTGGTGTTTTCTCAAAACAAGAAAAGCATTCGTTTTTAAAGGTAACCAACCCACAATTTATTGTACTTAAACCAAGTTTGCATGGTGGATTCAAAGGGACATGCGAGTGGATTGAAGTTGCTGAAGCGAATGGAATTCAATGGTGGATAACATCTGCTTTGGAGTCTAATGTTGGACTTAGTGCAATTTGTCAATTTACTGCTCAGTTTTCTAATCCACTTCCGCAAGGGCTAGGAACAGGAGCATTGTATACAAATAATATTGATATGGGACTTATTGTTGAAAACGGATTTATTTTTTCAACCGGGCATTAGCCGCTATATAAGTTCGGTATGTTTCGTGTTGAATCTAATACAGTTAACAATTACATCACAAAAGATTAAAATCAGCTAATCTAAAAATATCATTTTGTTTAATTACTTTTAGAAAGTGAAATTTTATGTTCAATTTCTTTTGCTTTGGCTAATGCTTTTGGTCTCTTGTGAAATGCAATTGGGCCCAACGTTCAATGATAAGGAAGAACGTATTCAAGCGCCGATTAAGAATAAAGACATGGGATTCAAAAAAATGAAGGGTGAATGGTTGTATGTAGATCGTAAGAAAAATGCCTATATTAAACAAGTGACATATTTTCAGTCAAGTCCTGATAGCCAGCGAGAAAGAGTAATGCGTTATTTTAATTTGGTCGCTTTTGAAGATACAATTCTTCCTTTGCAGAATTTGATTCATGTTGCATCCTTCAATCAAGTAGATAGTTTTAAATATGAAGATAAAAATCATTATTATCTTTACAATCCCAATGCTAAAAAGCCACCCGCTTTTTCTTGTTTAGAAAAAGAATAATAAATATGAAAAAACAACTCTTATTATCACTTTTTCACTTTTCTTTTTTCTTGGCGTTTGCGCAGCCTGTCCAGCAACCCAAGCTATCTTGTTTTCAAGTTCCCTCTCAAATATCGATGGATCAGATAAATAATTTTAGTATTTCCAATGAGTGTATGATTACCTCATTTTCATTTCAATTAGTTAACAGATGGGGGCAGGTTGTCCGAGAATCAAATGTTCTAAACACGCCGATTATATGGCAACAACTTAGTGTCGCTAAAAAAAGTAAATTAAAAAATAAGAAGCAAACAAATACCAAAAACACGGAACAATTACTCACTCAAGGAGTTTATTTTTATAATATTACTTTTATACTACAAGGTTCAAATTTAACCGAAAAACAAACCGGAAATCTTTCCATTTATTAAAAAAAGCAAATCGTGCAACAACTTAATTTAACTTTATCTCAGTTTTCAGAAGGAACTCTTTTTTTCGAATATGATATAGATAGTCAACCATTGTCATCTATGTTGCAAGTTGATTTAAAGGAGCTAACTGGGATGTTCACACCTGAAGGTTCTGACAGTGGTTATTTTGTTACGCAAATTGCAAAATACATTGGTAAAATGCCAACTGAACGAATTTTATTATACGTATGCTCTGATTGTGGTGATATAAGTTGTGGGGCTTTATCAGCCAAAATAGATTTTACCGATGAAAAAGTGATTTGGAGTGATTTCGCGTATGAAAATGCAATCGAAATTGTGGAAAGGTATCCTGAAATTGGCCCTTTTGAATTTTCGCGTAAGGAATATACAGCAACATTTTATGTAATCGCACCACAGCAATCGATTAATGAAAACCTAAATTAACGTGTGAAACTGAATTATAATATTATGCCTAAATTACTTCAAGTACTAACAACGTTCCTTTTCCTTGGAATACTATTTAATGGAAATACTCAAGGATATTATCCGATGGGCAGTCGCGCTCAATCCCTTGGAAATGCAAGCAATACCTTGGAAGATGTATGGGCCTATCACCACAATCCTGCTGCTCTAACAGGGGTAAAGAAATTGGCAGTAGGGATTAGTTATGAAAATCGATTTTTATTGAAAGAATTGCAGTCTCAAGGCGTAGCCGTTGCATTACCCCTAAAAAAAGGAGTTATTTCTTTTGGAGGTCAGCGTTTTGGATACCGTAATTTTCTTTCATTTAAAACAGGGTTGGGATATAGCTTAAAGTTAAGTGAATTGTTGTCAGCTGGAGTCCAACTTAATTATGCAGGAATTCGTTTACCAGATGCCTATGGTAGTCACGGTACTGTTACAGCTGAATTAGGATTGTTGGCGAAAATTAATGATAAATGGAAACTTGGGTTTAGTATTTTTAACATCGGACGAAATAAGCTATCTGATTATCAAGAGGATAGATATACGACTGTCATGCGTTTAGGAACATCTTACAAAATTTCTTCGAAGGTGCTTCTTGTCGCGGAAGTTGAAAAAAATGTAGATTATCCACTTCGAGGAAAGGTAGGAATTGAATATGCAGTTGTCTCGAATTTTTTTATTCGAGGTGGTTTTGCTACCCAACCAGTAGAGGTTAGCTTTGGAGTTGGATATCAATTCAAAAAATTCTTCAAGTTGGATCTTGGAAGTTGTTACCACCAAACTTTAGGTTGGTCACCTAATTTCTCATTTAATTATCAATTGTAATAGGATGTGGCTTAAGTTGGTCGTCTGTTTATTGGTTTTGTTTGCAACTGGAAAGGTTATTTCACAGGCAAGAAATGAAGTTATTCAGCAGCGAATCGAATTTATTTCTGAGCAATTGCAATCAGAGGATATTGATCTAACGAATGTAATTGAATCCCTGAATTTTTATTTTGATAATAAACTGAATTTAAATACAGCCAATACGGAAGATCTGGAAGAACTCAATTTGTTAACGGCAGTTCAAATCAATGATTTACTCTTGCATAGAAAGCTTTTTGGGAAATTAATTACGATTTATGAGTTACAAAGCCTTAAATATTGGGATTTGTCGATCATTCAATTGGTTTTACCTTTTGTTTATGTGGACGATAAATTAGATAATTTGCATATTACATTTAAAGAAGCATTAAAAGAAGGAAATTTTGAGCTTTTCACCCGATACCAGCCAACTATTGAGAAAAAAGGTGGATATGCACCCGTTTCCGATTCAGTATTAAATGCTTCCAATAATTATTATCATGGAAGTTCTGATCGGTATTATACTCGATTTCGCTATACATATAAAACGAATATCAGTATTGGAATTACTGCTGAAAAGGATGCTGGAGAACAATTTTTTAAAGGTGCACAAAAAAATGGATTTGATTTCTATTCTGCTCATGTGTTTTTTAAAGGGGGTAAATACCTAAAATCGTTTGCGATTGGTGACTATCAAGTTCAAATTGGCCAAGGAATAAATATGTGGTCAAGTTATGCTTTTGGTAAAACAGCGGATATTGCCACGATGAAGCGAAATGCAATCCCTATTCGAGCCTATACATCGGTTGATGAAAGTAGGTTTATGCGCGGTGTAGCTGCAGATTTTGGGTATAAGGATTTTAGTTTACTCACATTTGCATCCGTTAAAAAAGTAGACGCGAAACAAGCCATCGCAGATTCAACTTACGATGATTTAGAATTTATATCAACGATTGATTTATCAGGGCTTCATCGCACAAATTCCGAAATTGCTAAGAAAAATGGCTTGACTGAATACGTGGCGGGTACAAATCTGAGATACGTGAAAGGACCGCTGCGATTAGGTGTGACTGGAGTTGCACAAGGGTATGATAAGCCATATTTAAAAACAGAAACGTATTATAACCAGTTTGACTTTAGAGGGAAGCAAAACCTGTCGGCTAGTTTTGATTATAATTACGTTTATAGAAATGTTAATTTATTTGGTGAAATGTCTCATAACTTTTTCCAGTATGAAGGTGAATGGAATGGGGGAGGAGCAATGGTACATGGGGCAATGGTTTCGTTAGATGCTAACGCAAGTATTGGTGTATTATATAGGAATTATGGAAAGGGCTACCAGACATTTTATAACGCTGGATTTTCTGAGGGTAGTAACACTCAAAATGAACAAGGACTTTACGCAGGAACAAAATTAAAAATAACAAAAGCTTGGTCATTGAACGGGTATATTGATTTATTCAAATTTCCTTGGTTGAAGTATCAGATCGATGCACCAACTCAGGGGCACGAGTTTTTAATACAACCCATATATAAACCGAACAAGATTTTCGAAATTTACGGAAGGTTTCGTCAGCAATTACGACAGAAAAACAGCAGGGATTCTGATGGAACAGTTACTGGTGTTGAAGATGTTTTACAGCGTAATTATCGGTTAAATGTGTCATACGTGATTAATGAATTTTTCTCTTTTAAAAGTAGATTGGAATATGTGACAATTAATCGCTTGAGTAATAAGTCAGAAAAAGGGATGTTATTTACGCAAGATTTGTTGTATAAACCAAAAGGATTACCCATTGATATTGCATTGCGTTATGCCCTTTTTGATACCGATAGTTATGACACAAGATTATACTCTTTTGAAAACAATGCTTTGTATGTATTTGCTGTTCCGGCTTATTATTATCAAGGAAATCGAGCCTATATTTTAGTAAGATACTCATTCTTGAGGCATTGTGATTTATGGGTGCGGTATGGATATTTTCTGTACAACAATAGACAGAGTATAAGTTCAGGTTCAGAAGGTATTTTAGGGAGCAAGAAATCAGATTTGGTCATTCAATTGAGAATTTCATTCTAAAAGAATCCCCTGATTTTCAATAGATTAAAGTTGTTTATTCACAATTTTTGGTCAAATGTTCAAAAGATTCAAACTTTTTTCAGTAAAAAGCGGTAAAAATATTTGCAATATTAAACTAGAAGCGTATCTTTGCACCCGTCTCAAAAAATAGCAATTAAGAATTAGGTTATGTCACGAGTTTGTCAACTTACAGGAAAATCGGTTATGGTTGGAAACAATGTTTCTCACTCAAATCGTAAAACAAAAAGAAGATTTTATCCAAATCTGATCACTAAAAAGTTTTTCTTACCAACAGAAAAAAGTTTTATTACGTTAAAATTATCTACTTCTGCGTTAAGAACCGTAAATAAGAACGGTATTGAAGCTTGTGTTAAAGAGGCTAGAATAAAAGGATATTTGAAGTAAATCTGTTGCAAAACGGAAGTTAAATCAACACAAATGGCAAAGAAAGCAAAAGGAAATAGAATTCAAGTAATACTTGAATGTACAGAGCACAAAGATTCAGGTAAGCCTGGAACGTCTCGATACATCACCACGAAAAATCGTAAAAATACTCCGGATAGAATGGAAATTAAAAAGTTCAATCCGATTTTGAAAAAATATACTGTTCATAAAGAAATTAAATAAGTAAGTCATGGCTAAGAAAGTTGTAGCGAGTTTACAAAAAGGTGGAGGTAAAGAACATACCAAAGTGATTAAGATGGTTAAGTCTGATAAATCAGGTTCTTACACTTTTAAAGAAGAGATTGTACACAATGATAAAGTGAAAGATTGGTTCGCTAAAAACTAATTTATTAACCTGTGTTAATTATTCGATAAGCTTCCTTAATTTAGGAGGCTTTTCTTTTTTTAATGAAATATTATGGGATTTTTTGATTTTTTTAAACGAGGTAGTCAAGAGGAAAAAGAAACCTTAGACAAAGGTCTGGAGAAAACAAAACAGAGTTTCTTGTCCAAAATTGCGCGTGCAGTATTGGGTAAATCTTCTGTTGACGAAGAAGTTTTGGATAATTTGGAGGAAGTTTTAATAACGTCAGATGTTGGTGTTGAAACTACTTTAAAAATAATTGAGCGCATCCAAAATCGTGTTTCTCGGGATAAAGTAATGGGTACGGATGAATTACAACGCTTGTTGCGTGAAGAGATAGCTGCGTTATTGGAGGAAAATAACTCAACCAACCAAGGGCAATTCTCGATTCCAGAAAAAAAAGGAGATCCTCATGTGATTATGGTTGTTGGGGTTAATGGAGTAGGAAAAACTACAACGATTGGTAAATTGGCCTATCAATTTAAACAGGCTGGGTTAAATGTCGTGCTGGGTGCTTCTGATACCTTTAGAGCTGCAGCGGTCCAACAATTAATCATTTGGGCAGATCGTGTTGGAGTTCCAATCGTACAACAAGGAATGGGAGCAGATCCCGCCAGTGTGGCTTATGATACCCTTCATTCAGCCAAAGCACAAAATGCGGATGTTGTAATTATTGATACTGCTGGTCGTTTACACAATAAAGTGAACCTAATGAATGAGTTGAATAAAATAAAACGGGTGATGGAAAAAGTAGTTCCAGGTGCTCCTCATGAAATTTTACTCGTTTTAGATGGCTCCACAGGTCAAAATGCATTTGAACAAGCAAAACAATTTTCTTTGGCTACGGATATTAATGCCTTGGCAGTTACTAAATTGGATGGAACCGCAAAGGGGGGCGTTGTAATTGGAATTTCTGACCAAATGAAAATTCCAGTTAAATACATTGGTGTTGGTGAAGGAATGATGGATCTTCAATTATTTGATAAAAAAACATTTGTGGATTCACTTTTTAATGATTAAATGATGAGGTTTAGTTTGCTTTTGGCTTTATTGTTTCTTTTGAATTTTTCCATAGAGGCTCAATTACTTTGGAAAATTAGTGGAAATGGTTTAAAAGAAAATTCCTATTTATATGGTACAATTCACATTATGCCAAAGGAAAAATTTACGATTTCACCTAAAATCCAACAGGCCTTAAAGAGTTCCGACGCGTTGGCTATGGAGGTTGATTTGAATATGGATTTCAAAACCAAACTTCAAGTTGCTCAGGAAATGATTATTCCAGGAGGAAAAACACTTGAGAATTTATTGAATGCCTCAGATTTTAAACAGGTTAAATCCTATTGTCTAGATTCATTGCACATGAAAAAAGGTAAGTTTAAAAGGTATATTCGTTTAAAGCCTTTTTTCTTTTCCGCTATTATTGCTCAGGAACAAATGGGAAAAACGGCATCTTATGAAATGGAGTTTAATAAAATGGCTAAAAAACGAAAAATGCCGACTCTTGGATTGGAATCCATTCAATTTCAGATGCAGACGATCAATAAAATCAAGGTTGACGATCAAGCCAAAATGATGATGCAAGAATTTGGAGATAATCCGAAGGATCAATTCGATACGATGTTGAATTTGTATTTGAAGGAAGATTTGGGTGGGTTGTTTGAATTAATTGCTTCAGAAACAAGTCAAATTCCCGAATTCAATTATAATTTTCTTGAATTAAGAAACTCAAATTGGATTCCGGTTATTCAAAAACAAATAGCTCAACAATCAACTTTTATCGCGGTAGGAGCTGCTCATTTACCCGGAAAAACAGGTGTGATTGAATTATTGAAAGCGCAAGGTTTTACTGTTGAATCAATCAAGTAATATAAGTTTAATTAATTGATTTTCATTACTTTAACTTTTTGTTTAATCCTGTTTTTTTACCTGGAGTTTTGTTTTGTGTATGAAATTAACCAAGTATAGAAAGGGAATATATTTGTGTCTTTATAATTTAAGATCCTCCCTTCAATTCTCCTAAATACTTTTTAAATTGATTAATGGATTTTTTATCTTCTTCAATCGGTTTGCAATAGCGGTTGATTTTTCTGAAGGCAAAATAAAGATAGAAAATATATAATAGGGAAATACATACCATAAGACTGATTCCCATTCGGCTGACTTTTGAAGTTTGCTCCTCCGTAGTTATATGCATCTTTCCAGCGTTCGAAATTGGATCAGAATACGTAACAAATCCTTGATAAAAAACAAATACAAATAGGAACAATAAAATGATGTTATAAATGGAGACTGTCAATTTACCATCCAAGTAATAGGCCCTTAGACCAATAAAAGACAGCAGTTTGGCAAGAGGGATACTCTTTTGTGTTGCTTGTTTAACATTTGTATCCAAATGCAAAATGATCCGATCGATGTATTCAATGTGTTTTTGCTTCACTTTTAGAAAATTATCAGCATTTAATTGGTCAATTATTTCCAATTTAGGGTGAAATTCTTGACTGAGGTTTTCCTTGCAAAATTCAATTTTATTATCAATTTCATAAAACAATTCTTGCCACTCAAAATCTTCAGGATCCGTATTTTCTGATTTTTCCACCAAGTTGTTTATTTCCCTCATTGAGGCTTCCTGATTTTCTTGAAGCTCAAAATTCTTTATCTGCTCAAGCAAACTTTCCGTTGAATGGTAGTTTACTTGGTTTCGTTGTTGTTTCACAGGATTTTTTATGCCTCTGTAAGCATCACGTCCCATTTCTCTACCGATTTGATTAACGAATGAATTAACGATTCCCATAGCTCAAGTTTTTCCGAAGATATAAAAAAAGTATTGGTAGTGGCCCGAAAAATTAGCTATTGTGATAATTTATAATGAAAAAAACTTTTCTCCATTCTTTAATACAATATAACTTTTGTTGAATAATTTAACCAATACCAGGTTGCCGTAAATTGAATATTCTGAATCACCTTGCAAGGTTATTTCTTCTATTTTCCCATTTACAAATGCGCTCACTCCCCCAGCAATGTTACGAAATGCAAAAACGCCATTTTTTAAAAGATAATCTTTCGGAATGAAATTACAAACTTCCTTTTTTTCTCCATTTGAATAGGCAAAAACATAGTTGTTCTCTCCCCAAATTACCATATCATCTTGAACTTCCCAGAAAGAAGGACTAAAATTCGATAATTCTGTTTTTTCACCATCCTTATAATGCCATAGGTTTCCGTTCAAATCTTCGTAAACAATAAACCCTCTTCCGGATTTATATTTTCTCATATATTGAGATTCGACATCGAGAAATTCTCCATTTTCAAATAATGCAAAACTGCGTTGGGTTGGATCATTGAAACATAAAATATCGCATCCCGCCTTGAAATCTATTTCATTATTCCAAACCCCTAAATCATAAATTTGTCCACGATAAAAGACTTTATAAAAACTTCCATTGTCTTTAAAAGCAACGATATTATCACCAATTGCCGTTGGCATGTATAGTTCTCCCGTTATCGTATATAAGGGGTAGGTTTGTTTGTTGTAATAAACATTAACTGAATTGTATCTGGTGTCTTCATAAACAATGATACTATCTTTAACAACATAATTTTTGCTGAAATAGGTTAGTGTTCTAAGTTTTCCGGCGTCCCAGATATTTAAAGTGGGACCAACGTTATACGCCAATAAATGATCCGATATTGAAAATTTAATATTCATATTGGTAACATCCTTACGTTCTTTTCCATCAAAAATTCGAAGGTTTTCTCGGTTGTCCATGTAGGCAACAAACTCATCACCTGCTTGATAACTTATAATTGGTTGTAATTCAATGGTTCTGAAATTGTCGTTTTCGAAAACCCGGAAATAATTATTGAAATCAACAAAAGGTACAACTGGTTGAGCCAAGCCATTAAACAGAAAGAACAAAACAAGCGTAAATAGGTATACTTTCATTTTTTTGCGTTAAAACGGTTGAGATTGGCAATTATTGAGCCCTTTTTTTCAAAAATGCGTGATCCACCCAGAAAGTTCCAAATGGAAATAAGGAGGCGAAACACATTATGAAAATTATTTTTAGTGAATATTTGTATTGAAAACCAACCCACAAGACCCAAATTATGTAAGCTATAAAAAACACTCCATGAAGCATACCAACATAATAATTAGGTTCTTTTATGCCATAAATGTACTTTAACGGCATCGTTAGTCCAAAAGTAAGATAGGTAAAGCCTTCAATCCAAGCTAATATGCGAAGTTGTTTCAATGGGTTCATAATCAATTAAATGGGATAACAAATGAAATATTTTTCAACGGGTTGAGCAAGCGCAGAAATGTTTAAATTATCAGATGCTTTTGATAGATCGATAATTTCGCCACTTTTCATTAATAAATTGATGTTTTGCTTATGCTCATTATAAGCTTTATTACTTAAGATATCTGAATATACAAAGTATTTTAACTCATCATCATTTAATTTATAGGTTGATTTGATAATTTCTTTTTCAAGAGAAATTCGATCTTCACTATAAGGCTCTTTTGATATTTCAATCTTAAATAAATTTCGATTCACAAGACCGGAACTTAGTAACGATAAAACACGATCGGAACAATGTTGCCATATTTTCATTGCGCCTAAAATATCGTAATCATCCAGTAAGGCAAAATTGGCTAATACTGTTGGATTATTCTCGAAATCATTTTCTGAGACATTATTTTGAAGGAAATAAGCGAGTGGAGGACTTGCGAACAGTGTCTCCCCTTGTTGTGTTAATTCTTTTGCTCGTCTTAATGCGTGTATGAGCATATGTTCAGCAGCAACAACCGTTTTATGCAAATAGACTTGCCAATACATGAGTCTTCTTGAAACTATAAATTTTTCAATGGAATAAATCCCTTTTTCTTCCATCACTAAATTGCCATCAGAAACTGTAAGCATATCTATTAACCGATCACTCCCAATAATTCCCTCCGATACTCCCGAATAAAAACTATCTCGATTCAAGTAATCTAGTCGATCCATGTCCAATTGACTCGATACTAATTGATGTAAAAATGGTTTCGAATACGTATTTTGAAAAATAAGAAAGGCTCTTTCTAAATCGGAACCAAATTCTTTTGCGAGTTCTTGAATAAAGTAGCCCGATATCTTTTCATGACTTACATTGTTTACAATATCATATTCTAATGCATGACTAAATGGCCCATGTCCGATGTCGTGTAATAGGATTGCCAATAAAACAGCTCTTTCTTCCTCTGGTGTAATTTCATGTCCCTTACGACGAATCGTTGAAATTGCTATGCTCATTAAGTGCGTAGCACCTAAAACATGATGGAAACGGGTGTGCAATGCTCCTGGATAAACCAAGTGGCTTAATCCTAATTGCATAATTCTTCTCAGCCGCTGCATGAACGGATGTTCAATTACGTCAAATAGAATTTCATCAGGAATTGTAATAAATCCGTATACCGGATCGTTAAATAACTTCTTTTTGTTGTTTCGGTTAAACTGTGGGCGCAAAACTGTAATTTTATTCAAAACTAATAAATATAAGCAATATGCAAGGTAGAATTTTGTGGGCGGATGATGAAATAGATTTATTGAAGCCGCATATCTTATTTTTAGAAGCAAAAGGGTACACTGTTAATACAGTAAAATCAGGCTCAGACGCAATTGATGTGTGCCGCGAATCTGATTTTGATATTATTTTTCTCGATGAAAACATGCCAGGAATATCTGGTCTAGATGCATTACCAAAAATAAAAGAACTTTTGCCGAATGTTCCAGTTGTAATGATAACAAAAAGTGAGGAGGAACATATTATGGAGGAGGCAATTGGTAGTAAAATAGCCGATTACCTGATAAAGCCTGTAAATCCTAACCAAATATTATTAAGTATTAAGAAAAACTTAGACAGCTCAAAATTAGTTTCTCAAAAAACAAATACTGCTTATCAGCAAGACTTTAGGCAATTAGGAATGCAACTGAGTGGAAGGTTAGATTATGTGGAGTGGACAGAGCTATTTTCAAAATTGGTTTATTGGGATTTAGAATTGGAAAAATCGCAAGATACCGGAATGCGTCAAATTCTTGAAATGCAACAAAAGGAAGCGAATCAACAATTTTGTAAATACATAGGGTCAAATTACACGGATTGGTTGAATGGAACAGAGGATGGACCTCAAATGTTGCATACGCTTATTAAGGATAAAATCGCTGCGCACATCGGGAAAGAAAAAACGGTAGTGCTTGTAATTGATAATTTGCGCTTTGATCAGTGGAAGAAATTAGAACCTGAATTTGCAAAATGGTTTAAGGTTGAAAAAGAAGAAATCATTTATTCCATTTTGCCTACGGCAACGCACTATGCTAGAAATGCTTTTTTTGCTGGATTAATGCCTTCAGAAATTGAAAAACGTTTCCCAAACTTGTGGAAGAGTGAAGAAGATGAAGGAGGAAAAAACATGCATGAAGCTGATTTCTTGGAAGCGAATCTCAAAAGATTAGGGAAACAAGTTAAATGGTCTTATAATAAAATTACTAATCTAGATGCAGGTAAAAAACTGAATGATCAATTTGCGAAACTAAAAGAAAATGATGTCAATTTCATCGTGTATAATTTTGTGGATATGTTGTCGCATGCACGTACAGAAATGGAAATGATAAAGGAACTAGCATCCGATGAGGCTGCTTATCGCTCCTTAACCTTGTCTTGGTTTCAGCATTCACCGTTATTTGAAATAGTGAAAAAAATTGCTGCGGCTGGAATGAAATTAATAATCACCACTGATCACGGAACGGTAAAGGTTGATAACCCAATTCGAATCGTGGGTGAAAAAAGTACCAATACAAATTTAAGGTACAAAGTAGGTAGAGGATTATCCTATAATGAAAAGCAGGTGTTTGTTGTCCGCAATCCGCAAGATGCATTTTTACCCAAACATAAAATGTCTGCTGAGTTTGTTTTTGCTGTAGATTCTGACTTCTTTGTTTATCCTAATAATTACAACCAATTTGTAAATTATTATCAGAATACCTTTCAACATGGAGGTGTGTCAATGGATGAAATGCTGATACCTTATATTGAGCTAGGAAAGAGATGATAATTGTATAAATTTTGCACCTTTTGCCATAACTATTTTATTAAAAAAAAAACTTGCATTTAGTCGTTGAATACACCGAATTTTAGCAGTATTTTTGCACCCAAATTTGGTATTAATGAAATATTCAGCACTTCAAAAACAATACGTTTTTATTCTTTTTAGTTTCGTATTTATTGTAAACGGCACTTTTTTTTCCCAAACTCCGGGGATGATTTATGAGCCTGCAACGGGAGCCGGGGCAGCTATTTTAGATCCAAATGGTGATGGCTTTACATCAGCTACTACAGCTGGATTTACCACAGATGACCAAGCGCAGAGTGAAATCCCATATTCTTCACTTATTTTTCCTGGGTCAGAACCAACATCTGATTTGAATAACGCACCCGATTGTGGTTTCACTGATTTTGTTGATCAAGGAGATAGAGATCCTGCACAAAAATATTTGAGTCCAGCCGGAAATTGGTTGTTTCGTTTGAGAATGGGTAGTATTTCGCCGAACGCTAAAAGTTATTCCGTTTTAATTGATACTGATGGATTATTTGGAAATACTGGAGCTAATGCTGATCCAAATTGGACGGTAAACAATCCTGGTTTTGAGATTGAAATTGTATTGGCAACAAAATTTGGTGTTTATGTATATGACGTAAATACCCCAAACTGTACTCCTGTCATATCTTATCCTGGTACTACAAACTATCAAAAATCCATTGCTGGATCCTTTAATTGTGGTGATTTGGATTTTTTCATGGATTTCTACGTTGTTTTTTCTGATTTAGTGACCCAGTTTCCTGGTTTAACAGCTTCAACACCAATGCGATATGTGATTGTTGATAATACGGCTGCACAAGCCTCAACTATTTGTCAACCAAGCTCAGCTTCAGATGTTGGTGGAGTAGGGCAATGTGTTACTTTATCAGCCTGTTTTAATGAAATAATAAATGCCCAAGCTTTTTGTTCTCCTAATACAAGTATTTGTACATACAGATCTGATTGCCCTACAATCACGCAACCAATCGCATCCGGAGCATCTGTTGTTTCTGGAACTTCAACTGAGGT
>Ga0049081_10000301_pt1 | contig 19454 bp, 3 predicted proteins | sample GreLakmeER78MSRF_FD_66717 | JGI IMG/M metagenome (GOLD analysis project Ga0049081, IMG submission 66717) | Freshwater lentic microbial communities from great Laurentian Lakes, MI, USA - Great Lakes metaG ER78MSRF | ecosystem: Environmental > Aquatic > Freshwater > Lake | place: Great Lakes...
ATGGTTAAGAATGGTGCTATCACGGCCGATATGCCTCCAGAAGAAGTAGGCGGCATGTTATCAGTGGCACATTTACTTGGGCCAAATAAAGGCACATCAGATCGCCCCGGAGCATTGGGATGGCGCCAAGGTCTTGGCGGGTCAGATGCTAACGGTACGACTGGCGACAGCTATTTCCAAAAAGGAAAATATGCAGTTTCAATACTGGCACCAAAAATAGACGCAATTGATGCAGGATAAATATTAATATGGCTATAATGTACAGAGGATTTTCTACAGTAGGAAGGAATAAGAAATATCGCCTCACGGATTTTGAATTAATCAAGCAAGATTTAATAAATCATTTCTACATCCGCAAGGGTGAAAAGCTGATGAATCCCGACTTTGGTACTATCATCTGGAATGTGATACACGAACCTTTAACAGAGGATCTTAAAAGCGTTATTGTCACTGATATCAATGATATAGCCAGCAATGATCCGCGATTAAGCATAGAAAATGTAATAGTTACAGAATACAGCCAAGGTATTCAAATAGAATTACAACTGCGTTACGTACAAACTAATCAATCAGATTTACTTAATCTGCAATTTGATAATCAAAATAATACACTTTCCGTTGTTTAATTAACTACCCACTTTATTTTCCTGATAAATAGTATTATAACAGGGAATATCTATGGCGATTACCACAAGACAAAGCAGTTTACTAGTTGCTGAAGACTGGACTAAACTGTATCAAACATTCCGTAATGCGGATTTCCAAAGCTATGACTACGAAACACTTCGTAAATCAATGGTTGATTATCTGCGTTTATATTATCCTGAAGACTTCAACGATTTCATTGAGAGTTCAGAATTTATAGCTCTTATAGACCTACTAAGTTTCCTAGGACAAAGCCTAGCTTTCCGCGGTGACTTGAATGCACGTGAAAATTTCATTGATACAGCACAACGTCGTGACAGTGTGCTTAAACTTGCACGATTAATTAGCTATAGTCCTAAACGCAATATCCCAGCCAATGGACTACTAAAAGTTGACTCAGTCAGTACTACTGAAACTGTTTTTGACAGCAACGGTCTAAATCTATCAGGTCTGGTAATTAACTGGGCGGACAGTGCCAACGACAACTGGGCAGAACAGTTTACGACAGTGCTAAATGCAAGTTTAAATGCTAATCAGGCAATAGGCAAACCTAGTGGCAGTAAAGTCATAAATGGCATAGCAACAGATGAATATCAAATTAATTTAATACCAAACATAGTGGGTACCTATACATTTAATGCTGATATCGAAGGATCGCAAACAAACTTTGAGATGATTAGTCCTACTACATCAGGACAAAATTACATTTACGAAGTAAATCCAAGACCCAATGGAAGTTTTAATCTTCTATACAGAAATGATAATTTAGGCAACGGCAGCAACAACACAGGATATTTTACCTATTTCAAACAAGGTACATTACAAAGCATAGATATTAACTTCCAGGAAAGTATTCCTAATAGGGTTTACAGTGTTAATGTTAATAACATTAATAATACTGACATTTGGTTATACAGCTTAGATCAAAACGGAAACTTTAGTACTCTTTGGTCATCTGTACCAGCGGTAGGCAATACTAATGTTATCTATAATACAGGTACAAACAAGAATATCTATCAAGTCAATACACGTGCCGGAGATCAAATTGATTTAATTTTTGGTGATGGCGCATTTGCTAATATTCCACAAGGGCGTTTCCGTTTATATTATCGAACCAGCAATGGGTTGAACTATAAGGTTACTCCAGATGAAATGCGTGGTATAGCAGTACCATTGAATTATGTAAGCCGTTCTGGTCGTACAGAAACAATAACTATTCGTGCAAGTTTACGTTATACAGTAACCAATGCAACCACACGTGAAACAGTTGATGAAATCCGCCAAAAGGCCCCACAACAATATTATACTCAAAACCGTATGGTAACTGGTGAGGACTATAACATACTACCATACACACTATTCAACAGCATGTTGAAAGTCAAAGCAGTAAATCGCACCAGCAGTGGTGTAAGCCGTTACCTAGATGTGATTGATACCACAGGCAAGTATTCATCAACTAACATATTCTGCCAGGATGGAATACTTTACAAGGAGCCTTTTACTAAAACTTTTAATTTTAGTTTTAATACGACAAATGATATCTATAGAGTTTTAACAAATCAAGTTAAACCATTGACATCAGAAAGAGAAACACTGCAATATTTTTATGAAGTATTCAACAGAATAAATCTTACAGATATATTTTGGAATCAGAGTGCGGATCAGACAGGATTGACTGGATATTTTTATGACAGCACAGATAGGATACTACAGATAGGCTCTTATGTTGCCGACAGCAAGCGATACATAAAACAAAATTCAATTATAAAATTTTCAGCAGGAACTGGTAATTATTTTGATGCACGTAATATCATAAGGACAGGTATTCCTAATCAAAGCGGAGACAAATATTACATATATGCTAGTGTGATACAAGTTTTAGCAGATGGAACTAACGGTGGTGAGGGTGATTTATCTAACGGTAGCGGACCGATTACTTTAAGCCAAATCGTACCCGACGGAGCCATAGCAGTACAGGTATATCCTGCATTTAACAATGACATAACCGATAGCGTAATTAACACAGCAGTATCATATATACAGGCCTATGAAGATTTTGGATTACGATATGATCTTGAAACAGCAAGTTGGAAATTAATACTTCCTGAAGATTTAAATACCGGTGACTTCAGTCTTACCTATGCAGGTAATACCAGTGGATCTGGTCTTGATTCTAGTTGGTTCATTAGATTTCAAACAGTGGGACAGACCTATACAGTCTATTATAGTGGATTGAATTATGTGTTTGAAAGCGTTAGAGAAACAAATTTCTATTTTGACGATCGTGTGAAAATATTTGATTCTAGAACTGGATTTACGATCCATGATCAAATAAAAATTTTAAAAGTAAATTCTTCTCCAGATAGCACATCACCATTGGCATTAGATTATCAATGGGACATATATAAAGACATAGTTGAAGTAGATGGGTATAGCAATACCAGTAAAATCCTTGTTACTTTTCCTGACACAGATGATGATGGTATTCCAGACAATCCAGAATTATTTGAATTAATAGTAGATCCTAGCACAAACAGTAACAGCAAGTTTGTTTATTTCCAAGATACTTATGGATATGATAATTTCGTAATCAAGACACCAGTCAGCAACGCTACTATCGTGTCAGACTTGGCAACGCTGGCGGCTGTAGAAACATCTAAAGTTTTGTACCAAGATGGCCAGATATTTTATGTAACTGATCTTGAAGAATTCTATCAATTGACGATCACTGGATCGTCATATGTAATTGCAGCGATCTCTGGTTATTCAGCAAAAGTTGGCCGCCAAGACTTGTATTTCCAATACAGGCACAACAGTCCAAATAATCGACGAATTGATCCAAGTCCAAACAATATCATTGATCTGTATATTCTTACTAAATCTTATGCTACGGACTATATTGCTTGGATACAGGACACGACCGGTAAAGTATCTGAACCTACTTCACCTAGACCAGAAATGCTAGGAACAGATTACAGTGATTTAGAAAAATATAAAAGCATTTCAGATACTATAATCTATAACCCAGCAGAATTTAAACCTATATTTGGTATCAAAGCTGAATTAGCATTGCAGGCTACATTTAAAGTGGTTAAAAATCCTAATGTTGTCGTCAGCGATAATGATGTTAAGACCAGTGTAATTGCTGCGATAAACACTTACTTTGATATTGCTAATTGGGATTTTGGTGAAACATTTTATTTCAGTGAATTAAGTGCATATCTACACAGCACATTGGCCCCTAACATTGCTAGTATAACTATAGTACCAGCAAGTGCTAGTGAACAGTTCGGTAGTTTGCTACAGATTAATGCAGAATATAATGAAATCATTATTAGTGCGGCTACAGTAGATAATGTGCAAATTATTAATGCAATTACAGCAGCACAAATTAATCAGAGAGAAGGCGATATTATTACAGATGTCGTTATTAGTAATACTAGTACAGGCAGTGTTCGTAGAACTACAACAACTACCAGAACTAGAAGCACCACTAGCACTAGCAGTAGAAGCACCACTAGCACTAGCACTAGCACTAGCAGTGGCAGCAGTGGCGGCAGTAGTGGTGGTGGCAGTAGTGGTGGTGGCAGTAGTGGTGGTGGTGGTGGCTATGGGTATTAATAAGGTCAAAAACCAACCAACTAATATTTGTTTAAATACTATATAACATTCGAGATATGAGATAATAATGGCTGCAAGAAAAAGTAAAAATTTATTACCAGGAATATTTCAAACTAGCGCTAATGAAAAATTCTTGTCTGCTACCTTAGATCAGGTCATACAAGATCCAGAACTGGTCAATCTTAATGGATATATTGGTCGCCAATTTGCTCCAACTTATAAAAGTCAAGACAGTTATGTAGGTGAAATTTCTACTGAAAGAGAAAATTATCAACTTGAACCCAGTACCATTATAAAAAATGAACAAGGTGAAGTAGTATTCTTTTCAAGCTATATTGATTTCTTAAATCAGATAGAATATCACGGTGGATTGATCAATGATCAGAGTAGGCTTTTTTCCAGTGAATTATATAGTTTTGATCCCAAAATAAGTTTTGACAAATTTGTAAATTTTGGACAATATTATTGGTTACCAAACGGACCAGCCGCAGTCAATGTCAATACCACTGGTGTAGAACTAACTCAAACTTTTGTGATCGCACGCAATGACAATACGAATGAATATGATTTCAATGTTGGTGGCGTAAATAATAATACAATAGTGCTTGCTCGCGGAGGTACTTACGTATTCCAAGTTGAACAAGACAGTAAATTTTGGATACAAAGTGAAATAGGTATTGATGGTCTGTTGAATGCTACCCCTACTATCAGTAGTAGAGATGTTTTAGGTGTTGAAAACAATGGTGCTATATCTGGTGAAGTGATATTCAGAGTACCACAAAATTATGCCCAGGACAGGTTCACCCAGATGCCTACGGTATACAACGTAGACTATGCAGTTCCTTTACAATTTAGTGACTTACAAAATCAATACCTCAGTAATGTGCTAGCTGCATTTCCAGAATATGCAGGTATAGTTGGCCAATTTAATGGTAAACACCTGATATTCATTGGACAATCGCAAGGAGAAAATTTACAAGAAAGTTCTTGGACTACAGGAGATACGGTACCAAGTATACTGAATAGCAGTTCACAATCATTTTCTACAGGATATGTATTAGGTGATGTTGTTCCAGATAATCTGAGATTTGGTGTATGGGAAGTTCAGTTGTTGCCACATGGTATCGACTATCTGATTAATTTGTTCTGGATACAGGATGTAGCCCAGGATGAAAAGGTATACATAAAATATGGGATTCGATATGCCAATACTGAATGGTATAAAGAATTTGATGGGTTTTTCCATAGGATGCCTCTGCTAACCAGCCAACAAAATACACTATACATACAGGATGGCACTAATCCATCAATTTACACAACGGTTAAAATAGTCAACTACGACAATTTTGAAATTGACGTTGAAAACGATATCCTTGGCAAGTTAAACTATACCAGCCCCAATGGGGTTAAATTTACCAGCGGATTAAAAATTACTTTTGATATTGATGTCACTCCAGAAAGTTATAGAAATAAAACCTACTATGTGGAAAATGTAGGAGCCAGCATAAGATTAGTAGATGTAGATTTATTAGTCACTCCTGAACTCTTCAATGATGAGTTGGCTATTAACTATCCAATAAAAGATATCACGTTAGATATAGTAACTACTGCAATTATTCCTGGTGGATCTGTTATTAGTATTGGTAATGTTTCAGTAACTACCAATTCTGAAGTTCCATTAGGGTCAAATAAAATTACGACTTTAGATTCAGTCACAGGAATAGTTAAAGGTCAATCTGTTAGTGGATTAGGTATATCAACAGGCACACAAGTCTATGACATTTATTTAGATCAGGTCAGTCCAGATTATATAACAATTAAACGAGATGCTGTAGATTTAAACGCTTGGGCACGTAACAATCGATGGTTTCATGTTGATGTCATTACTGCTACAGCTGAATATAATGATGACCAATTGATATTTGATCAAAGACTTCGTGCTCAAAGACCAATCGTGCAATTTGAAGATGATCTCCAATTATATAACTATGGTAGGATCGGTAAAAAAGCAGTTGATATTCTAGATACAGACATCGCAGATGCATTTACTACCTTAGAGGGCAAGATCTTAAATCTAGGAACTATATCATATGATAATACCACTACGCCAGCAAATGTGTATTATGACGGAGTACTAGTAGGCAATATTAACAATGTAAGTTTTATCAATGGAACTGCATTTGGTGTAGATTTATTTGATGGTATGAGGGTAATTTTTGCAGGCGATCAAGATCCATTGGTTAAAAACAAAATTTATGATCTTAATTTTGTTCAATATAGAGTAGATTCAAATGGATTACCGGTTGGTCCTTACCATATTAAATTAACGAAGGCATCAGATGGCGATATTGAGGATGATGACACATTAGTAGTAAATTTTGGACAAAATAAAGGCAACCAGTATTGGTTTTACAATAATACCTGGATACTTAGCCAACAAAAAACAAGTCTACAGCAAGACCCTTTATTTGATGTTTATGATTATGATCCTATCACAGGAGTAGGAGGAATAAGTTTTTCTGACACTGTAAAATATCCTAACAATAATTTTACTGGTACAAAGATATTTGGTTATCAACGAGCACAATCAGGAGTAAACGATTCAGTATTAGGATTTCCACTGACTTATAGGAGTTTTAGGTCACAAGGCGATATTTCTTTTGCTAATTATTTTAATACAGACACTTTTTCTTACACTATAGATCAAGTTGAAATAACAAAAGATGTAAGTACTGGTTTCATACAAACAATTAATTCAAGAACTAGCACATCTAATAGAAATACTTGGCAAACAGTAATAGAACCCAGTAAACAATATCAACTGCTGACTTTTGTCTATGATGGAAACACCAATATTTTCCAATTGGATATAACACCTGCACCTACAAATTTGTACAGTAGAACTGTTCCATACATTAAGGTATATAAGAATAAAATTTATTTAAATAGTTCACAGTGGAGTTTTAATACTTCAACTAATAGATTAACTATTTCTGCTAATCTTGATGTCAACGATAATGTTGACGTTGAAATTTATTCATTAACTCCTAGCAGTAACGGTCACTATCAGATACCTTTGAATTTAGATTTAAATGCACAAAATGTTGACATAAACACATTAACACTAGGCCAGATAAGGAACCATCTAATAGAGTTAAGCCGTAATTGTGTAAGCTTGCAAGGTAATATTCTTGGTCCTAATAATTTACGAGATATTGAGATAACTGGACAGGGCGGAACGATCCTACAACACAGCGCACCTATTCCTCTTGCGCAAATATTTTTATCTGATAAGAATGCCAATTTTGTTGAGTCAGTAAGATTAGCTCAGAGAGAATACAGCAAATTTAAAAATAAATTTTTAGAACTTGCTGTGAGTTTGCCTGGGATACAACCAACAGATCCAGCTGCCAGTGTTGACTTAATTTTAATACAAATTAATACCAGCAAGAATCCTACTTTCCCTTGGTTCTATAGTGATATGGTGCCATATGGTACTTTAAAAAATATCATAGAATATAAAATTTATGATCCGTTGACAACTGGATATGAAATTACAAATGTATTTTCTTCAACAGAATTAAGTAATACTGCTGTGCTAGTTTATCTCAATGGAACCCAACTTATCTTAGGACAAGATTATACTTTTGATACAGATAGACCAGCAATTACGATAAACAATATCAACATTACTCTAGAAATTGATGACATATTAGTTATCCAAGAATATAGCAATACTGATGGGTCATATATACCAGAGACTCCAAGTAAATTAGGTCTATGGCCAAAATTTATTCCTGAAATATTTACCGACGACACTTACAGAACTCCCATAGAAGTAATACGCGGTCATGATGGTAGTCTTACATTGGCCTTTGATGACTATAGAGATGATTTCCTATTAGAGCTTGAGAAACGTATATACAACAATATTAAATTATCAGATACTGGAACATATAAAGATATATTTTTATTATTAGCAGGTAAATTTAGATTTAATGAATATCAGAGGTCTGAAGTGTGGCAGGTTTTATCCAAAAACTTTTTACCATGGGTAGGAAATAATAAAGTTGATTACACAAATAATAACGTATTTCAAAGCAATGATGCGTTTACATGGAACTATGCAAACTTCATAGACAGATTAGATGATGAATACATGCAAGGTAGTTGGCGTGCAGTTTATCTATATTTTTATGATACTATCTATCCACATACACGTCCATGGGAAATGTTAGGCTTTTATATTAAACCAGACTGGTGGGAAGAATTCTATGGTCCTGCTCCTTACACTGGCGGCAACAAACTTCTATGGGACGACTTAGAAGCAGGACTAATACGTGACGGATCTAGAAGTCTAATAGATCTCGGAGAAGGATTAGGTATTGACCCTAATTTCAAACGACCAGGACTAAGCATAATTATACCAGTGGATGAAAACGGATTTTTATTAAGTCCTGCAGCTGTTATAGCAAAAGTTACCAATTCTAAAAAAACTGCAACAGCGTGGGCAGTTGGACAACTTGGTCCAGTGGAATATGCTTGGAGGATCAGTAGTGACTTTCCTTATGCGATGAATCAAGCTGCCGCAGTAACTAAACCAGGAAAATATTTTGGACAATTTATAGATAATTACAAAGTTTATTATAATAGAGACATAAATCAGTTCCTTACCTTAGACAATCATCATATAAGACAAACAGATATTTTTGCCAATGGAGATTCTACCTCAGGAATCGTGAACAGATCAGCTGGATATTTAAATTGGATTTCAGATTATCTAAAAAGTCTAGGTATAGATCCAGCAACTAAAATTACATCGTTACTTAAAAATTATGAAGTTAATCTTGCCTACAAGCTTGCAGGATTCAGTGATAAAAAATATCTTAAAGTATTAGCTGAGCAAAGTAGTCCAACCAGTACCAACGATAGTATCCTGATTCCAAATGAAAATTATGATGTCCTGTTATCAAAATCTACCCCATTAGATAAGATAGTTTACAGTGCAGTTATAATAGAAAAATCTTCTAACGGATACACGGTGCGTGGATATGATTTGAATGATCCATATTTTACTATTATCCCAAGTGTCGTCAATAATAATGCTTATAAAATTACAATACTTGATGCCACTGGCACTGTGTTCAGAGATTTCCAGCCAACAAAATTAACAGTACCTTATGGATATGAATTTAAAAATTCACAGCAAATAGTTGACTTCCTGATCAGTTACGAAAGATATTTAATTGCTCAAGGTTTTACTTTCAATGATACCGATTCTGAATTAGGAGAAACTAGAAATTGGAAATTATCAGTCCGAGAATTTTTATTCTGGATGCAACAGGGATGGAAGGCAGGTAGTATACTAGTCTTAAGTCCAATAGTAAATTCATTAAAAGTTATTACTGAAGGTAGCATCATTGATGAAGTAACAGATAGCCAATATGGAAGTAAAGTTGTAGATCAGAATTTTAATCTCATTAAAAAAATTGATTACAATATCACAAGGACTCCTACTGAATTTAGCGTTACTTTAAGTAACCAAGACAGCGTAATTGGTTTTGTTGAACTTAATTTGGTTCAGTATGAACACGTTTTACGTTTTGATAATGTAACTGTTTTTAATGATGTAATCTACAAACCCGAACTAGGAAATAGACAATACAGATTAAAACTCATTGGTCAAAAAACAGATAATTGGGATGGCAGTTTAAGTGCTCCGGGTTTTATTTATAACAGTGAAACAGTCCAATCCTGGGATGGTGGTCGCGATTATCTCAAAGGCGACCTTGTGATCTATAAAAATCAATATTATGTAGCATTACAAAATGTAGCTGCATCAATTGATTTTAATTTTACTTATTGGAAATTGTTATCTACTTCAGAATTAAAAACAGGATTATTGAATAACTTTAGCACTATAGCAGTAGGAAGTCAAAGTTTTTATGACAGTTATGGCACTATAAAAGATAATAATCAATTACAATATAGCCATGGATTAATTGGTTTCAGACCTAGACAGTATCTCAGTGATCTAGGTATGAGCGAGACTACCCAAATTGAATTCTATAAAGGTTATATAAAACAAAAAGGCACTATTAATTCTATAGATGCAATGAAAAAAGCAGAATTTAATGGATTGTCTAGTAATATTAATTTTTATGAAGAATGGGCTATTCGCACTGGCGAATATGGTGCCTTAGAATCAAATCCATTCATTGAGATAGTACTCGATGAAAAAGAATATTCAGTAAATCCTGCGATAGCCAGATTTGTCGATGACGCAAATAATAACGAAAGTGATGGTATAACAATTTTTGATCGTTATGATTTATATAGATCATCAAGCATATTTACTGGAAACATAGCTTTAAATAGAGACGAACACAGTAATTATGAGGACGATATATTAACCGCAGGTTACGTAAATCTTGATGATGTGTCAACAACTATTTACGACCTAAGAAATTATATTGATCTTGACAATAATTTAGATGACATAGGTACAGGATATAGAATCTGGACTGCCAAGGACTTTACAGGTAATTGGAATGTTTATCGTGTATCTGAAACTGAAAATCAAGTGATCACTTTAACAAATAGTTTAGACGGATTTATTACCTGGACCACCGATAAGCCGCATGATCTTGCAGAAAATGATATATTTTTAATCAAGAAATTTGATGAAAATTTCAATGGCTTTTATCAAGTGTTTAGGGTCGTAGATCTAAATAACATAATCGTCCAGTATTTTGGTGATCCAGCAAACTTACAACCATTAACCACGCAAAACGGGCTTGGTTTTATTTACATCCTAAGCAGTGTACGTTTTAGATTCATGGAAGATAGTCGTGTCTATGGACTAACAGCTCCTAAACAAAGATGGAAGATTGGGGATAAAATTTGGATAGATGATGATGCGGCAACTACCCTGGTACAAGGTCAATCTGTTGAAACTTCCAATGGTGGCTGGCGTGTATATGAAAAAACTGCTCAGTGGAATTATCAGCAGACTTTACAAAAAGCAACTTCTGAGTATGTGCCAGATGATGGTTACGGCACAGCAATAAAATTAAGTTATGATGGCCTGTTAGCTACAGTTGGATCTCCTTTTGGCAATTCCGTCCCTTATTATAATGCTGTATCTGGCACCCCTGTACAAACTGGTAAAGTAAATACTTTTGATCAAAATGCTGACGGTATCTATGTAGAAGGTACTGTGCTTGTTCCTGATGGTGGTAATGCCAGCGTAGAAACACGTGAATATGGATACAGTGTTGATCAAGCTATTAATAGGGTAGTGATTGGCGCACCTGGAAGTAGTGCAAACATTGCGGCGATCAATTATGCTAATATTGGGTTTGTCTATGCTTACTACAGATCACCTAGCACAACAACATATTTTAGACCACAAATTTTATGGTCAAGTAACTTATCAGCAACGAACGATAGATTTGGATCTAGTTTAAGTTTTGATCAAAACGGTACATGGTTATATGTTGGCGCCCCAGGAAATGATCGTGTTTACATTTATGGATTAAACACACACGTTTCTGAAGAAAGCTTAACAATTTCAATCAATGACAAAAATATACTTAATTTAAGTAATGTTGTAACTGTCAGCCCCGGAGCATTGATTACTCAACCAAGCACAGGTGCCACAGCTACGGTAGTAAATGTCGCAGCGGTTTCAAGTAATATTGTTGTTACTACACGAACTGGATTTATTACAGGTAATGCTGCTGGTAATATCTATATTAATAATGTTGATTCAGGATCGTTCGCAAATATCATTTATAATTTTTCAACTTGTAATAGTATTAATACCACAGACAACGGAACTTTTGGGTTTGTGCCTAATGTATCTAATGCCCCAGATTCATTATCTATAACAAATAGCCAAAGAACATTTATTCCTAATCTAGATTATACAGTTTCTGGTAATACGATTTCTTTTGTAGAAAATCTCAGAGAAGATACTTATGTCATAGAACAAAAACCTTATTACACTCTTCATGCAGTGTTGCAAGGACCTAGTGGCAGTCAATATGGCTATGCGTTGGATTCTAGCTTAGACGGAGCCCAACTCGCAGTAGGTGCTCCAAATGACAGCGTAACTGTAAATGGAAATGTGCTTGTAGGTGCAGGTGCGGTATATGTTTATGATAGGGTTGTAGAAGCATTTAATAGTACAGGATCGTCTGATTATGTCACGGTGGGAAATATTGATCTGGCCCATAGAGTGACCATTGACGAAATAGAAACAACCAATTATACATTACCTGGCGGTATAGGATCAACCACAGTAAGATTCAATAGCCCACCTCCTATAGGCAAAGTAATTTATATTGAAACGAACCAATTTAATCTATTGGAAAAACTTGTTGGTATTGATAGTTTAGACAGTTTAGATCTAAGTGCCGTACAAGCTAATGCGGCCTTTGGTACCAGCTTAACAATTTGCTCTAACAACTGTGCGATTTACGTAGGTGCTCCAACTTATAGCACTGCGGTTAATAATAACAATTCAGGCGCAGTGTGGAAATTCCATAATAGAGGAAGATTATATGGTACTGATACTGGCTATGCAAAAAATCCAGTATTTTTACCAGGGGATAGTTTCCGTTTAGACAACTTCCTAATCACAGTGCAAGGTCGATTGATGCCAACTTCGTTTGATGCAAACACAGCGGCAACCATACTCAGCATACCATCGATCTATATAAGCGCAAATATTCTAGCAATAAGCAGCAACGTCGTGGCCAACGTAGGTCAAGTTATAAGCCAAAACTTGGGTAGCGGATATTATGCCAACGTAGTTGTATTGTCCAATACCAGTCCAACTGCCAATACCGTTGTTGGATCTCAATTTATTACAGTTGGTGGTAACATTAGATTAAATGGTTATATAACTGCTAATGTTTTCAATTATGGAATTGGAAACGTAGTAACAATTTATCCTAACACCAGCGCAGGATACAGTGGCACAGTATCATCAGCATATCCAATGGCCAGCTTAGACAGTTTGATTAAAGATATCAATGATGCTGACCTATTGGGCATCACTGCCACAAATGAAAATGGATATCTGAGATTAGACAGTAATAAAACCATAGCTAAAAATTTATTACGCATACTATCAGGTAATAATCTGATTAATCCAACAGGGTTAAGCAACGTCTACGACAGTGCAAAATTATCTATATTTGCTTTCATGCAGATCATCGTTAATCCATTTAATGCTCCTGGAGAATATTTTGGAAATAAAGTGGTTTTAGCACAAAACGCTTACATGCTGGTAATCGGCAGCAAGAGAGGAACCACAAGGATATATACAACATTTGATGTCCATGCAGATTTATTGTATCCTGATGCGGATAGGGTCAATGATGATGGATCAGTTAATACCAATCGATATGTATTAGATTCTGATAGTACCGAAAACAGCAACAACACAATGTTTGATCAAAGTTCTACAGCATTTTTTGATGCCGTAGATGGCAGTGGTAGCGTTTACGTTTATGAATTGTATGATGACCCTAGGAACGAAGTTGAAAACCCAGGAAGATATAGTTTTGCCCAGCAACTTAATACGGGTGATCTGAATACGGGTGATAGATTTGGTGAAGACCTTGATATTATAGGTACTAACATAATTGTCAGCGCACCAGGTGATGATACTGTCGTAAATAATGCTGGCAGTATTTACATTTTCTCAAACCCCACGTTAACCCGTGGATGGAATCTGATACGTTACCAAGAAGAAAAAGTTGATGTTGATAGCGTTAATAGAATGTATCTTTACAATACCCTTACTAATACTATTTTAACAAATTTGGAATTTATAGATCCTGCTAAAGGAAAAATACTTGGATTAGCAGATCAAGAAATAACTTGGAAAACTGAATATGACCCTGCCGTTTACAATAGAGGAAATCTAAATGTAAACACATCACAGTACTGGGGTGAGATCCAAGTTGATAAAGTCTGGTGGAATTTAAATCAGGTCAGATTCGTTGATTATGAGCAAAGCAATCTGACTTATCGCAGTATCAATTGGGGAAGACTGTTCCCTGGTAGTATCGTTGAAGTTTGTGAATGGGTACAATCTCCCGTACTACCTAGCCAATATGTAGAGGCTGGGTATGATGGTATACCTAAATATGCTGATGATAGTGCTTACGTTGAAGTGGTACGAGTAGACCCAAATACTAACATCATTGGTAGCATTTATTATTTCTGGGTAACAGATAAAACCAGCGTAAATGAAAATAACCCTTCACGCAGCATGCCTATATCTAGTGTGGCCGATTACATAACTAATCCTAAAGCCCAAGGCATCCCCTATGGCGCTATTATCCATAACCAGGCGTTAATACTTTATAATATCGCACAGTATTTAACTGCTCAGAATACAGTACTACATCTTGATTTTGATGCTCTCAAGAATACTAGCATAATACATAGCGAATATGAACTATTACAAAAAGCAGGAGTTAACAGTGATATTCCTATTAAGATCAGTAATAAACTTATAGATAGTTTGGCTGGAATTGATTCTTATGGTTCAGTCGTACCAGATCCTCTACTAAACGTAGCAGATAGATATGGTTTAAATATTCGCCCACGCCAAAGCATGTTTATAGATCGCTTGCGAGCAATGTCAGATCTGATTAGCTATGTCAATACTATATTAATACAAAAACCCATAGCAAGAGAATACAATCTAGACTTATTAAATGCAGAAGAATCAATTCCTAATTTTAAATTGGGTGAATATGATATAGAGGTTGCTACTGAAATAGATCTAGACTACATCGATACTATACCATTGCCTACTGGATATAAAGTTTTAGTTAGGAATAATACCGCACAGGACAATCTTTGGACACTACACGAACTACAATCAGACGATACCTGGGATATAGTTCAAGTACAAAGTTATAAAACAAATCTTTACTGGAGATATGTTGATTGGTATGCACCTGGATTTGAATCTACAGAAGTCATTGAATATGTAGTTGACACACTAGTAGATGCACTAAAACTACCTGTGGCAGTTGGTGATGAAATATTAGTTAAAGTCACCAACAGCGTTAGTGGTGGTTTTAATATTCTAACAGTCTTAAACGACGGAACATTCCAAGTGGTGGGTATTGAAAACGGTACAATACAATTAGATGAGAGTTTAGGTAATTTTGCCAACAACGGAATAGGTTTAGGTAATCAAGGATTTGATTCTAATAGATTTGATCAAAGCCCAAATGTTGAAACCAGATACATAATCCAATCTCTCAGAGACGATATATTCACTGGTGAACTAGATAGTGAGTTCAACAAATTATTCTTTGTGATGATAAATTATCTATTCACTGAACAAAAATATGTTGATTGGATCTTCAAGACCAGTTTTACTAGTGTAACGCATTATTTAAGAACCCTGGGGCAGCCTGCAAATTACATTAAAGATAATATAAATTATTTTGAGGACTATATCAATGAAATAAAACCCTACAGGACCAAACTTCGTGAATATTTGATAAACTATAACAGCAGTGATACTTATCAAGGTAGCACAACAGATTTTGACCTAGCACCATACTATGATACAGAAAATCAAATATTCCGTAGTCCTAGTGGGGAACAAGTAGAAAAAGATGAACAATTATGGGCTACAGGATATCTGACATCGACCGGTCAATTAATTAATCTTGACTATCCCAATTGGTACAATAACCGCAATATGGTAGTAGATACCATAGTTATAGAAAATGCTGGTTTAGGTTACATTGAACCACCAACAATTACGATTTCTGGTGGAGGAATTGGAGTCAATGCTGCCACTGCAACTGCAACCATAAATGGTGACACTGGTGCAATAACCAGCATCACAGTGACAGATTCAGGAAGTGGTTATTATATTACTCCAACAGTGGTAATAAATGGATCTACATCAGGCAATGTATCTGTGATATTCAGTAACATAGCAAATGCATCAGCAAATACATATAATATCAGCAGCACGGTTGGATTGTTTGTTGGTATGTATGCTAATACTAGATTCAGTTCTAATACTGTTATATCAAGCATCGACACTGCCAACAGTCGCATTTCATTGACTGCTGGTAATACTTCTAGTATTAGCAATATAGCTGTTAGTTTTGGATTTAGCGGCAGTGAATCAGGTGTAGACGCCAAAGCTTATCCAATATTGAAAAACAGTCAAATAAGAATTTTTGATACAAGTTTAAAATTTGATCGTATCTCATATAATACTAGTGTTAAACAATGGGCGGCAAATACGAAATTCGCAGCTAATACAATAGTAAGTTATGATGGTAAAGGATATAAAGTTTTATCGAATACCAATACCGGTACAAAATTTATTGGTAGTGGTTATTCTTTAGTATCTGCTAATGTTTTCAGTAACGCAAATGATCGAATCATGGCATACTATTCACCTACTGATTTCATGCCTAGAATCAATGATCTTTCTGTAACTTTAACTACAGTAAATGCAGCAGTCAGCACTGACACGATCTACGTGTTCCCACAAGACTTTACTCTAGTAGGAATGTATATCACTGGTAATGGTGTTGAGTCTGGAAATGTCAGGACTGTAGTTGGTAACGTTAATATCTCAATTAGTAATATTGCTACTAAGTGTACACAGATAAAATTGTCTGTAAACGTAACATTGGGAGCAGGTAACAGCATTACAGCTACAACAAATACATTTGATCAACTGATACCAGGAACCACATATCCAAAATTACCAATTACTGGTCCTGGATTTGTTGTAAGTCCTTTATTTGGTGTTGGGTACGACAACAGTTTATTTGATCCTGTATCTTTTGATAGAAATGGTCAAGCATTATTAAGTAACTATTCATATGATACAATTTACTACAGTTACTTAGATCAAATATTAGGTACTGCACCTGAAGATCTTATTACCATTGGTGGCGATTTCATTGACACATATCATAGCCGTGCTCCAGAAGAACTAGTGCCTGGCACCACATTTGATACCTTAGACATGAAAGTCTATACTTCAAATGTAACCGTTGATAGTCAATTAACTACAGTAGCTTATCGCATGTTCCAAGATATGACCGGAAATGTAGGATTTTACCGCATCAGTGATAACTACTCAACAAGTCTGACACAACCATTATCTATAACCAATTCAGAAATATACTTAGAGGATACCACTGTCTTATTTGAACCTAATACTACGTTAGGTATACCAGGGGTTGTATTCATCAATGGTGAACGTATTACGTATTGGAGAAAATATTCTTCAGAGGTCACTGCATGGACAGCTAATACCGCTATCAGTAACAGTGCTGTAATAAGTAATGGTGGAATAGTGTACATTACCCAAACTGCTGTAAATTCAGTTCCTATTTTTGATCATATACTTTATCGTAAATTAACACTGTCAGGAAACATTACTGCAAATGTAGGACAGTTCATCACACAAGCAAATAGCACTGCTAATGCAGAAATTGTTTTAGGTAATATTTCTCAGGCAAACTTAGTAACTGTTAAGTTTGTTAGCTATAGTAATACTTTTGATCTTAATGCAGGCAATCTCAGCCTAGGCGGAACCCTTATCATTGATTCGGTATTTTATGCTAATGCATCTAATGTTGCCGCATCATATTGGGCTAATTCTAATGTTACAGTGTCTGCAACGACTTCAGCTAATGTACGTGTCTTACCAAGTGCAAATGTTCTAGCACAAATACGTAGAGGTACATTAGGTACGGCGATAGTGCCCACACACAATGCAGGAACAGTCGTAATTGATGCAAGTCATTCACAGTTAGTGCCTACAACAGGTAATGTTATACAATTTGCAAATATATGGTATAACAGTGGAGCCAACATTGCTACAGACGGTACTGGGTTTGAGGGATCAACCACAACTGCAACATTATTCTTAAAGGAATACTCAGCTGGAAATGTATTAATTGCAGGAATTCCTGATGAGCTTACTACAGAAGATGCGATAAATACATTAACCACAGAAGATAGTAACAAAATAATTGAGGAAAATTAGTAATGTCAACTATAAAAATTAGTACTTTAACCAGCTCAGGTGCAATACTAGGAAATGTCCTAGTTCCTGTAGTTGGTAATGTTGCTGGAACATCGACAACTCTCAAAAGTACAGTTGACCAACTTAAGACTTTTATCACAGCTAGTACTGAAGCAAATATACTAGCGGCCAATGCCGCGACTATTTTTGCCAACACCATAATGAAAGGCTATGTTGACGGGCAAATAACAGCGGCTAATGCAGGTGTTACTGCGGCAAATGTGGGAATCATTGGATATGTTGATCTAGCTAATACCATACAAACTTCTCAGGTAAGTGCGGCCAACATTGGAATGAAGGGTTATGTTGATAGTGTGGCTAGCCAATCAATCTACGGAAATATAAATGTCAAAGCCTATACTGAGTCTATGGGCTATCAAAACTTTGGTAATGTCAACGTTGCAGCCTATGTTACTACTGCTAACTCAGCTATTATAGGTTATATAAATCTAGCGAATTCTATCCAATCACAACAATTAGTAGACGCAAATATCAGTCTGATAGGAATCATAGGATTAGGGAATACCACTACTAGGGCATATATAGATGGACAGATCACTGCAGCTAATGCAGGGGTGACAACAGCCAATGTTGGCTTAAAAGGCTATGTTGACAGCCTAGTGGGTGGAGGTAGCAGTTATGGCAACGGTAATGTTGCCAGTTACTTGGTATCAACACGAGTGTCCGTCGCTAATATCAAACTTGAACCAAGCGGCAATATAACATTCGCTGATGGCACCGTACAGACCACTGCGGCGACGGGTGGCAATGGAACTAGCAATGTCAACAGTGTTAACGGTGGCTACACAGACAACAGTATCATTAGATATGATGGCACTTCTGGTAACAATATACAAAACAGCTTGGTAACGATTTCAGATGCAGGTGCTATAACAGCAGCCAGCAATACCAGCAGCATGATTCCATTTTACTATGCGAACGTGGCCAGTTTTCCAGATGCTAACAACAGTCACGGTGCGCTAGCCCACGGACATGCTACGGGCAAAATGTATTATGCACATGGCGGAGTTTGGATTGAAATGGCCAATCTCAGCGAAGTTACAGCAGGTGGTAGCAGTTA
>Ga0049081_10000302_pt1 | contig 19437 bp, 27 predicted proteins | sample GreLakmeER78MSRF_FD_66717 | JGI IMG/M metagenome (GOLD analysis project Ga0049081, IMG submission 66717) | Freshwater lentic microbial communities from great Laurentian Lakes, MI, USA - Great Lakes metaG ER78MSRF | ecosystem: Environmental > Aquatic > Freshwater > Lake | place: Great Lakes...
AAAGAAAATACCGCAATATTCTTAGGATTATTGGTCTTAAGTTTGTTATATGCTGGAATGTCTTATTCTAATGTAAGATTCACCGTCAATACTCTTGACCCTACCATGATAGTTTCACCAACAATAGTTAATGGTGACACCATCATAACTCCTGTACCAAAACAAGGTTTGGATACTGTGATTAGTGTTAGAGGTAAGAAAGCACTTTTTATTGGAGATTCACACACCGCTAACCATGATTGGGGTTGGCAAGTCATCGTATGTAAGAAAACAGGTCTTATTTTAAATAACACAGCTGTTATTGGTAAACACTTACCTTGGATGGTAAATGTTGCAAATATGGGTGTTACAAAGAACTTTGATTATTGTTTTATCTACGGTGGTGCCAATGATATCCACGGAAATAGAAACCCATATTTGGTTGTAAAAGATGTTCAGAAAATTGTTAACATTTGTAACTCAAAAGGTGTGACACCAATTGTTCTTACAGGTTTTAACGCTGAAGAATGCGTTAGACCAATTAAGGGTCAAGAATTTTACCCAAAAGCGTATTCAAGATATCAAAGAATTTTGATGGACAGTATTAAAAATGCTACGGTTATTAATACTCGGGTTGTGGTTAGAACTGATTGTGGTGATTGGACTTGTCATATGCACCCATCGGGACACAAGAAAGTTGCTGAAGCAGTAATTAAAAAGATGAAGTTTAAAACCATTCAAAATTAAAGATATTGTTTGACACTAAAGAACGTTTATCTTATTTTTAACTATAACTTGAAAGAAATGCCACGTATTAAAGAAATTAAAGAAACCGCACCATCATGGACTAAGTTCAATTTTTTGGACGTAATTACCAAATTAGACAAATCAAAAACCAACAAATATACTCCAATGTTAATTAGAGTATTGACAGATAAGATTAACAAAACGTATCAGAACCAAGAGGATTTAAAATATATTGCGGAAGAATTGGGAAATATTTTTGGTCTTGAATTACATAATTTTGATGTGGCAGAACAGGTTATATTCTACAGATTATATGAAAGTATTTTGAACAATAGTGACTATCAACTTATCAATAATTTTATTGAGTTGAATGAAAGAAAAATTGAAAATGGTGTTGATGTACAAAAAATTGAAACTCTTGAAGATATGAATCGTTATTTGTGCATTGCATCACTTAAAATGGTCAATAAAGAATTACGTAATCAAGTTGTTGTTGATTATGACAGTGATGAATGGTTGATAATTCGTCCAATCACATTTGAAGCGTCTATCAAGTATGGTGCAGGTACTAAGTGGTGTACAACTTCAGAAAGTAATCCTGACCATTTTTTTAGATATTCTAAACGTGGATGTTTGATTTACATTATCAATAAACTAAACGGTTATAAAGTTGCTTGTTATAAAAATTTTGAGGAAAAACAAATTGAATTTTACAATCAGGAAGATATAAGAGTTGATTCAATGATGGTTGATTTACCAATAGAAATTCTTGGTCGTATTAAAGATATTATCATGTCTACAATAATTTCAAACAAAGAACTTGATGTTGAAAAATGGACAATGTCTGAAAAACTAATAGAAAAAAATCAACTTAAGATTCGTCTTCTTGAACCTACGGAACCTGGCCATTGGGTTGGTGAAGAAGAAATACAATCAGCAACTATTTAATTTTTGTCTTTTCAAATATCTATTGTATATTTGTACTATAATTAATTCCTCGATGGCGCAGTGGTAGCGCAGTAGACTGTTAATCTATTGGTCGTAGGTTCGAATCCTACTCGGGGAGCGAATTAAAATACAAGGCCCGGTCGTCTATCGGTCAGGACACGTCCCTTTCACGGACGAGAGCGGGGTTCGATTCCCCGTCGGGCTACAAATCATATCTTCAGGTACCCACATAGCGGTGAGTCGGGTTAAATAAGATACAATTTCTCGGAGCTAGAAGTAGAATGCCTGTCTGATGTGATTTTTTAAAAACTACCAATATGGAAAAATATAGAATATATTTAGATGATGTAAGAACTCCTGTGAGTTCTAACAACGAATGGGTTGATGGGATTCCTGAGTGGACTGTTGTCCGTTCTTATGATGAGTTTGTACAAAAGATAAACGAAGTTGGTTTAGAGAATATTGAATTGATTTCTTTGGACCACGACTTAGGTGATACCGCAATGGCCGAATGGCACAAAAACGTCTACCATAACTACGAGTTGAATTATAATAATATTACCGAGAAAACGGGTATGGATTGTGTTAAATGGTTGGTCAATGAATGGATGGACGGTAAACCTGTTATTAATGTCGTAGTACACTCGGCAAATGCTGTTGGTAGTGGTAATATGATGGGATACATCAACAATTACAGACACATAAATCGTCTACCACAGAATTGTGTTAGAGTTCAATGGGAACACACTGTGTGATGGAAGATTGGAAGTCTGAAGAATGGCAAGGTAGAAGTCGTGACCAAGTAGAATTTTCCTACAAGGTCACGGCTTTTTGTTATGTTATAATTTTTATCATTATTTTATTTTTATGAAACGTAAAGACTCAAGAGACATAAATCCGTGGGTTCTTGTTAATAACACAGACTACTCAATAATTCAAGAAGGTATTTTCTGTGAATTAGTTGGGAAATCAGGTCACCTGATGACAAAAGAATACTATCACCAATTTCTTGACGAAATAAAATAATTTGGTTAATTAGTGAATGTTTTATATCTTTGTGGTATGAAAGTAATTTTCTTAGATAATGATGGTGTAATCTGTCTATCCAACAATTGGGGTGGGCGCAACAAAAAATGGGCTAAGTACCGTTCGGAAAACCCGAATAGTTCAAATTACAAAGAAGATGCTCCTGCTGATGTACGATTTGACAACTTTGATGAAAAGGCTGTTAGGGTTTTAAACGAAATCTTAGAAAAAACAAATGCCGAAATTGTTGTTAGTTCTGATTGGAGATTCCACGCAAACTTAGAAGAGTTGGGTGATTACTATACTTCTCAAGGTATTATCAAAAAACCAATTTCGGTAACCCATCGTACCGAAGATATTGACCCCAAACTTTGGAGAGTTATGAGATTCAGAGCTGATTTGGAGTTAGAGCGTTCAATAGAGATTACCGATTGGTTGTTAAAAAACCCCCAAGTAACTCATTGGGTTGCGGTTGATGATTTGAATATGTCTGTGGACTACTTATCTCAACATTTTGCAGCTAAAGACCCTGAAGACGATGAAAAACCTGGTTTGACTAACTTTGTTCACACTCCCCAATCAAACGAAGGAATTAAACAATCAGGGGTTAAAGATAAAATTTTAAAATTTTTAGAATCATGAACTCAAAATATAATACATTAATCGTTTTAGCATTTCTCTTACTTGTTGGGATGTGCGTTTGGATGACACAAAATCCTTGGTGGACTTTGTTAACATTATTAACACCACAGTATACCTGTGATTGTGAAGAAGAGGAGGAGGAAGAACAATGAGAATCGTAATTTTTTGTGTTGTAATTAGTTTAATTTCAACCGAAGATGGATATCATAGATATCTATGTAAATCAAATGAAAATGAAAAAGGAACTGTATTTTCTTATGGTGATTACCAAAAAGGAGATACAATTTGGATAAACCCTAATAATTCTAATTAAACTATGACAAAATATAAATTAAACGTGAATGGTTATTGTATGGAAGGTAACGCCCATACTTTGACTCCTGAAGAAGTTCAAAAAGTTCAGGACTTTCAAAAAGAAAATTTTCACGATAAACTCAGTGAGATGTATTCTTATTTTCCTGATATTTTGGACGACTTTGAACACGGACTTCCAAATTGGTGGATGGCTTCTCGTCCTTATGTAAATGACCGTTTGACATTTACTTTAAGGGATGAAAACGACCAAGTTGTTTGGGAGTGTAAATGGGATGAACTTGAAGACCCGTATACTCTTGACGAGAAGTATGGACTACCATCTAATTTTGAAGAATTAATTGAGGTTCTTGATGCATATCCTCATGAGGGTCACGAAAACATTCTGTGTATCATTGAAGATGTGAAAGGTTCTATTTGTACATACATCATAGAATCTGATGAACAACCACAACCTAAAGACTTTGGATTCACGTCACATAGTTTAGAGTCACCAATCTTTGATTATGAGTTCATGGATAAGATGTTCTATAAAGGTCAAGAACTTGAAAAAGACTATGATGATGAGTGGCTTACAGGTAAATCTTTGGACATCTATTTATTTACTCTTGAGGATGTGAATAATGGTGTTTATGATTCTGATGAGGAAGAATAAATGTTGGTGGGTTACCCAAGTTGGTGAAGGGGTCAGTTTGCTAAACTGATAGGTCGGGTAACCGGCGCGAGGGTTCGAGCCCCTCACCCACCGCATAAAAAAAGGGACTTAGGTCCCTTTTTTATTTTAACAAATCTTTGATTCGGTTAATCTCTTCATTTACTCCGTAGGGTGACTGAGTATCGTACTTGTATAGTTGGGTAATATTACCTTGAATTTTTTCTAACTCCCAATCACCTGAATCTTTAGGATTTTTACTATTTGGTTTAACACTATTGAGGGCTTTATAAGTGTCTCCAATATAAGTAACCATATCATCTTTTTTGTATTCCTTATTTTCATCCCAAGTTTCAACTTTATCTCTAACCATTTGAGTGTAAAACTCTTTTTTGAATGGGTTAAATACAGGTGCTGTTGAAACTTGTTTTCCTTCACTATCATAACGATTGGTAAACGGATTTAAATAATGATTTGCCATGGTAAGAGCAAATCCTGCAAGATTTTCTTTCTGTGCTCTGTCAAATGCTTTACCTCTGGCAGTTTGTTTATTCTTTGATTTTTTTTGTGAAGTCTCACTGTCACTACTTTTAGATTTACCTGTTAATTCGGCAAAATATGATATTGGTAATGGTTGACCGTTTGAATCGTATAAAGATATTGTTACAGGGTCTAAGGTGTACCCTAAGATACTATTTGGTGCAACTTTTTGACCTTCTCTTACTCTTATGTTCTCAATACCACAATAAGTTAAAAAATAACCTTTGAACTTTTTTACAAAATATATGGTTACATAATCTTCACATGAACCATAATTTACATTAACAATTTCACCGTCAAGATAAGATACAATATTTTCATTTCCTTTAGAAATACGTTTGGTGTATGACATTGATTGTTCTTGTAACTTAAACATCGATTTAAGATTAGATAATCCATCCATCGCTCCTGAAATGTTTTCAGTTCCTTTTGAACCAAAAATCTTTGATATTATTGGATTTTCTTCTGTAGATGTTGTAGTGGTTTGTGGTGTGTTTGAAGTGGTTGTTTTTGATGGTGTTGGGTTTGTATTTGAAACGTGTAAATGGTTATAATGATTTCCTCCCAAATTTGTCTGCCACAAGATTGCTTTTGAATTACCTGATTCAGAGTTTAACTTATAACCCATGGAAACCAACGCATCTTTTAGTTTGTTTCCTTTATCTCTAAAATTAGAACTACCTGACTTTTCATCTTTAGCACCACCTGAGTTAATACCATCTATAATGGCAATATCAACGGCAGTTCGGTCTGAATGTCTACTACGAGTCCCACTAGTGGTTTTTTCCGAGTGACCTGACGATGCTGTTGTAATTACAGGTTTAACTCCTACCATTTTTGCAGCTACCTCAATATCATCTAATAAAGCTTTGTTAATCTTGTCAGTACTGGTTGCGTCACCATCAGTAGTGATGATATTATACTCACCATCTTTTACAGAAATTTCTTCTTCTGTAATGTTCATCAATTTTTTTATAGAATTGATTTCTTCGTTAAGTACCGATTTCATATTAATATAAATATACCGAACATTAAACTTGAGCGAGAGACGAGATTCGAACTCGCGACACCAACCTTGGCAAGGTTGTACTCTACCAACTGAGCTACTCTCGCAATAAAAATAGACCCGGGCCCAACAAGCCGTTCAAAGACGGAAGGGCCCTTTTTAAGGTCTACTTAGAGCGGGAAACCAGATTCGAACTGGCGACTTACAGCTTGGAAGGCTGTCGCTCTACCAACTGAGCTACTCCCGCTTATCTAAAGAATACCATGTCTCCGTGAACATTATCCCACTCACAGACCCACACTTCTTTTTTTTCGTTGTCTTTAATATCATTTTCCAATTCACTAAGAATTGTGAACATAGCGTCCAAGTGGTCTTCAGACATTACATTTTCGGATATTAAAGATTCACCATTCATTTTGAGCCACAAGAGGGACTCGAACCCCCGACCTTCTCATTACAAGTGAGAAGCTCTACCAACTGAGCTACTGTGGCTTATTGTCATACAAATATACAAATAATAATTATATTATCAAATAAAAAAATTGGTTATGGACCCACTCTCATCAAGAAAAAAGTGATAATTACCTGTTCACCAAACTCTTTACTAGGCCAAACTCCTTTTGATTTAAGTTGAATGTGTTCCACACCATCATCCTCAATAGAGAAAGTTAAAGTTGGTTTATGTAATTGTCCACCTTTGGTATACTCATAAGAAAATTGTAAATCACCTGAATAATAAGGTGTTGAATTGAATATCCAATACTTGTGAGGACCTATTTCCCAAACATCTCGTCCACCTGATTGAACACCTTCCAAATTCAACATAACTTGTGAATAATCAAAATGGATGAATAAATCATCAACCATAAAAGTATCAAATGGGTATGGCATTACAGTGTGAACTATGTCCATTGTAAGATAGTTAGTATCTGATGACATGTTTTGGTCTGCAGACTGTACCCTTACTTTGGATATCACATATTTCCCACTTAAGGTAACTGTCTTTTTTTCTGTGACATACATCTCACAGGATGAAAAAAGAAATACAATTAAAAAAATGTATTTAAAGCGGGTAATTAAGTCCAAGACCATAGTAAAATTCTTTAGAGATACGAACCATTAGTGTCAAGTCCAAATTTTTATCTTTGTTTGTAAACAATTGAACCAAATTACTTCTAACCCATAGTTCAGGAATAAACTTTGTGTTTATAAATGATGGTGCTTCGGTAAAACATCCACCACCCATTAAAGAAGTACCACGTTTAAGTGATACATCAACACCAAATCGGTTCACGTATGAGTAAGGTGTTGTGTAGGAGTATTGTGAGGGTACGGAAAAGATATATCTACCACCTAAATAAAACCCTGTTTTTTCATTTGGTTTGTAAATTCCAATTACGGAATAATCACTTGGAATATACACAATTGCCGAAGACTGTGATTTAGCCGTAAGACTAATCAGGGATATTAGTAGAATCAGTATTTGTTTCATATTCTAACTCAGTTAAAGAGATTTCGTTGTTTTTCCATTTTTTCCAAGTGTCAAAGTCTCTCAACTTATCCATCGCTTCTTCGGTCAATAGAATAAACCCTTCAGGTGCGATACCTGAATATCTCTTTTGAAAGATTTGTTCTTTTGTCATTTTGTATCCCCGGCAGGATTCGAACCTGCGACCTACGCATTAGAAGTGCGTTGCTCTATCCAGCTGAGCTACGGAGACGTTTTGTTACTACAAATATACAACAGAAATTTGAATCACCAAATAATAATTATGGTCTAATCCACTTTTGTTTGTAATTGTAGGTGTAACTGGCGTATTGTGCGTAGTGATTAACATTCGGATAACCAGTATTATAGAACCCAAGAGCCAAATCCCAACGTTTATACATTTTTTTTAGTTTTACCAACATTTTACAACTCACATCAATATTCAGTTTCAAATCCGTTCTCAATTCCTTGGGTGTTAACGTGCGACCGGCATATGAGTGAGACCATCTTGTTATGATTTGCATTGGACCCTGAGCTCCCGCAAAAGATGTTTGATATGGATTGTACTGCCAGTGAAAAGGACCCTTGTAACCTGTTTCCAAATATGCAACGTTGAATAAGATATGTTTTGGTATGTCATACTTTTTGGATGCGTTAATCAACAAGTAATACATATGAAGTGATGTTGGAGAACTGTCTTCTTTACCCATTTGGTAAATTTCATGTTCAGATAAATCACGTTCAATGTTATAAAGGAAATAACCACACCCGAGAATAAAAATCACGAGTGTGGTCATTATGGTCCTTATGGTGTTTTTAATACTCATGGAGTTACGGGTGCTTTAGGTGCGTCGTGTTGACCCCAAAGATTACGTGCATAAACATTAAAGATTGTTTTACCGATACCTTCTTCCAACACAAAGTAGGTTCCGTCTTTTTTGTTGATAATCATAGCGTTGTTCGCCTCATCAACGGCAATGGTAACCTCATTTCTCATGATGAAATTAGGTTTTCCCATTTTAGGTAGTTCTCTAAGAGTGTTGTAGTAATAACCGAGTGTGAAAAACACCGCCATCCCGACGATAATAAAGAAGTAGTTCATTATTACTTTAACCCCACTTCTTATTTTTTCTAAAAATTCTTTTAATAATTCCATAAGACAAAGTTAAACCTTTAATTCTAAAATGTCAAACAAAATATAAATAAACCAACATCCCACATTTTTAGATATTAATCTTAAGATAATAACCACATTCCCCTTTTTGGTTAAGTCTAAAAAAGTCTTTTCCAAACGTTAACTTTTCTTCCTCAACCAATTTCCGAAAATTATCTTCATTTCGGGTTAAACAAAATACCTCACCATTTTCTTTAACCATAATATATTTTTCATCACGATTTTTACTATATTTAAAAATGAATATCATATTTTCTTGTAACCACTTATCCCATACAATTTGATTTTCGGCAACAACTTTTTCAACAATTTCTTTTATTTCAGAGTTTTGAATGTTTTTTTCAGGAAACAGATTAATCAACCACTCAGACAATATTTCAGATAAATCATTATTAGATAATCCTAATTTAGTAAATTGTGGGTTAAAATAGTTTTTTACGTAGTTCTCATTGAGTAATTGACAATATTCAACTCCATTATACGACTTAGGTGTTACTCCAAATTTTTTAAACACTTTTTTCATTACGGAATTTAATTGATTACCTCTCACTTCAGAAAAAATTCTGGGAGAATCATTCTTGAGATTCAAAATCCCTGTAGAGGGCGTATAAAAATCTCCTTTTTTTGGTTTTTTTGCTTTTGGAATTGTAACTAAAAAGGATATTTCAAATTCTCCGGTTTGAGCATTTGGAGTCCCAATGTTAGGTTTACACAAAAAAAGAGTTTTTAAAATAGGTATGTACTCCGGAACTATAAGATGGTCTAAAATGTTGAGAGGGGTTTCAGACTCGTTTAAAAAATTCAAAGATTTGTAGAGATTGTTATTATCCCTATCAACAATAAAAGACTTTAATAAGTGTTCATCTATACCGTTGAACTTTAATTTTCCATAAACATCGGTTATGACATTAAAAACTACTTTTGGTTCTCTATTTTTTAAAACCGGTTTTAATAATCTCTCAACTAAGTGTTTCATACATTTTCTATTACTATACAAAGGTATGTAAAAAATATATTATGAACAAACTTACCTAAAAATTTTTAATGTTTATAGGAAGGGAGGCAAATGCTGTTGGAGTAAATGAAACTTTATTATTTGAATACATATTTGATTCAAGTAAAATTTCTTTAAAACTATCTGAGTTCAAGTAATTTACAATATCATTCAGATTTAGATGAGTGTCTTTTTTAGGGAATAATGCAAAAACCCCACCTGAAAAATAAGTTTTTGGTTGCCCAATCCAAAAAGGGTTTTTATCTCTAGTTTTCATTAAACCATAAATTCTTGGTTTATTAGATTTCATAATCTCTAAATTACGTATTGCACCATATTTCCACCAATTATTTTTTGTAAATTTTTTTATTTTTCTTTTTAATAACACCTCTTTTTTTGACAAAATAAACTCACGTGTAATGGGTGGTATTTCATCTATAGAATTAAAATTATCTAAGTAAAGATAATTCATAAGAGTCTTATTTGTTGTCATCATTTGGATTGAACAATTGAGTTCAAAGTTATTATCTTCTGAAACTTTAAAGACCGATTCCAAACCAGTGACTAATCCTACTTTAACATCGAAAAAATCTGATATTTTATTTGAATCAATATTATTAATCGTAAAACTAATTGTTTTACCGTAGTTGCATTTTTTTTCGGTGTATCTATTCATCTCAAAATTATCAATACTATCGTAGTATTTTGTCATACCGTTATAGTTTTTTTGAAAACGAAATATACAAAGTGCCGGAACATCAGCATCATCAAATAACTTTTCCTCACCACAATCAATAAAATGCGTAAAATTTCCAATAGATTTCAAATAATCTCTTAAAAATTGAGAACTTGTATTGTATAACCATTCTTTAGGTACGATAAAAATTAATTCACCATTTTCGTTCAAAACTTCTACCGAATATTTTATAAAAAAATAGTATAAGTTACCATTACCTCTAATTTTTTCGGGTAGTAAGTTGATAGTCTCTTCCTCAACATTTTTAAGTTTAACAAAGGGTGGATTACCAATCGTTGTAGAATATTTTTTTCCGTTTTTAATATAATCAAAAAAATTAATGTTTGTTATTTCATTTACACAGACTTTATCTTGAATTTTACTTGAGTCTAATTCACATGAATAAATTTTATTTTTGAATTTATTTTCAACAGCACTTATAATGTGACCAGAACCTGCGGATGGTTCAAAAACGTCACCATCATTTTTAATCAAAGAGATTAAAGTATCTAAAACTTTTTGGTTTGTGGTAAAAAACTGACCACGTTGTTTTTTAATGTCCATATTTAATAATAATTTTATTGATTGTAATGTCAATGTTTTTTACCCCTACGATTTTTATAGGTATCTAATTGTGAATCGCAATTACTACAAGCAAATCTTAAGTTTTCTACACGGTTATCATTATTAACCCCATTAATATGGTCCAAAATTAAAGGTAATGGTTTTCCCATCCATTCACCTGTGTTACCACAATTAAAACATTTATAAGTAACCAATTCTTCCTCAATAACCCTACGTTTTATGTGATGTCTTGCATAATCTGAGTTCTCAACAAAAACTTCTTCATTGGGTCTACGAATTGATTCAACATATCTTTTTAATCCGTTTTCATACGCTCTTCTATTACCTCCACCTCGTTTACTCATAATACTAAATTTAATATAAATATGTGACAGTAACAAATACTAACGCAAAAAAAATCCCGACCTAGCTCGGGATAACACATCGGATTTTTGCGGAGGCTCAGGGATTCGAACCCCGGGTACTCTCTCAAGTACGTCTGATTTCAAGTCAGGTGCATTCGACCGCTCTGCCAAACCTCCGAATATTTTACAAATATATTAATAATTACTCGTTCATCAATAGTTCTCTCTCTAAATAATCACAAACAAAATCTCTACAAATTTGTGGACGAATATCATAAACCATACAACTACGAGTTGCGATGTTATAGTTCACACATGGTAAACGTTTATTTTCTTCATCAACTCTTAGTGCAGGATAGTTATCAGCACTTTGCCAAACTTCTTTGTTTGGAAACTTTTTGTGACCTTCCTCATAATCGTAAAACACTTCTTGGAACTCAACTTTACGTCCAATTCTTTCTGATAGTCTACCCAAGAATGCTTCGGTGTCTGTGTGAGGACCAATAATCCAATTCCTATCTTCTAAAGTACAACAACTGGCATCATATCCTTTACGACCCCAACAATTAAAACTACAAATGTTACAATGATTTCCCATATGACTAATATAATAAAAAAAGGGTTCACAAGGAACCCTTTTAATAACAATTTCTAAGATTGATTACTTCAAAGTGTCCTTAAGTTCCTCAGAAGAGAATGTTGTGTCTTTTCCCTCAACAACTGTACAACAGGTGTCACTAACTGTTGTGTCAGTTGGTGTAGTTTCAGTTGATTGTGAGCAAGATGCCAACATGGCTACTGCGAAGATTGCGAAAATTACGTTTTTCATGGTTTTTTTTTAAATATTATGTTTTTAAGATTAAAATAAATATAACATAAAGTGTCATTTAGACAAGGGGGGTAATAAAAAAACCCACCAAAATTTTTGATGGGTTTTTGTTGGTGGAGGTGAGGGGAGTCGAACCCCTGTCTTGCTCAGTCTACCCATAAGGGACTACATGCTTAGGTCAGGGTTTGTTTAACCCTCCGAAATATTTGGTTCCAATTTTTCCATCGTTACCAACAACTGTGGAGTGTTCACTTAAATCGGTAGAACACCAAACGGTACCTCCATTTCTTTTTTGGTAGAAACCACACCTTAAAGACTTCTGTTTCTAGGTTATATGTCCATCGACCCAATTGTCACTATAGCTTAGGCTACAGTAACTTCTTCAGTTGTAAGAAGACCTACAGCCTGAAGTTTTGCAAAAGTGTTGCCACTTAAAAATTATCCCCATGGATTATAGTGATAGAGAACGTCTCACTGCATGCCCCCGATGACTAATTCTGCCAATCGATACCAAGGCACCCCCATATTTTCAAAGAACATTAAAATCACTTTCGCCCCCTGTATAGACATAACGTCAGATGCTTAAGGTCAGCCTTAACTATTAAGGGAGCCACCCGTGATTTGTTCTACAAAGATACTATAATTACAAATCAATAACAAGTTGTTTTCTATCGTCGTTATCAAATTTGTGATATTTCAATGAATTTCCTGTTTTTAGGGTTGTTGTGATGACAATATCTATTTTTTTAAGGTGTTCATAGTCATTTATCACACAACCCAAGGTAGCAAACAAATTTGATTGTTCTCTTACTTGAAATCTAAAACCCGGATGAGGTCTATATGGATTGTTTTTGTCTGTGAGGATGTATATGAGTGGATTCGATGCCCTTTTACACATAGATTCTATTTCATCCATTTCAAGTACTTCAAGATTTCTACTGGCGGTGGTTCTACCCAAAGCGTGTTGAGTTACGTACCATGTCATTAGTACAATTCCTAAATCTTCATTAACCTCAATTGGAATTGCACTAACGGGAACGTATTCTAATACTAACTCTTTAACCGACTCTATGAGTTTCATACTTTATAAATACAAAAGTGGGGACAATTGTCCCCACATTAAAAAAAACCGATTTTAAAGAGAAGGTCAAAAGACCTCCGTATCTACACCTTACCCGTCTAATCGGTAACCCCGTAAGGAATATCTTCTACAAAGATAAGTATTTATAATTATATGGCAAAGAAGATAAGGAAGATTCTCTCTACTGGTGCGGGTGATGTTATTGAATATCTTAATATGAGTAGTGTTTGTGAGGACTATCCGACCTTATGTAAGGGTGGTGAGGATACTGACTTTGTAAAGAAGTCTTTGTCGGGTAATGGATTTTTCATGTTAAAGAATGTAAAATTAAGAGACGACACTGCCGTCTCTGATATTGGTTTTGCATCTTTTGGGATTCACGATTATGCTTTTATTTTCTTTGATGATAGGGATTCGTTGTCCGTTAACAACATTTTTAACTATGATATCAGACATTTTGTTGATGGTTTAACAAACGATAGAAAATTTTTTATTAAGGATTTAAGAAGGTTTTTAACCGATACCATAACTGATGATGATTTGGTATCAAGGCATTCTGATATCAGTACAATTTATAGAAAATACCCTATTGGAGATTCTATAATTTATTTTGACATTGATTTTGACAGTTTGGTTGAATCTGAGGCTTTGGATGAAGGTGACCCTTGGGTTATTAGGGCCGTTTATTCTGACAACGATTATGACCTTGAGGAATATGAAGTCGCCAAAGATAACTGGTTAGATGGCGGGTGGCTTAGTAATTACATGTTCAAAGACAATGCAAAGGAAAAGTATTTTGAACTTATCAAAAGACTAAAACCCGATTTTAATTTTTCAGGTGCCAAAGATAAGGATTGGTCAGAAATAAATGATGTCATATTTAACTATTTCAGGGAAGATGTTGATGAAATTTTAGACGAATATATTAGGCTTAGAAATGAGGAAGTTAAATATGCAACTAAAGATGCTATTCAACAACATACAGAAAAAGCATTTGACTCTTATGGGATTAATGTTAGTTGGGATAATGAAACTGTATCACTCAAAGCATCCACTTTGTATTCTTTAATGAGAATGGAAAGCATCTATTCGTTGGGAGCTAAAGATTCCATAGAGAAAATTATTTCGGAAATTTTAATTGATTCCAACTTTTCTGGTTGGGATGAATCAAGATATGAATTTGATAACCCTGAATATTTTGATAGAGAACAGATGGATAGAACCTCAGTTAAATATTTGGAAAAAATGATTGAAAAATTTGATGAGAAAAAAGATTCGTATGAAAAGTTCATGAAAATCATGAATGAATTTAATTTTGAGATTAATTCGGTTGCAAGACGAGACCTTGGGGACAATATTACGGTTATAATTAAGGGTTTTGATTCAAATAATGATGTTGTTCGTACAAAAGTTTCTAATCCGAATTTTTTTGTCAAAAATATGAATATTGATATTGATGATTTTAGAGATTTTCTCTATAACCCAAAAAAATATTTTTGAGTTGTAGTATATTTTAACTATCTTTGTGGAAACAAACTGTATTATGATAAACCCACAAGACAAACAACTCCTTAAAGAAGTATTATCCGTACCAACCAAAACCTTCAAAGAAGGTATGATGGTTGAATATATCTGTAACTGGTTACAGGAGAATAACATTCCTCACTATGTTGATGAGATGATGAATGTGTATGCGACAAAACAAACCAGTGAAAACGTTGAATACTTCCCTTGTGTGGTTTCACATACCGATACGGTTCATAACTTGGATTCCATCAATGTTGTTGAAGAACAACTCCTGAATTCTCAAAACGAGGAAAAACTTTCATTCAAAGCATATAACGACCATGGACAACCAACCGGTATTGGTGGTGATGATAAGTGTGGTGTGTTTGCTTGTATGAAGATGTTACAAGAAACCAATGACATTAAAGCCGCGTTTTTTGTAGCGGAGGAAACAGGTTGTCACGGTTCCTTGAAAGCTGATGAGAAGTTCTTCTCAAACGTGGGTTACGTGATTGAGTTTGATGCCCCTGAGAATTGGATGGTAACACAGTTTTGTTTTGGACAGGAATTGTTTGAAAGGGATTCTGAATTTTTCTCGGTGTGTGATAGTATCCTGACCGAGTCAACAAACAACCGTCAGGAGTATATGGTTCACCCCTACACTGACGTATGGGCTCTGAGACAAAAGTTTGATTTTATGTGTATCAACTTTTCCATCGGATACTACAACTACCACTCACCAAATGAGTATGTGGTTCTTGAGGATGTGTTTACCGGAATTGAAATGGGAAAACAAATGGTGGAACGTTTGGGTAATAATCTCCATTACATGAAACGTAAAAAACCCAACTACAAAAATGTTATGTGGGGTTAAATAAATTTGATTCTTTTGTCAAAGGGATACACTCCGAATTTAGAGAAAATACCTTCTTTACTTTGTTGTTCATTAACAACATCATTAATTTCGTGTTTAATTTCCCAACCAAATTCTTGGTCATTTACTGCCTCTTCTAAATCCATCTCACCACCATAATTTATTAAATCTACGGTACCACCAGGTAATATTTGAATTTCTGTGTACTCAGGTGTAAAAGGTGTCCAATTATTATCTACACTATCATAATTTGAGTTTGGTAAATAATCCTCGCCTACTAATTTTAATTTGTATTTGAAATCGTATCCACCGTATCTATCACCTGGTTCAACTTCAAAAACTTTATCTTTGATATATTCGTCAATAGACTTTTTGTAATTAAGAAAACTACCGTAGTATTTTACAAGCTCCCGATATACCTCCACAAGGGATTCTCCGGCCTCAATACCAAACGACCATAAAAAATCATCATCTATTTTAGGACCATATTTGTCCCAATATCTGAAATACGGTGACTTTTTAGATTCATTTATATTTTGTGGTGTGTTGTCGTGACCACACTGATGACACATGTAAAGGTCATCACCACCTTCTTCTATTTTCCAAGCCCATCCACAATCATCACAAACAATTCTATCACCCACAATAGATTCGGTTAATCTAAGGGTGTATTCTTTCAAAATTGAACGAATGATTTTTTTCATTACTTATAAATACAAAAAGGGGGACATTTCGTCCCCCTTTTTTTACTTACCGAGTTTTACCTCTTCATTATCCACTACAAGTTTGTATTTCTTACCTTCTTTAATCTTGTTGGTTAGAACAAGTTCAGAGATGTAATCCTCAATCTTGTCTTGGATTGCTCGTTTTAGAGGACGAGCCCCGTAGATTTCATCGTATCCAATCTTGGAGATATAATCCACCAAGGTTTGGTCGTAGGTGAAGGTGTATTTGAGTTCATTCAAACGGTTCACCAATTTTTTCAACTCCAATTCAACAATCTTGTCAATGTTTTCTTTACTAAGGGTTGAGAATACGATGGTATCATCAATACGGTTTAGGAATTCAGGAGAGAAGAAGTTTTTCAATTCCTTCATCAGGATTTGACGTTTTGCTTCTTCATTAGAGTACTTGTTTGAAGAGAATCCAATACCAGTTCCGAAGTCCGATAGTTTCCTCGCTCCCAAGTTGGTAGTCATAATAATCAAGGTGTTCTTGAAGTTAATTTTACGACCGAGAGAATCGGTTGCGTGACCATCATCAAGGATTTGAAGAAGAATTGAGAAGATGTCTTTGTGAGCTTTTTCAACCTCATCAAAAAGGATTACTGAGTAAGGTTTGTTTTTGACTTGTTCAGTCAACTGACCACCTTCTTCATAACCCACATATCCTGGAGGTGCTCCAACCAAACGAGATACGGTATGTTTCTCTTGGTATTCGCTCATATCCACACGGATAAGGGCATCTTCTGAACCAAACATCTCTTTTGCGATTTGTTTGGCCAAGTGTGTTTTACCAACACCTGTGGAACCTAAAAAGATAAACGAACCGATGGGACGATTTGGGTCTTTGATTCCGATACGATTACGACGGATTGACTTAACAATCTTTTCAACCGCATCATCCTGACCAATTACTTTGGATTTAAGAGTTCCATCCATACTAATAAGTGCATTGGTATCATCGATGGTCATCTTGCTCACAGGGATTTTTGTCATCGTGGAAACAACATCATAAACCTGTTCTTCGGTAATGGGTACGCGATTGAGAGCTGACTCTTCTTCAAACCTTTTTTTCTCAGTGTCCAACTTAACAAGAATCTTTCGTTCTTTGTCTCGTAGTTCTGCTGCTTGTTCGTAGTTCTGACGTTTCACAACGTCCATTTTCTGTAGTTTGATGTCAGATGCTTTGCGTTTAAGTTCTTCAATCTCTTCGGGGACTTTTTGTTCGGTTTGGGAGCGAGCACCTACTTCGTCCAAGATATCAAACGCCTTATCGGGAAACTCACGGTCGGTAATGTAACGGTCAGCGAGTTTAACACAAAGCTCAATCACTTCAGGTGAGTAAGAAACCTTATGGTAGGCTTCATACTTATCCTTTATGTTGGTGAGGATTTGAATGGTCTCTGACACAGTTGATGGGTCAACCATAACTTTTTGGAATCTACGTTCAAGAGCTCCGTCTTTCTCAAAACTCTTTCGGTATTCATCCAAGGTGGTTGCTCCAATACATTGAATTTCACCACGAGCAAGAGCCGGTTTGAAAATGTTTGAACCATCAAGTGAACCTGAAGAATTTCCTGACCCAATCAAAGTGTGAATCTCATCAATGAAGATGATAATGTTTGGGTTTGCAGAGAGTTCCTCCAAGATAACCTTCAAACGTTCTTCAAACTGACCACGGTATTTGGTACCCGCAACCACAGCCGTCAAATCCAACGTGACAATTCGTTTATCCAAAAGGTTCCTTGGGCAATCACCGTTAACAATCTTCATTGCAAGACCCTCAACAATTGCCGTTTTACCACAGCCAGGTTCCCCCAAGATAATTGGGTTGTTTTTCTTTCTACGTGATAACACTTGTGCAATTCGTAGAATTTCTTTCTCACGACCAATTACAGGGTCAAGTTTACCTTGTTGTGCAAATTTATTAAGGTCACGGGAGAAATTATCCAAAACAGGAGTTCCTGAATCTGAACCTTTCTTTCGGTTTACCACTTTGTCATCATCATCCATAGTATCGTTCATAGTTTTACTTTTTTACAAAGGTAATGTCAAATAACATACAAATCCAAAGATATTGACAAATTGTCAGTATTATTTTTTTTACCTGTCATTTTGTCAGTTTTGGTGGATTGGCACATACATTGACTATTGTCCCACAAAGATAAACTATTATATTTATAGAAAAAAATGATGAAGAAAAATTTTTTTGGAGGATTTGATAATTGGGACGACCTAAGCGAGATGCTTAACCAATTATTCGGTGGTGACATCCGTAACCAAGTTAACTCAGGTGTTGACGAAAACGGAGAATGGGTAAAGAAAACAGTTTCAAGTCCCGATGGAACATTTAAATCAACCGTTTATTATAGAAGCGGATTTGGTGGAGGTGCATCCCATAAACCAGTTGGTGGGAATAACTACAACCTTAACGAACTCAAACGTGAATTGGAATATGCTGTAGAACAACAAGAGTTTGAAAAAGCAGTTGAGATTCGTGACCGAATCAAAATGATTGAACAAAACAAAGGTAAAGTAGAAGAACTCCAAGCTAAGATGAAGGAGTCTATTGAAAAACAAGATTTTGAATCGGCAATAGAAATACGAGACCAAATTAACAAACTAAATAAATAAAAATAGAACCCTCAACTAAGTTGGGGGTTTTATATTTATAAACATGGATGAGAGGGTTATTTCAAATTATTTGGCCAATTCCAAAAATATGGAAGATGTTATGAATGCATACAGAAACATCAGGTTTGAATTAAAAAAATTGGGACATACTGAAGAGAGCGCTCAAAGGATTACTAACATAACACCTATTTTAGGATTAAATAAAAGCGCATTTGATTATTATTTAAATCTATTGAAAGAAGAATTGTCAGAATTATTTAATTTGGATGAAAAAATGATACTATTTTATGTGAGACAAGTATTAAATAAAATTGATAGTATAATCCCTCTTAACGATGGCAATTAAAAAAGAAGAAATTAAAGGAACTAAGATTCTAAATGAAATTGAATCAGCAAACATAACCAAGTCAGAATATGACACTGAGTCTAAAGAAATGATTGTTGAATTTAAAAACGGAACAAGATACATCTATAATGGTGTACCACATAACGTATACACAAAATTCAGATTGGCGGAATCTCAAGGTAAGTTCTTCACCTCTGAGATTTCAAAAAAATTCAAATACGCTAAACTCGGTTAAGAGCGTATTTATTGAGGATGGACCAAATTAACAACA
>Ga0049081_10000306_pt1 | contig 19291 bp, 15 predicted proteins | sample GreLakmeER78MSRF_FD_66717 | JGI IMG/M metagenome (GOLD analysis project Ga0049081, IMG submission 66717) | Freshwater lentic microbial communities from great Laurentian Lakes, MI, USA - Great Lakes metaG ER78MSRF | ecosystem: Environmental > Aquatic > Freshwater > Lake | place: Great Lakes...
GATTAAGGGCCGTGACCGTGTCCTGTCCAAAGGTGCCGGCGGGATCGGTTTCGTTGCCGGCGGGGGCTTCGACACCGCCGCCCACGTTGGCGTACAGCGTATGCGTCTTGGACACGCGCCATGACGCGCCGACTTTCGGCGTGAGTTGCGAGAAGGTGCGGCTTGCGTCGGTTTTCGGATTCAGGAAGTTCTTGTAGTAGTACGCAATCGCGTCGCCGCGCAGGCCGAGCGTGATGCCCAGTGTGTTGTTGAGCGTGAGTTCGTCTTCCAGGAAGATGCCACTGTTGTAGGCGCCTTCCTTCTTGTTCTCGCGCAGCGTCGTGCCGCGTGTGTTCGTCGCGCTTAGGCTGTAGAACAGCACGGCGCCGTCCTGATACGCCTGATCGATGCCGGCGGTGAAGCGGTTGGTGAACGTGGGGGACACCACATCCTGGCGGTTGTACGCGGCGTTCGCACCAGCATGGTAGCGCGTGAAGTCGCGGAACGTGCCACGCTCGGAGCGCTGGAGATACTTGGGGTTGATGTACGTCATCACGGATACGCTCGACTTGTCGTCGAGCGCATGCTCCATGCTGGCGCCGAGTCGGGCGAGGCGGTTGAATCGACGCTCGTCGCGGCCGTCGTAGGTGGCGTTGGCTTGGCGCGGATTGGACGCCACTTGATCGGCCGAGAGCGGGCCGGGCACGTGGAACAGATTATTGGCGCCGAGCAGGTGGATGCGCATCTGCGTCTTGTCGCCCACCGGGGCCACGATACCGGTGTTCACCAGCACGCGACGCGCGTCGGAATTCGCCCGCCAGCCGTCGAAGTTCGTATTCACGAACGTGGCGTAAGCGACGCCACCCTTGGTGCCGATGGGGGTGCCCGTCTGCGCGATATAGCGCTGCAGGCCGTAGCTCCCGGTCTGGTACTGCATGGTGGCGAACGGACGATCGATCACGGGCACGGTGGACACGCTGATCACACCACCGGCGGCATTGCCCCACAGCGCGCTGGCGTTCGAGCGGATCACATCGATTCCTTCCGCGGCGGCGAGATCGATGTTGTCGAACGACGTGCGGCCATCCGGTTCGGTTTCCGGCATGCCGTCCAGCAGCACGCGCACCCCGCGGGAGGTGCCGGCATTGCTGCGGTCACCGGCGCCACGGGCACCGAAGCCACGGATCGCGATGCGGACATCGCTGGTGCCGTAGCGCGACTGCACGAGCACCCCCGGCACATTGCCGAGCGCGTCGTTGAGCCCGAATCCCGACGTCCCGGCGAATTGCGACTTGTCGATGTGCGTGATCGCCAGCGGGGCCGTAAAGGAGCTCTGCGTGCTGCGCGTGGCGCGCACCGCAAACGGGGCCAGCGAGCGGGCGAGACTGTCGCGCCGAGCAACCGAGTCGGCCTGGGTTTGGGCCTGGGCGACCTGAGGGCCTAGGAGACCGAGGGCGCCGGCAGCCACGATCAGCAGTACGGGACGACGGGGCACAGAGGGCATCAGGGGGAGTGCGTAGGGGACGGGGGCCGTCGAACTACGCGGGGGACGGTGGACCTGTTGGACTTAATGGGGCATTGACGAACAGCCCAGTACTCGGCGCTCAGAACTGGGGCGTCAGACCGCTATACCGATCAGACGCCAGAATTCAGAGCACTCAGTACTGGGCCGTTCAGCCCTCAGCCAAAGTAATCCTGCTGTCCCTTCGGTCGGCGCGCCTCTCGTTCCGCCTTCCCGTACGTCCCTTGGTCCGATCGCGAAATCTTCCGTCGCGCCACGAGCGCCTCGAGGACCAGCTCGCAGGCCACCACGATCATCGCATCGTCGCCCTTTTTCGCGAGTCCGAGCGCGATCACCGTTTGCACGAGACCCGGCACCGCTTCGAAGCCCTGGCGCACAAGATTCATCGCGATTTCGTCGGCCACCTGCAGTGCGCCACCGCCGTCGAACCACATGATCACTTCTTCCGCGTCGATATCCCCGGCGCGTTCACGCAGGGTCGCATCGCAGGCGCGGCGAATGAGATCCTTGGCGATCGTGGCGCCGCCCACGAGTTCTCCCTCGTACTCGAGCTCAATCTTGCCGGTGATCGCGGGGAGGGCGGCGTACACGTCGGCCACGCGCGGTACGGCTTCAGTATCGCCGTTGCGCAGGGCGCGCTGCTCGGCGTTCGACACCACGCTTTCCATCGCGGTGATCGGCATGCGCTGCGACACGCCGGAACGCTTGTCGATGCGCTTATCGTCGCGTGCTTCAAAGGCGATCCGCTCCACCACTTCCTCGATCAGGTCGGGTACGCGGATTTGCACGCCGCCGGTGCGTTGCGTCCACGCTTCCTGGCGCGTGATCTCGACGCCAAGTTCGACGCTTTCGGGGTAGTGCGTGATGATCTCGCTGCCGATGCGGTCCTTGAGCGGCGTGATGATCTTGCCGCGGGCCGTGTAGTCTTCGGGATTGGCGGTGAAGCAGAGCAGGACATCGAGTGCGAGGCGCACCGGGTAGCCTTTGATCTGCACGTCGCCTTCCTGCATGATGTTGAACAGACCCACCTGTACCTTACCGGCGAGGTCGGGGAGTTCGTTCAACGCAAAGATGCCGCGGTTGGCGCGCGGCAGCATGCCGTAGTGAATCGTGAGTTCGTCGCCGAGGATGTGTCCACCGCGGGCGGCCTTGATGGGGTCCACGTCGCCGATGATGTCGGCGATGGTGGCATCGGGCGTCGCGAGCTTTTCGACGTAGCGCTGATCGCGGGACACCCAGCCAATCGGGGTGTCGTCGCCGTGCTCCTGGATGAGCTGCTTGGCGTACTTCGAGATCGGGGCGAACGGATCGTCGTTCACTTCACTGCCGGCCACGACCGGCATCTGCTCGTCGAGCAGGGTGCCCAGCGCGCGGAGGATACGGGACTTCGCCTGGCCGCGCAGGCCGAGCAAAATGAAGTTGTGGCGCGCAAGGAGCGCGTTCACGATCTGCGGCATCACGGTGTCTTCGTAGCCAAGGACGCCACGGAACAGCGGGCCGCCGGCCTGCAGGCGCGCGATCAGGTTGCGTCGGATCTCGTCTTTGACGGACTTCGGGCGATTCGTGGCGTAGCTGGAGCGCTTGAGCGCGCCGAGGGTCTCGGGGAGTCTGGACACTGGTCAGGACTGAAGTTCGTGCGGCGGGCGATCCGAGGGACCGCCGGTGACGTCGATATGGGAAGAGCGCATAAAGACGGCGAGTTGTGCCCGATCGGCAAGTATCTGCCAACGGCCACGTTCGCCGGGACCGCCGCGCCTGGGGCCCCGGGCACTGAGGAAACCGTTGTGTCACAAACGCTTGGCCTCACTGGGAACCTTACGGTCTGGGCGGTGTTACCCTTGACAGGTCGGTGCTACGCCATAACTTTATACCGTTACATCCCCGTCGGCGTTCTGCCGGGGGGGCCGTGCGCTTTTTAGGACGCACGGCGCAACCACCGCACCGTATGGAGTCCTCCACTATGAAGCGCATCGCTCTCGTCGCTGCTGCACTCGTGCTCGCCGCCTGCTCCGCCAAGGAAGAGGCTCCGGCCGTTGATTCTGCCGCTGCCGCCCCTGTCGCCGCCCCGGCTATGGATTCGGCCGCTATGGCCGCCCCGGCCATGGATTCGGCCGCGATGGCCGCTCCGGCCGCCGACACGACGAAGCACTAAGCGTTCGGTCAGTTGTAACGGAAAGGCGGGCGACGAAAGTCGCCCGCCTTTTTCGTTACTCCGGACTGACGTGTGCTGACCGCAGCCCACCCTATGAATTCTGACGCCAAACGTCCGTACTCAGTACTGAGCTTCGTTATTCGGAAAATGGTAGTTCACAAACTTCGGCGGTAATTGGGCCATCGGTGCCCGCCACGATCACGGTGTCGCCTGCCGAAACCTCCCGGCGCAGCATGGCGATCGCGATGGGCCCTAGGCGCGGCGAGATCACGGTGCTGCGCACGTCACCCACCACCTTGCCGCTGGCGTCCACGATCTGCGCGTGTTGCGGTAGCGCCGAGGAGCCGAGCAGTCCGCGCAAGCGGCGATTCACATGGCCGCGGAAGTGGATGCGCGCCACGGTTTCCTGCCCCGTATAGCAGCCCTTTGTGAACGAGATGGCGCCGAGCGTATCGAGATTCGCTTCCTGTGGAATCGTGTTGTCGTCCATGTCGATACCGAACGCCGGACGCCCGCTTTCCACTCGGGCGATGTTCCACACCGTGCGCGTCGCATGGCGGCATACCGATGTTTCCAAACGCTCCCGTACGATGTCCGCGTTGCGCGCGTCGGCCAGAATCATGAAGCCCGGCATCGATCCCATGAGTGGAGCACGAATAAGACGCACGCTGGTCGGGCCGATATTCCACAGCCCATGTTGCCACGGCTTCCAATCGGCCAGCCCCTGCATCACCACGTCGCCGAGATCGTCGACGGTCTGGTCGGCAGCACCGAGGGCCGCCACGGTCTTCGACGCCTGCGGGCCGTACAGCATCCAGCTGCTAGAGGTGTCCGATGCATCCTCGACTTTCGCGAGCCGCGGATTCACGTACTTGCGCGCCGTCGCGAGCCACTGCGGAGCAGCGGTGCGAAGCATCGTGAGCATGAACGTCTCCTCGTCCACGCGAAATACGAACATGTCGCAGAGCACCTTGCCCTTCGGCGTCAGCGCGGCGGCATGCATCCCCTCGCCCGGCTGAAGCAGCGAGACGTCGTTGGTAACCAGGCCATTGAGCGCCTCGGCCGCTTTGGGGCCGCGGAACGTGCTCCACTGGCCGGCCGACTCGAACCAGGCGGACTCGCGTCGCAGATCGACGTAGGCCGCGGCGTCATGGGCTGACAGCGGCTCCGGGTATACGAGATCTGGCGGCGTCACCGGCACCGCCGACGGCACCAACTCGGGTGGGGTCGGGCTCGTGATACTCGGGGAGTTCGCGTCAGTGTCGGACAACGGCATACCTCACAAAGCTTTCGTCAATGGATCCGCTAGTAGAACGTACCGGGGACTGGCCGATTCGAGCAACATGCACGCCGCCGTGCCGCCGGACACCTCGACCGCGTCACGTTGTACCCAAGGCATTCGCATCCGTTCGAGACGCGCCTCGATCGCTTCGTAGCTCGCCTGTACAGACGTCACACTCGTCCGGCGCGGGAGGTCATCGGCGCAGCGCAGAAAGAGTATGCTGTCGTCAAGTCCGGCCAGCCGCAGCAGCGGCTCCACCTCTCGGCGCTGCGAGTCACTGCGCACGACGATCCGAACGCCGCGCGCGACCAGCGTGTGCATGTAGTCTAGGACTCCGTCGCGAAGTGGCACGCCGTGCGCCGCAGCCATGGCCCAGTCACGCTGCGCGCGCATCGCCATGATGTCATGTGCGATGAGATCGTAGCGACAGCGCTCGTGTTGCAGCGCGGGTATCTGTTCGACGGCGGCCACCATGCACTCGTTGAACGTCCGTCCGGGCAGCAACGGCATTAACGGTGAACACAACGCGGGCGCGTGGACGGTAACATCCAGTGCCGCGCATTCCAGCGCGATCGCTTCGGCCAGCGCCTTCGCCCGCAGTGGTACGGTATCGGCGATGATGCCGTCGAACGCCACGATGGTGACGTGGGCGGCACCGGCGTGATTCACGTGCCCTGCTCGTAGCTCGCATCGAGCAGTTCGATAGGATGCACGACCCGCGCGCGCGATCCACTGCGCAGCAACCCCGCCCCGATCTGCATCATGCACCCCGGGTTGCCGGTGGCCACCCAGTCGGCACCACTTTCGGCGATGCGCGCCAACTTGGGCGCGAGCACGGCGTCGGAGGTGTCGGGCTCCACGAGATTGTAGATGCCGGCCGATCCGCAGCATTGATCGGCGTCCTCGAGCGGAATGAGCGAGAGTCCAGGAATGGCGCGCAACACCGCGAGCGGCGGCGAGACCACGCGCTGCGCGTGCATCTGGTGGCACGGCGGATCGTGCGTCACCCGCAACGCCACCGATGCCGTGCCGGCAACGGGTCCCACGGTGGCCAGCAGCTCCGAAATATCACGCGTGCGCGCGCTCACGCGCTCGGCCCGCGCCGCCCACGCGGGATCATCGTGCAATAGATGACCATACTGTTTCAGCATCGCGCCGCAGCCGGCTGAGTTTACGGCGATGACATCCGCGCCCGACTGCTCGAAGGCGGCGACGTTGATGCGCGCCAGTGCGCGCGCACTGTCAAGATCGCCGGCATGCGCATGCAGTGCGCCGCAGCAGCCTTGCGCGCGTGTGGTGCGTAGCGCAAAGCCATTGTGCGCAAGCACGCGCTCGGTGGCGTCGTTCACGTGCGAAAACAGCCCTGACATCACGCAGCCGGTCAGACAGGTTGCCGTGGTGGCGGGCGTCGACGGCGGCAAAACGGGCGGGTGGCTCGATGTCGTGCGTGCGGCACGTGTCCGCAGGTTGGCCGGCGTGGTGGACGCGATCATCGCCATCGGAAAGGCGAGTCGCGCCGGCAGCAACGGTGCGAGCAGATGCGGCAGCCGCGTGGCACGGAACAGGCGCGCGCCGAGCAGGGCGGTGCGCAGCAGCAACGGATACTTGAAGACGGCGAGCACCGCGCGGGCCACGAACGGGACGCCGCGCACGGGGGCCATGGTGGCGCGCGTGGCTTCGAGCAACTCGCCGTACGGTACGCCCGACGGACAGGCCGTCTCACAGGCGCGACACCCGAGGCACCGGTCAATATGCTGCGCCGTGGTGGGATCATCGAGCGCGATATCGCCTTCGAGCATGCGACGCATGAGCACGAGCCGGCCACGTGGTGAGTCGTTCTCGTCTTCGAGATTCACATACGTGGGGCAGGCCTGCAGGCAGAAGCCGCAGTGCACACAGGCATCGAGGCCCTTGCTGGCAAGCGCCAAGGGTGTGCCGGGCAGTGCGCACTTGGACGTCGTAGAGACGTTGCTCATCGCCTCGCTCATTGCGTTCCCATCGCGCACGACGACTGGCGGCGACGATTCAAGGCGCCATGAGGATCGAAGGTGCGCTTCACCGACAGATCGAGTGCGCTGGATGGCGCGATCGGCGACGCGCCCTGTTCCACCACGACCGAGAACGGCATCGATGGTGGTGCCGAGGCCACGAAGCCGGCGATGCGGGCATCGGCGTTGTCGGTGTGCATGGTCGTGATGCGAAGGGAGCCGCGAGACGGATGAAAGAGCAGCGTGGCGTCGGGAAACGCGACGCGCGCCGCATCGATGAGCAACGCGCCATCGGATGGCCTCGTGCGCGCACGCAGGACGAGCGCCTGCTCGGGAACGTGCCGCAGCATCGCGACCGGCGACTCCGGTTCGCTCGCGTTGCTGGTGTCGGAGGAGCCAAGCGTAAAGGCGTTGCGTGCGCCGTACGACTGCATGATGCCGCGCAACGCCGACGCGCGGGCGTCGTTGCCGGTGCATCGCGCGAAGAGCTGCGCCGGTTCACCCGGCGCGAGCCGCACCAGCATAGGAAGCGGCGCACGATTCTCGACGAGACGCAGCACCCAGGCATTGGGCGCGTCGACGAACGTACCGGTGACGACATGATCCATGATCGGCTTGGCGTGCAGTCGCACGTTGACCTCGGTGATGATGCCGAGCGTGCCGAAGGCGCCGGTGTTGAGCCGCACGAGATCGAAGCCCGCGACGTTCTTTACCACCTTACCGCCCAGGCGCACTACATCGCCAGTTCCGGTGACGGCGGTGAGTCCGAGCACGAGATCACGAATGGTGAGATCCTCGTACGCCAGTGGCGCCGCCGACGCCGTCGCGACCACGGCACCGATGGTGGAGTGCGGCGATCCATACGGGGCGATGGCCAGCATCTGGCCACTGGCAGCACACGTCGCTGCAAGTTCTTCGAGCGTGGTACCGGCGTGGACGCTGATCACGAGGTCGCCCGGCGTGTACTCGATGACGCCACCGCGGGGACGCACCGCGGAAGCGGCGGCATCGTTCACCACGGGGCCACCGTGCAGCCAGGTGCCGGAGCCGACTCCCCGGACCACGGTACTGCTGGCGATCGCGCTGCGGATGGCGGCGGACACTTCGGAAGTATCCATTAGCCGCGGTGGCTACCGTGTGATTTCACGAGGGAAGCTTTTGGGTGGCCAACGTGTGCGGGGCGGGGGGAATCACCGCTGCGAGGGGATTGCCCATTCAAGAATGTGTCGATCGTGCCGGAAGCACCGCTCCCGCTCGTCGAATACACGTTCGCCCCCAAATGGCTTCCGGTGTGATTACGCACGGTTGCCCCCGCGGCGCCATTCTTTGCAGCTGTGCACCGGCACGACCTTACCGGGATTGGCGCGCCGCTCGGGATCAAACACGTCGCGGATGCTGCACATGGCCGACAGCGATTCGGCGGTGAAGAGGCTTTCCATGTAGGGGAGCTTATCGAGCCCCACGCCATGTTCACCGGTGATAGTGCCGCCGGCGGCGATGCAGGCGAGCATGATCTCCGACATCGCGGCGTGCACGCGCGCGGAGGCGTCGGCGTCGTTGGCGTCGTAGGGAATGTTGGGGTGCAGGTTGCCGTCGCCGGCGTGGAACACGTTGCACACCTGGACGCCATGTCGCGTGGCGATTTCGTGGATCGTTTCGAGCACGTCGGGCAACCGGGTGCGCGGGACGACGGCGTCCTGCACGACCAGTGACGGGGCGATGCGTCCCATGGCGCCGAACGCTTTTTTGCGCCCTTGCCACAGGCGCGTGCGGTCGGCGTCGGTGGTGGCCACGAGCACGTCGCGTGCGCCCGCCTCCATGCAGCACTGCGTGATGATGGCCACGTCTGCGTCGAGTCCATCGGCAATGCCGTCCACTTCACAGAGCAGGACGGCCGCCGCGTCGATGGGATAGCCGGCGGCGTAGATGGACGCCTCGACGGCGCGGATGGTGGCGTTGTCCATCATCTCGAGGGCCGCGGGCACGATGCCGGTGGCGACGATACGCGACACGGCGCGGGCGGCGGCGTTGACGCTCGGGAAATCGGCGAGCAGGGTGTACACCGTGTCGGGTAACGGCACGAGGCGGACCGTAATTTCCGTGGCCACCCCGAAGCATCCTTCGCTGCCCACGAAGAGACCGAGCAAGTCGAAGCCGTCCGATTCGCCGAAGGCGTTGCCCAGTTGCGTGCAGGTGCCGTCGGGGAGCACGACGTCGCAGGCCACGACGTGATTGAGCGTGACGCCGTACTTGAGGCAGTGCGGTCCGCCAGCATTCTCGGCTACGTTGCCGCCGATCGTGCACACGCTCTGACTGGACGGATCGGGGGCGTACTGCAACCCATGTTTGGCGACCGCGCGTGAGAGCTTGGCATTGACGACACCAGGCTCCACCACGGCGATGCGATTGACCGGATCGACGTGGAGAATCTGGGTGAGGCGATTGAGGCCGAGCAGCACGATATCGTCGGCCAGTGCGCCGCCGGAGAGTCCGGTGCCGGCGCCGCGAGGCACGAACGACACGCCGGCCGTGGCGAGCGCGCGGACTACGGCGACCACTTCGTCGCGGGTACCCGGAAAGACGGCGAGTGTGGGAAGCGCACGGTACCCCGGAAGCCCGTCGGCGTCATACGCCACGAGTTCCGGTGCGCGGGATTTCACCCAGCGCGGGCCGACGATAGCGGAGAGCGTGGCAAGCAGTGCGTCGCGCATGCTGCAAGATAGCGATGGGAACGGCGAACCCCCACGGTACGCGCGAGCGGAAGGTGCCGGGAACTACGGCACGATCGACGCCACGAGTGCTTTCAGCGTCGCGAGCTCGAACGGCTTCTGCAGCACGTGCGGATGGCTGGCGAGCGCGGTGCCCGGGATGGCGTTAGAAACGGCAGCGCCGGTGAACAGGATGACACGGGCGGCGAGCGCTGGGCGGCTGGACTGCAGGGTGCGCAGCACGTCCTCTCCGGAGACGACCGGAAGGTGCAGATCGCAGATGACGAGGTCGACGCGGCTGTCGCTCGCGTCGTCGCTGGCCAGGAGTTGGGTGATCGCCGTCTGGCCATCACTGGCTTCGGAGACTGTCCAGAGTTGACGCTCAAACCAGCGCTTCAGTGCGAAGCGGATGCCTGGCTCGTCGTCAACGATCAGTACGCGGGGCAACTGACGCTCCAGAACCATCGGAAGGGAAAAAGCGAACGGGTGTTCGTAGTTACACGAACACCCGTTCAAACACCACGGTGAACAACGAGCGCGGAAGGTCTCGTTCGGGAATTCCCGACCGAACATCCGATGGTGAACGCGCCCTTAGGCTGCTCCCCAGAATCCGGACAGCGCACTGCCATCGGGCGACTCGCGCAGCTTTTCGAAGGCCCGCTCGCGGATCTGCCGGATTCGCTCACGCGTGACCCCCATGAGGGCGCCGATGCGCTCGAGGGTCATGGCTTCTGCCCCTTCGTCGAGCCCGTAATACAGATAGAGGATTTTGCGTTCGCGCGGGGTGAGGTACTTCCGGAAGACGCGATCGATGAACTCCCGCATGAGGCGGAAGTCGGTGCCTTCTTCGATGTCGGTGTGCGTCTCGCCGGCGAAGCGTTCGCCGAGGGTGGACGCTTCGCGATCCTGCCGATCGATGGGGGCGTCGAGGGAGACTTCGGTGCTGGTGATCTGGCGGGCGTTACGGATCTGCTCGATGGGCTCCTGGAGGAGCTTCGCCATCTCCGCATCAGTGGGCTCGCGATTGAGCACCTGATTGAGGACCATCTCTCCGCGGGCCATGCGGATGAGCTGGGAGTTCTGGTTGAGCGGGATCCGGACGCTGCGCGTCTGTTCGGCGAGTGCCTTCAGGACGGCCTGACGGACCCACCAGACGGCGTAGGAGATGAACTTGACGCCCTGATCGGGATCAAACTTGCGGACCGCCTTGAGGAGGCCCTCGTTGCCGATAGCGACGAGTTCAGAGAGATCGAGACCGTGTCCTTGATACTTCTTCACGTAGCTGATCACGAACCGAAGGTTCGCGGTCACGAGGCGCTCGGCGGCGGCCTCATCTCCCTTTTGGGCGAGCCGAGCGAGACGACGCTCTTCGGCTGCATCCGTGATCAGGGGGAGCTTCTGAATATCGTGAAGGTATTGATCGAAGGCGGTAGATGGGGAGGAGCGGAAAAAGCCTTTGGAGCGGGCTTCGGTGGTTCTGGTCGCGGCAGCTGCCTGCATACGCCCTCGCCGAACTATGTGCCTTAACGACGGGGTCCAGACTCGGCCCTGTCAGGGAGGTGGGACCGCCACGATAACGGCGGAGTCCTGAGCGGTCAATGGAAATCTTTGCAAGCGACACAATTCCTGCACTTACCGGTCAGTTATAAGACGGTATCGCGACAGTAAACGGGTTGGTCCCCGTCGAGGAGGGGAGATATGCCCTAAAGTGTTGCGTCAGTGCAACAGTTCAAAGCTTCAGCCAGAGCAATGAGCTCCCCCAGCCCTCAGATCTCTGACGGAGAATCCGGTCCTGAGGCGAGCAACGCGGACTTGACGACCTCATCGGTCACGGCCACCGCCCATTTTCCCTCGGCGGCTTCCATTGCACCGATGCCGCGGGGGAGGGAATAGCGGGCGGCGCCTCCGCGGGCCTTTTTATCGCCGTGGGTGGCCGCGATGAGGTCATCGAGGCGGATGCCGGCGGGGAGGCGTGACGGCAGGCCGGCCCGCTCCACGGCATCGGCGATCGCCATCGACAGCCCCTCACGGGCCAGGCCGATCGACTCGGCGATGCGGGCTTCGGCCACCATCCCTATGGCGACCGCATCGCCGTGGAGCAGCTCGAAGTTGAGGACCCGCTCTACAGCGTGGGCGATGGTGTGGCCGAAGTTCAGGATCTGCCGGAGTCCGAGCTCACGGCTGTCTGCGGCGACGACGTCGGCCTTGATCCGCACACTGCCGGTGATCAGGGTGGTGATCGTGGCGGCAAAGTTGGGGGCCGAGGCGCCGTGGTCGCGGACGGCGCCGGCGAAGTGGAGGACGGCGTCAAAGTAGGGTGCGTCGGCGATGACGCCGTGCTTGATCATCTCGGCGAACCCGCTGCGCAGCACGTCGTGGGGAAGCGTGTCCAGCAGCTCAGGGTCGATGACGACGGCCGACGGGTTATGAAACGCGCCGACGAGGTTCTTGCCGACGGGCGTATCGACGGCGGTTTTGCCGCCAACCGAGGCGTCAACCATGGCCAGCAGCGTGGTCGGCACCTGCACGAGGGGGAGACCGCGCATGAAGGTGGCGGCCACGAATCCGGCCAGGTCGCCGATTACGCCACCCCCCACGGCGACGACGGTGGTATCGCGTCCGGCGCCCCATTCCAGCAGGGCGTCGGTGAGTTCGGCCCAGCGGTGGCGAGTCTTCTCCTGCTCACCAGGAGGGACGGTGAACAGGCGTGTGCGATCGGCCGGGAACTGGGCCGCAATCGCTTCACCGTGCAGGCGCGCGACGGCGTTGTCGCTGATGACGGCCACGCGATGCGACGGGGCCACACGGTGCGCAATCTCCCCGATGCACTGCCGCACCCCGGCCCGGCAGTAGACCGGGTACGGCAGCGGCAACGCCAACGGGTCGGGATGCGCGCCCGCCACTACCAGGTCACCTCGCCCGCGCCGGCGCGCTTGTTGGCGACGCGGGCGAGCATGAACAGGAGATCGGACAGGCGATTGAGGTAGACGACCACCATCGCCGGCAGTTCGATTTCGGCGGCGAGATGCACCACGCGACGTTCGGCCCGTCGGCACACGGTACGCGCCACATGGAGCGCGGCCGCCTTCGGCGTGCCGCCGGGAATGATGAAGCTGGTGAGCGGCTCCAGCTCCACCTCGCAGGCGTCGATGGCCCGTTCGAGCTCCTCGATCCGCTGCTCGTCGATGCGCGCCTTCGAGAGCTGCTCTTTCATCTTCTCATGGTCGGGCGTCGCCAACAGCGCGCCAATGGCGAAGAGATCGCGCTGTACCGGCACGAGCACTTCGTCGATCCGCGGCATCATGTCGATCGAGCGCGCGAGCCCGAGGGTCGCATTGAGCTCGTCCACGTCGCCATAGGCTTCCACGCGGGGATGGTCCTTGCCGACCTTGCCGCCACCAAAGAGGGCGGTCGCGCCCTCGTCACCTGCTCGGGTGTAGATCTTCATCCTGCATAATACGCCCGAGGGCAGACCGCATAGTAGGGCGGATGGGGTACGAAGTCGTTCGGTGCGTCAACCCCGTACTCCCTACTCTTTACCCCCTACTTCGCCATTATCTTTGGCGCATGACGACCCATCCCATTCGCGACCTCACCATCATCGGCGGCGGCCCTACGGGCTTGTTCGCCTTGTTTTACGCCGGCATGCGCGGTGCGACGGCCCAGATCGTCGATGCGCTCCCGGAGCTTGGCGGTCAGCTCACGGCGCTGTACCCGGAGAAGTACATCTTCGACGTGGCAGGCTACCCGCGCGTGCTGGCGAAAGATCTCGTCCGGAATCTCACGGAGCAGGCCAGACAGTTCCATCAGGAGACGGGCATCCCGGCGCATCTGGGGCAGCGCGTGGTCGGCCTCGAGGAAGAAGACGGCCACTTCGTGCTGGTCACGGAAACCGATCGGTTCCCAACGCGCGCGGTCGTGATCGCCGCCGGCATTGGCGCCTTCAGCCCGCGCAAGCTGCCGCAGCCGTTCGCAGCGGAATGGTACGGCCGCGGCGTCGACGCGCTGGTCTCCACCCCGGAAGCGTATCGCGATCGCGATGTGCTCATCATCGGTGGCGGCGACTCCGCGTTTGATTGGTGCGCGCAGCTGCGCGACAAGGCGAAGTCGGTGACGCTGGTGCATCGCAGTGACCGCTTCCGTGCGCATGCCGCAACGGTGTCGGAAGTGCAGGCCGCCGCCGCGGCCAATGATGGCAACGTGGCGGTGTACACGTTTCACGAAATCGATGCGATCATGGGCGAGGATCGCATCACGGGTGTGCGCTTGAAGGACGTGAAGACCAAAGACACGCGCGAGATCGCCTGCGATGCGATCCTGCCGATGCTCGGCTACGTGTCCGACCTCGGCACCCTGCTGGAGTGGGGCCTCGACATCGAGAAGGACGAGATCAAGGTCTCGACGACCATGGACACCGGTCGCGCCGGTGTGTACGCGGCCGGCGACATCACGACGTACCCGGGCAAGCTCAAGCTGATCGCGTCCGGCTTCTCAGAAGCGGCGATCGCGGTGAACCAGGCAGTGCACTGGATCTATCCCGACAAGAAAGTCGCGCCGGGGCACTCGTCAAACTTGGCGGTGTTCGGGCAGAAGGACGACTAGTGCAGCGAAGCGTTTACGCGCCCGCGTCTATGCCCGCACGCGCGGATCGGCTTTTTGGTACGCGAGATCCGTAACGAGGTTCACCAGCACGAACACGACCGACAGGAACAGCACGGCCCCCTGCACGGCGGGCAGGTCGCGTCGGGAGATCGCCATCACCACGTAGCGGCCGATGCCGGGCCAGCTGAAGATCGTTTCGGTGAGGATGCTGCCCGTGAGATAGGCGCCGAAGTCGAGGCCGATCACGGTGATCACGGGGATCAGCGCATTGCGCAGCGCGTGGCGGAGGATCACGCCGGACTCCGTCAGTCCTTTTGCGCGGGCGGTGCGCACGAAGTCGGCGCCCAACACCTCGAGCATCGAGGAGCGCGTGACGCGGGCGAGGTACGCGATGGAGCGCGAGCCGAGCGCCAGTGCCGGGAGGACCAGAAACTCGATGCGTCCGTACCCCGAGGCGGGTAGCCATCGCAGGGTGACGGCGAAGAGCACGATCAACAGCAGGCCGATCCAGTACACGGGGAACGAGATCCCAAGATAGGTCGCGGCCAGCGCGAGTCGATCGAACCAGCCGTGGGGGCGCACGGCGGCGAGCACACCGATCGTGATGCCGCTGATCGTCGCCAGCAGCATGGCCGCCGTGGCTAACAGCAGCGTGCGCGGAAAGCGCTCGGCGATGTCGCTGATGATCGGGCGATTGGTGACGTACGATCGGCCGAGGTCGCCCCGGAGCACGCCACTGGCGTAGTGGAGGAACTGCGCCGGGAGGGGGTCGTCGAGGCGGAGTTCGGCCCGGAGCCGCGCCATCGTAGCCGGGTCGGCGCGTTCGCCGACCATGGCCTGCACGGGATCCCCCGGCGCGACGTAAAGGAGGAGGAATACGACGACAAGCACCCCCGCCAGTGTGGGCAGAGAGAGGAGCAGGCGGCGGGCGAGCAGGGAGAGCATGAGAGGAAGAATAGCGACGGGGGACAGCTTGGGGCGCGCCGTCTACACCGGAGGTTGAGGTGGTTCGGCATGGCGCACGATGTCGCCACCACGCCAACCCAATGTCACCAAACGAACGCCCCTCACGCTTCGCGCCGTTCACATTTAGCGCCCTTTATTAGTCCCCATCGTTACCCTCTCCCATCGTTGCCCATTGAAAATCACCGGCACTTCAAAGCCTCGCACCCACGGCTGTACCGCGTACACCTCGTTGTAGAAGAACAGCGGCACCATGCCAACCTGCGCGTAGCCCACCGAGTCGGCCGCCGCATACAACACCGCGCGCTTGGCGGCGTCGCTCTCGCGTCGTGACGCGTCGACCAACCGATCGAAGGTCGTGTCGCTGAAGAAACTCACGTTGCCACCGGCGCCGCGGTTCGCGGTGTGCAGCAGCGGATACAAGAAGTTCTCGGCGTCGGGGTAATCGGCGTACCAGTCCTTCACGACCAGATCGGTCTGACCGGCGCGGGCGGCGGCGCGCATGGAGCTGGCGTCGCGCTGCACGAGCTTGATGCGGATGCCGACCGTGGCGAGGTAGGCCTGGATCACTTGCGCGAGGCGCGGCATCGGGGCCGTCTGCGAGCTCCAGAGTTCGAGGTCGATGCCTTGGGCGTAGCCGGCGTCGGCGAGAAGTGCGCGCGCGGCAAGCGTGTCGTAGGCGTACGGTTGGCGCGCGGTGTCGAAGCCTTCGAGGGTGGGTGGGATCACGCCGGCGGCGATGGTGCCGCGTCCGGCGAGGAGCTGGGCGAGGAGGGTGGGCACGTCGATCGCGTGCGCGATCGCCTGACGCACGCGCACGTCTGTCAGCGGGCCGCGCGTCACGTTCACGCCCATGTACCACAGGCGCAGCGCCGGCGCGCTCACCAGCGTCGCCTTCTTGGTGTCGGTCTCTGTCCAGTCGCGCGTCTGGTCTTCCGGTACGTAGAGAATGTCGACCGTGCCTGCCTCGAACTCCGCGACGGCGGTGGAGGGTTCGGGGATAATGCGGGCGATCAGCGTATCGATGGACGGGGCACCGCCGAAGTACGTGGCGTTGCGGGCGAACTTGAGATAATCGTCGTGCTTCCACTCCACGAGCTTCCAGGGGCCGGTGCCGATTGGGTGCTCGCTGAAGTCGGGGCCGACGGAGTCGGGGAGAATCGACGCCACGGGCATGGCGAGCAGCTTCGGGAAGATCGCGAACGGCTCGTCGAGCGTGATCACGACCGTGGTGTCGTTGGGCGTCTCGATGCCCAGCGCGGTGCCCGTGCCATCGGATTTGCCATCGGCGAAGGCGCGGGCGCCCCTGATGGGGTAGAGCGGCCAGAGCGTCCCACCTTTCGTGGCCGGATCGAGTACCCGTCGGAACGACTGCGCCACGTGGCGGGCCCGCAGCGGGGTGCCGTCATGGAAGCGGACGTCGGCGCGCAGGTGGAAGGTGTAGCGCAGCCCGTCGGGCGATACGTCCCAGCTCTGGGCGATGGACGGCTGCACCTGACCGGCGGGAGTGAACTTGGTGAGCCCGTCGAACAGGTACGCTACGGCCCGTCCGCTGGGCACGTCGGTGGCTTTGGCTGGATCCAGCGAACGCGGATCGTACCAATCGCGCGAGTCGATGAGCGCATGACGGTCGGGGGTCGCCTCGCCGCTACGGCAGCTGACCAGCGTACCGGCCAGCATGCCGGCTAGCATGCCGGCCACCGTGGTAGAGCGCGTGGCGCACCGCGAGAGCCGCGAGCAGAACGAACGTGACGGGCGAATCGATGACATGTGCGGTTGACTGAGGGGCGATCTCACGTGAGCTTCAACGCTATAGAACGTGCGACCTCTCGTCCATCTCCTCTTCGCGCTCGCAGCACTTTCGGTCGCGCGTCCGGCCGCCGCCCAGGATCTGTCCTGTGATCGCGGCGACCGTGAGGTCCGTGCGCTCAGATTCGCCGGAAATCGCGAGTATGCGGCGGTCGCGCTGGCGTCGACCGTGGCCACCACCCCGTCGTCCTTTGCCGGATTGCCTGTTGTCGGCGAGCGGCGCTGCCTCGACCCAGTGGAGTTTTCGCGCGACGTCCAACGACTCGAGACCTTGTATCGTCGGCGCGGATTTCTCGATGTCACGGTGGACACGACCGTGACCGCCGTGAAGCCTGGTGTGATCGAGATCACGTTCACGATTCGAGAAGGCGAGCCGATGCGGGTTACCGCGCTCGCGCTGCGGGGGCTTGATCTCAACGCCGAGGTGCGCGACGCGGCGCGTGATTTCCCGCTGGCCGTGGGTGGCGTATTCGATCGCGGCGCGCTGGACGCCGGACGCGACACGCTCGTACGACGGCTGCGCAACAAGGGCTGGCCGCAGGCCGAAGCGCTGGTGGCCTACACCACGAACACGGTGTTGCGCACCGCCGATGTCGAAGTGTCGGTAGTACCGGGGGTGCGGGCCAAGCTCGGGCGCATCGCGCTCGAGGTGGACGCCGGCGATGACAACCGACGGGTGTCCGACGCCACCGTCCGGCGCACGATGGCGCTCAAGACCGGCGACTGGTATTCGGCGCGCGCGATCATCGACGCCCAGCGCAATCTCTATCAGACCGACGCCTTTCAACGGGTCGACTTACAGCCCGACAGCATCCAGCCGGCTGGTGATTCCATCGTCAACCTCGTGGTGCGCCTGGTGGAAGGCGAGCGGTGGGCGGCGCGTGGTGGACTCGGGTGGGCCACGCTCGATTGTTTCCGCATGCAGGGCTCGCTCACCGATCGTGACTTCCTCCCCGTCGCGCAGCGGCTCGAACTCACCGGCCGCGTTAGCAAGATCGGCATCGGCGATCCGCTTGACGGTGCGCCGAATCTTTGCCAAGGGCAGGCTAAGAGTGATCCGTACAGCCGCACGCTGAACTACTACACGTCGATGACCGTCCGGCAGCCCGTGCGGGCGAATCAGGCACGCGTACCGTCGATCACGCTGTTCAGCTCGACGCTCTCTGAGTACAAGGCGTTCCTGCGTCGCACGCCCATTGGCGGCGTGCTGTCGGTGACCGACCCATTCCCGCTCGTGCGCTTGCCGAGCACGCTGAGCTATCAGGTGGAGCTGGGTCGTACCGAGGCGGAGCCAGCGTTCTTTTGCGCCGTGTTCAACGCCTGCGACAACGAGTCACGCACGTTTTTACAGCGCAACAATCGGCTGGCGGCGCTCGAATACGCCGTCGTGCGTGCGCGGGTGAACGATCCTCTGCGTCCCACCGGGGGCAGCACGGTCCGGTTGAACGTGCGGCACGCCAGCAGGCTGATCGGCTCTGATCGTTCGCAACAGTTCAATCGCGGTACCGGTGATGTGTCGTGGTATCGCGCGCTGGGTGGTGGCGCTACGCTGGTCACGCATGTGCGCGGTGGCGTGGTGTACGGTGGCGGCACGACGCCGAGAACGGGCGGGTTCATTCCGCCACAAGAGCGGCTGTACGCGGGTGGTCCGACCACGGTGCGTGGCTTCCGGCAGAATGAACTTGGGCCGGCGGTGTACATCGTGAGCCGTTACGACACGGTGAGTGCGAACGGACGGACGTTCTACCGGGCGGACTCCACGTCGGTGACTGAGCGCGTGGTTCCCACCGGCGGCAACACGTTGATTGTCGGCAATGTCGAAGCACAGTTCCCGAGCCCGCTCGCGCCGAAGCTGCTGCAGATCGCACTGTTCGCCGACGCCGGCAAGCTGTGGAATCGCGGCGCGGCCTCGCCGGCGGCAACGCTGAGCGACGAAGGGCCGTCGGTAAAGATCACGCCCGGCCTGGGCATTCGTATCGCGTCGCCGTTCGGCGCGATACGGGTGGATCTAGGCTACAATGGCTATCGGCTGCCGGCGGGTGCGGCCTACTACAATGCGCCACTGCAAGCGGGCATCGCGCCGCTGTATTGCGTGAGCCCCGGCAACGGGCTCTCGGTGAACGCTTCGGGCACCAGCGGTGCGCCGCCGGCGCAGGAGGCCGGTGGCTGTCCCAACAGCTTCCGCCCGGCGCGGGGCGCGGGCTTCGTGCGGCGTCTCAATCCGAGCATCTGGATCGGGCAGGCCTTCTGATGCGCAACGACACGACGCCGAACGACGTAGTCGAA
>Ga0049081_10000309_pt1 | contig 19117 bp, 29 predicted proteins | sample GreLakmeER78MSRF_FD_66717 | JGI IMG/M metagenome (GOLD analysis project Ga0049081, IMG submission 66717) | Freshwater lentic microbial communities from great Laurentian Lakes, MI, USA - Great Lakes metaG ER78MSRF | ecosystem: Environmental > Aquatic > Freshwater > Lake | place: Great Lakes...
AATTGTATATGAGGAAAAAGATAAGAAAGAGTTTATGGAACTTGTATTTGGTCAGTGGAATTACTTTGCAGATACTAAATCACTCACCAAGGCAACTTTCTCGATGGACATACCAACAAAAGCAATTAAAATATTGTCCTACAAAAACGATGTAGTTCTTGACCCATTTGCGGGTAGCGGGACATCATGCGTTGCTGCGGAAATATTAGATAGACGATGGATAGGTATAGAACTAAGTCCTGACTACGCTGAGATTTCTCGTAAACGAATACAATCTTTTGTGGATAAGAAAAAACAACTTAAATTAGAATTTAATAAATAGGGGAATTTAATATCCCCTTTTTTGTTTTCATGATATTTATTATAAAAAATACACATGAAAGGAATGAAACTTAATGAGTCTGAATTAAAAGACAGGATATTTCAAATTTATAAAGAGGAACAATATAAGATTCTTGAAGAAAAATGGAACAAATTATCTAAAGAAGATAAAATATTTGTTTTTGAATTTGCAAAAAAAATATACCCTGAACAAACCAAGTTAATAAAAGAATCTAAATGGTATAATACTCTTGGTGATATTGTTGGTATCTTTGACCCAACAGGTATTGTTGATATTGTTAATGGTATTAGTTATTGGAGACAAGGTGATAAATTATATGCAATTCTTTCATTTGTTTCGGCAATCCCTTATTTAGGTGACCTTATCGCTAAACCTGTCATTGGTGTTATGAAATTAGGTGGTGGAGCCGCTAAAGCGTTTAAAGGAGCAACTTTAACAGGTGATGCCGTTAAAATTGCTGGTACGGCAAAAAGAGCTGGTGGACCTATTGCTAAGATGGTTGAGACTGCTCCAACTTGGGGTGAGAAATTAGTGACCGCTTTAAAAGGGTCTATTGGCCGAGTTCCTTTGTTAGGTTCTGGCTTAGTAAAAGTTATTGAAGAGTACGTCCAAATTTTTGGTAAAGCCGGAAAAGAAATGAAAGCGGGAACTGAAATTGGTAAAGGTATTGTAAAAAGTGAAAAGGCGTTAAGCGCTGTTGAAAAAGAAGAATTATTAAAACAAATGAGTAAAGACCAATCTTTCAGAGGGTTTAGAGATTTAGGCACTGGAAAAAATAGTTGGTTAAGTTTTATGAAATCGGATGCAAGTTTAGGTGCTAAATTTTATGCGGGGGTTCCTAGAATTTTTGGTGGTAATCCTGCAACAAGGTCTTTGATGAAAAGAACTAAATTTTATGCGGGGTTTTTAGATTGGTTAGGTGTTGGAAATTTTGTTGGTCCTGATGAGCTTGAAAAAATGTACCCTGACGTTGAAAAACAGTATGGACAATACGCTCAATTACCCGAATCACAAAATTTATGGAATCAGGAGTTCGCCTCAGGACAAACAACACAAACTACTGTAGCGTCCGAGTTACCATCATTGTCTACTGCGAAACAATCAACATCAACTGCGGTTAAAACAGATGCATTCACATCATTAATTAGTTCACTATTAGGTGGGGGAAAAGCGTTAGTATGAAAAACTTACTAAAAGAAAGTGGTATCAGAGATATCAATAAGTTAGCTAAACGTTATTCTAAAGCTGAAATTTATTTTCACCAAGATTTGGATGGCGTAACAACTGCACTTGCGATGAAAAAATACCTTGAAGACAATGGTATTAAAGTTGTTGATGCTCACGTTATTCAATACGGGGATAAAGAGTTCTCGGTAAAGAAGAATGATGCTCAAGGTGACATTATGCCAGTACTTGTGGATTTTGCTCATGGTAAACCAATGTTTGTTATCCATACAGACCACCACGATAGACAAGCGGGTGCGGAAGACACTAAATCAACTTCATTTAGAAGTTCACGTTCAAATGTTGAAACAATATCTCAAGTTGTGTCCCCTAATGAAATATTCTCACCTGAAGATATTCAATTAATATCTATGGTTGACTCAGCTAACTACGCGGCGAACGAAGTAACGGTTGACCAAGTAATAAATTATTTATTCAAATTAGATAAAGATAAATCTTTGGGTAAAAACAAAACTGCCTTAGGTTTAGTTGCTAATAAGTTATTATTGGCGTTTAAAAATAAACCAGGGTTTTTAGAAGAACTTGTTATGGTTGGTACCCCATCACTTATGAATCTTGTTACTAACATAAAAAGAATCATGATTGAAAAAGGTTACGCTACCGTACCCGAATTACAGAAAAACAAAGAAGGTTATATTGACCAAATGAAAAACCACCATAATGTTAAAATTGAAGGTAACATTATTGTTCAATACGGGGGTGGTAGTATGATGAAACCTGGTTCTTATGATAGATACACGCCCTTCAAAAATAACCCTGATGCTGATTTCTTAGTTATTGCTTGGCCATTAGGTTTAGTTCAAGCGTCTTGTAATCCTTATAAAAAAGAACGTGAGTTAAAAGGTGTTAACTTAGGTGAGATTGCTCAGGAAGTACTTGCTAAATGGGAAACGCAATTACAAGAAAGACAAATACCGTTATCAACAATTAAATGGATTTCTGAAGGTTCAAAAGGATTTGGTCCTGAATCAGTTGGGTTTACGTTTAAAGATTTTGTTGCGTTATATGGTAACAATTTTAAAACAATGGAGAATGGTAAAGAACATTTAACTCAAATTGGTAAAATGATGGAAATTCCTTTTACTGAATTAAGCGAGGAAGAAATGAAAATGTTAGATGGTGTCACAATTAATGCTTGGGATTTAATTCAAGCTAATAGTGGTGGACATAAATGTATCACGAACATTTCGGGTTTAAGTTATCTTGGAAGGTCAAAAAGACCGCCAACAGGAACATATAAATATAGTTCGGAAAGTGAGGATTCTCCATATGTTAAATTTACAAAAATGGTTCAAAAAGAATTTGTAAACGTTTTACAAAATAAAATAAATAATTAACATTTTGGTGGACATAATTGAATAGTTTACTATATTTATGGTAAACTATTTTTTATGCTTATAACTAAAAATCTTAAAATTCGGATTGCCGGTAATGTTTGCGATTATTATCGTAAAAACAATATTGATGTTACATTTAATAAAGATAACGATTTACCAATAGAGTTAATAAACCCTCAAAGTCATTTAATTGTTGATGCTATATGTGATGTGTGCAGTAAAGAAGTTAAAATACAATATAGGAGATACAATCAGTCAATTAGTCGAGGAGGTTATTATACCTGTTCCTCAATTTGTGGTAAAGAAAAAAGAAATAATACCAATTTAAAAAAATATGGTGAAAGTAATATATTTAAAAGTGAAAATTTTAAACAAAAAAATCGAGAAAATAGTTTATTAAAATGGGGGTCTGAACATTTTAGGAGTAGTGAGAAATGGAGAAATGGAGTTAGTAGAGATGGGGAAATTGGTAAACGAAAAGATACTGTATTTAAACAATTTTTAAATGAAAATAAAGAAGTTGTAGGTCAAGAAGATGAAGATTTTATAATTAAATGTGATATTCATGGAGAAGTTAAAATACCTAAAAAAATTTTTAGTAATAGAAAAATTGTTAAAACTGAGTATTGTTGTAAATGTAATCCTATTGATAAAAATATATCTGGCAAAGAAGTTTTATTAATGAAATTAATTTCGGATATGTATGACGGAGAAATTATTCAGTCATATAAAATCGACCGAAAAGAAATTGATATTTATTTACCTGAATTAAATTTGGGGTTTGAATTTAATGGTGTTAGATGGCATTCCGAATTATTTTTAAAAAATAACTATCACATAAAAAAAACACAAATATGTAAAAATAATGGTGTTAGATTAATTCATATTTTTGAAGACGATTTTGATGGTAAATTAAATATTGTTAAATCAATTATTAGTAATGTTTTAAATTTATCAAGTAAAATATATGCCAGAAAAACAATACTTAAAAAAATTAATAATAAAAACCTTATACAAGAATTTTTAACTAAAAATCATTTACAAGGGTTTGTCAACACAAATATTAATTATGGTTTATATTTTAATAATGAATTAATTTCATTAATGACCTTTATGAGAACAAGAAAAATTTTAAATAAAACTAATAAAGAAAGTGAATATGAATTGGTTAGATTTTGTAATAAAACTGGCGTGTCAGTTATTGGTGGGGCCTCTAAATTGTTTAAACAATTTATTAAAGAATACAATCCAGTTACAGTATTATCATATTGTGACCTTTCTTGGTCAAATGGGGGGTTATATAAAAATTTAGGGTTCCATTCAATTGGGATAACTAAACCAAATTACTATTATGTTATTAATGGAAAACGAGAAAATAGGATTAATTATCAAAAACATAAATTAGTTAAAAAAGGTTATGATAAAAGTTTAACTGAAGTCGAAATTATGAGCCAGTTAGGGTATTATAGAATTTTTAATTGTGGTAATGAAAAATTTTTATTTAGTAACTGATAACAGAACCCTCTTTAATCCCTAATTTTTTTGCGGTACCCCCCATAATTTCTAAAATTATATCACCTTCACCACAGTAATTAACGCATTCATCTGTCGTACATGGGGAACAATTATGGTGTATTTTAGTTATGGTATTACTATCAATAAAAATAATGTCTAACGGGATAATACAATTTTTCATCCAAAAACAATGTTCACCATCATCCATTAAAAATAACATACCATTATAGGAACTGTCAAATTTTTTACCCATCATACCACTTTCAGTATCTTTTGGAGTAATAACTGTTTTAACTTTAAACTTATTGTTATTAATTTTTATTATCATATTTAATAAATATCTTAAGTTTTTATAATAAAATTTTAAAAATAGTTTTTCTTTTTGAAAAGTTTAATATATTTATATCCTACAAAGCCCCAACGACCCCCTTTCTTGAGTTGGTTAATAATTAAACCCTAACAGTGTAAAAATTGTTAGGGTTTTTAATTTTTAATCACTATCTTTGCTTTATGGGGACTCAAATCAGCATAATAAATCGTAAAGTTAAGTTCGAATATTCATTTATTGAAACTTTGATTGTTGGTATAAAATTGGTTGGGCCTGAAGTTAAATCAATTCGTAGTGGCAAAGTGTCATTAGTTGATGCTTATTGTTTTTTTATTAATAACGAGTTAGTGGTTAAAGGAATGAATATTCCCGAATATAAAATGGCGTACACTCATGAACCATTGCGAGATAGAAAGTTATTACTTAAAAAAAAAGAAATTGTTAAATTACAAAAAGAACTTGTTAAAGGATTAACATTGGTCCCATATAGAATATTCTCAAATGATAGAGGATTGTTGAAGATGGAAATAGTTTTGGGTAAGGGTAAAAAATTACATGATAAAAGAGAATCTATTAAAGAAAGAGATATTAATAGAGAAATTATGCGTGGCATTTAAAAATTTTTTGTATCTTTGTAATCACAAACACCGATACTATGACAGACGCATTAACACAAAAAAAAATTGCAAAAACTAAATACCAAGACGCTAAGCGTAGTGCGTTAAGAAGTTATGACCAACAAAAGTTAGTAATTGACATTAAACAAAAAGTTTTTGAAGATTTTTATACCGATATGGTTAAAGTATCTCCTGATTTTGAATTGGTTAAAACTCAAAATTCTTTGGACTATAAAGTTTGGGTTAATTCATTTCCTGTTGAAACTTTAACATTAAATTATTTTGATTATGAAATTAAATACACAGGTAAATTACCTGAAGTAGTATCAAAAGGTAAAATTCGTATTGATGTTAGTGAACACTATGTTACTCCAAGAGGTTCGTGGAAACAAAAAAACTTGGGTTTTAAAATTAAAACTTTATTAGGTTATAATGAAGAAAGTCCATATTACAAATCTGGTAGAACTGTTGCTAAGAAAATAATTGAATATGTAGATTCTTTATGGGTAATTGAAAAAGACAGATTATTAAAACAAGATATAAGAAGCCGTGCCTTCAGAGAATTAATTGGCATGTTTAGTTTTTCTAGAGTTGATTTTGGTACACCAACAACGCCAAACGACCCTAATACTTTTACAGTAACTAATGTTAATAAAACCAAGATTATTTTAGGGTACAGATATCGTTCTGTTAATGATAAGATTGAGTTTATTAAAAAGGATATCATTGTACCTAAAGAATTTAATTTAACTTCTTTAGTGGAAAAATTAGGAGAATTGTAAAAAACACAGTATATTTGTAGAAACAATTAAGGATATGAACACACAGACATACAACATCAGAATCGAGAACGAGAAATTTGGTAAACTTTTGAATGAAACATTCATTGATGGAATCCAATTCAAATTATTTTTGAAGATGGTTAGCGGGTGTTTGGAGTTAAAGAATGATTTAACATTCTTCAACGGTACCGATTTCTTAATCAACATTCCTTACAAATTCTTGAAGGATTCAATTATTGTCACATCAACTAACGAGTTCACTTTGGCCGACCACGCGAAAAGTAAAATTGAGGCGTTAGTTACTAAATAAAATAAATTATGAGCATTGAAACAGGATTATTAATCTCAATTTTAGCATCACTTTATATCATCTATAAGTTTTGGAAAAAAATTCTTAAAACTTTGTTGATTATTACAGTACTTTTTTTTGTTTTTTTAGTAATTAAAGTAAAAAGTGTTTACGATAAATTAATTTCAAAAGATACTATTGAACAACCTAGTGAAACAATTCTTAATAAAAAAGAACTTAATAAAGTTTGGGAATTAATTACTAAAGAATAATAAAAAAATGTCTTTTATTAATATAAGAACAATTTTGTTAATAAAAATGTTGATGGTTTTAGAGTTTTACCTGTTTCTGAATTCTCATAATATATTGTTTCCTTGTTTAAAAAAATAAGGTGGTGGTGTCTGACATAACCTGTCGGCCCTAAAGGAGACTTAGGTCTCCTTTTTTTTGTTTTAATGATATTTATAACTAAAACAATTATGGCTAAAGATATTATTATTTCGGAAAAACAATTAGAACTGTTAGTTAATGGCGTTAAAAAAGGAAATATACAAGAGCACGGACAAGAAGGGTCTTATATGGCAAAACAACAATTATTCACTATTGCAACATTAGCACATGCTATGTGGGAAAAAATGGAACAAGGTGAACAACTTGAGGATTGGATGGAGACTAAACTTGCTCAGGCCGAACAAAGTGTTGTTAGTGTTGTTAAGACATATATGTATGACGAATTTGAGTCTAAAGACTCTGAAGGTATGGGTAAATTAAATTACGATGAAATAGTAATTGGTAAATAATTAGAAAATACTTTTACATTTAAAAACTTTTGTTTTATTATTAAGACAAAAGTTTTTTTATGAGTAAAATTATAGTAACAGGTGGGTTAGGTTTTATTGGGTCACATTTTGTAAATTATGTTAGAGAAAATACATACCACAAAGTATTAATTATTGATAAACTTACATACGCAGGTAATCTTAATAATCTTATATTACCAACCGATTATTTAAAAAAAGATATATGTGATGTGATACCTGAGGATTTAGGTGACTACGATTACATAGTTAATTTTGCTGCTGAGTCACACGTTGACAATTCAATTAAAGACGGATTACCATTTGTTAAATCAAATGTACAAGGTACCTTCAACATGATTGAGGTCGCAAGAAAAAACAAAAACCTAATTAAATTCTTACACATTTCAACGGACGAAGTTTATGGTGATATAGATGAGTATTCAGCAATTGAATCCGATAACATTATTCCAAGTTCATATTATTCTGCAACTAAAGCATCTGCCGATATGTTGGTAATGTCTGCAGGAAGAACATATGGGTTTCCATATTTAATCACACGTACTTGTAATAATTACGGGGAAAATCAACACCACGAAAAATTTATACCAAAGATTATTAGGTCAATTAAAAACGGTGATGAGGTACCGGTGTATGGTGATGGTGAACAAGTTAGGGAGTGGATACATGCTGATGATAACGCAAAATCAATATTAACCTTATTAATGTCGGATGAAGTTAATGAAATATATAATATTGGAACTGGAGAATCATACACTAATAACCAAATAATCAAAATGATTGGTAATATATTAGGTAAGGATGTTAAATTTAAATACGTTGAAGATAGACTGGGCCACGATAAAAGATATTCATTAAGTTCTTTAAAATATGAAAACAAATTTGGTGTAATGCAAAATACTAAACTAACCGAATGGTTAAAAAAAATAATTAAATAAATAAAAATGGCAGAAAAACAAAACAGATTACTTAATGCGTTAGACGCAAAATATCGAGCGGAAATAATGGACGCTTTAGCAAGATTAGAAGTTTACGTAACTTCACCAGTTGCAATTGGGGAACATCCACAACATACTGAAGAAATGGATAAATTAATTGAACAGTACGCAAATGCTAAAGACAAAGCTGAATCATTAATGATTATGAAAGCGGAATTAGGATTTTAAATGAGTTAATTTAAACAAATAATAAATAATATGGAAGAAGGTTTATTAATACATAATTCAGTATTCAAAGATAGTCGAGGAACATTTGCACCTTTACCTTTAAAATTTGATGAAAGTAACTTATCTGTTTTACGTAAAGATTGGGCACAAAGTAATATTAGTGTTAACCCTAAGAAATTTACGTTTAGAGGTTTGCATTTTCAAGTTGGTGAGTTCGCTCAGTCAAAGTTAGTTAAGGTCATTACGGGGAAGATAATCGACTTCATCGTTGATATTAGACCTAATTCGCCTAACTATCTAAAGACTTATGAGTTTGTTGTAGAACCTAACAATGAATTGTTTGTCCCTAAAGGATTTGCCCACGGGTTTATAACTACTGAGGATAACACGGTAGTTCAGTACTTGGTAGACAATGATTACTCACCATTAAAGGAGGGTTCCATTTTTTGGGCTGACTTTAATTTAGTTAAACAAACCGTAGAACGAGTGATTGGGGATAATGAGTTAACAATTTCAACAAAGGATTTGGTAACTAAAAATTTTAATGTATAATCAAGCGATAAAATTTCATGAGAATAAGACAATACCAATTGAACTACCAAGTCCAACAGGCACAACTTCTATTGATATAAAGTTAAAGAGTGGGAAGAATGACCTCAGTTTTATTGTTGAAGTTTATAGAACCAAGGATATTAATGGTTTAACTAATAAAGTAATACAACACTATATCTACAAACAATTATCATTGTATCTAACATTATTCTCAATCGATGACGAATATGACATAGAGACTTTTAATTTTATTGATTGTTAAGATATTTATAGTGAAAACATTACTATGAAAAATGAAATTTTAAAAGATAAAATATTTGAGGTTATTAAACAACAAGAATTATTAACCGAACAAAAAACAGGTACTAAGGATTTTGTTGAGATGGTTTCTTTATTATTTCACTCTAGAACTCAAGCACATACATTACATTTACAAACCAAATCATTTGCTGAACATAGTGCATTAAATGGGTATTATGAAGAAATTGGTGGATTGGTTGATGGGATTATAGAATCATACCAAGGTAAATATAGTATTATCAAAGGGTATAAAAAATATGATATTGAAGATTATAAAGACTCAACAACCACAATTAATTATTTTAAAGACCTTTGTGGGCAAGTTAATGATTTAAGAGATTGTTGTAAAGATTCTTATATTCAAAATCAAATTGATACTGTTTGTGAATTAATTAACTCAACATTATATAAATTAAGATTTTTAAAATAATTAAATGAATATTTATTTTTATGAATAAACGAGAAATTCTTAACGATTTAATTAAAAAAATAATTTCATGTAATACTCAACATGAACTTAAAGAAATTGTTAAAGATATTAATGATTTTATTAATGATTATTCTATTGTCAATAATTCTAATGAGTATAAGAGGCTCAAAAATGCCGTTGGAATTATGAGAATAAAACTAAAAAAAGATTTTAAGATTGATGAGTCAAAAACAATTCGTGTTACTGAGTTTGACTTAGTTAAAATTGTTAAATTAATTATTAAAGAACAACTTGAAGGTCAAGGAGAAAATCCTTTGTCGGAAAAAGAGATTAGATTATTCAAATATCTTAATAAAAATAAAAAAGATATGGGTAACCAATCTAAAATGTTATCCTTTATTAAAACCATGATGCCTTTCGTGGGGAGACCTGAATCTGATGCAAGATTTTATTACGAAGTTTATACCGCGAACTACAGACCTGATGGAGATTACGAGAATTTAGATAAGACAACTTTCAAAAACTTCAAAGAGTTTAAACAAAGAAGAACGCCAAACAATAACGCGTACCAATTCAGTAGCGCTAAAATTCCTTTTAAAGGTTCTAATATTGAAGGGTATTGGGATGTTAATAGAAAAAATGAATGGTATTATGTTGTTAAGTCTTATGGTTGGTATCCAGTTTATTTATTCATTAACAATCAATGGTATGTAGTTAGTAATACCTATTCATCAGCAACATCTAAACAAATGTCTCAGGTAAATCCTGTAAAATATAATTCAGGGTTAAATGCTAAAGTTATTAGTGTTACTAAAAATGAGATATCAAACCTTATTGATGGTAAAAGTTTAGATGATGTTAAATCCGAAAGAGTTACTAATTTTGGTGATAAATTTGCTAGTTCTTTAATTGGTACTAAAAAATTATTAACTATTGATTTTGGATGGGGTGATAACAGAAAGAAAGTTAATTATACTATCACAGACGTTAAGAATGACGGTGGTAAAATTAAAATTGATATCACCATTAATAAAGCAGGTACCGTTGAAGGTACAAATAAGATGGTTGTTAACCCCGAAGGTTATGTACACCCAAGCCCTTTCTCAGAAGATTTGGAAAATGGTATTGAGTCAAAAATAATTTCTGATAACAAAGATTATTTAACTGATGATAATACTGAGTTTACTTTTCATCACCCCTCAAAATAAGGTTTAAAATTTTATTAAAAAATCTATTGAGATTGGTACTTCTTCTTCTCGATTCTCGGAAAAGTCTAAGGTAACATCCTTTGACTCATTATTAAAGATAAAACGACCTTGAGAACCTTCATTAATTTCCCATCCATCCATGTGTTTTTCTAATTGTTCGTAAATAAAATTAACAATTTTAACGTCTAAATTTATCCGACCTTCAAAATCTCCGTATGCAAAGTTATTACAGTCACCACTATCACCACCACCACTAAAATCAACATAACCTTCAGAAACATTTTTTTCGTGAAGTTGGTCAAATAAATTCACAATTGCTTCATACAATTCATCACTATAATCTTCTTTAATTTCTTCTAATGTGGTTTCTGATTGAGATTCTAATGTTGTGTATTGCATTTCCCATACGTTTAAAAATAATATACGTTCTTTACAATCAATATTAATTCTAATTGTGCCTCTATACTCACAATCTGACATTACTTTGTAGACCTCATTTTTGTCTAAAATATGTTCTAAAGTGTCAGATATTGCTTCATATAATTCTATTGTTGTTCCGTCGTCACTGTACGCACTGTCGTCCATGTAATCAAGGTGGCATTCTTCAGTATAAACGGTAATGTTAACCTCACTACTTCCATATGACATGCAATAATATGAAAATAGTTTAAGGGTTTTTAATTGTTCTTCAGTTACTTGAGGTGTCATATTGTTTTTAACTATAAATACTTTAATCTATGTTAATATCTAAAGTTCTCATCATCCACATAGGTCTTTCTTTAGATTCTAAAGCCATTATCCATTCTTTAGCACAAGGTAAATGGTTATAACAATCTTCTCTAACATGTTGTTCACCAACATAACGAGTGTAAACAATCTTATCATCACTATTTACAAATGACATACCAAAAACCTTTTCCATTTCAAAAATACCCTCACTATGATGTCTAAACATTCTGTGATTAGAATGTCCATACCAAGCCTTGGTCTCGTCAAACCAATTGTGTATGTTTATGTATTCTTCCCAAGTTCCACCAAATTTTTTGGCCGATGATTTTGCGTGAATAATAGGGTGCATAATGTTTTTAATGTAAATATAAGTATTTTGTTCACATGATAAATAAAAAATAAATAACTATAATTATTAATATGAGTATAGTTAATTCGATTAAAAAAAAAGGTTTATATGGGGATTTTTACAATAAAATATTAAATAATGAAAATTTTTCATTTGCAAGATATAATGACGGTGAATGGGGTTTGATTCTTAAAAAGAATCCTCATTATTCTTTAATATGTGAAAGATGGGGAAAAGAAATGTCAAAACAGGGTGAGATACTAAAAGAGATTGTAAACAATCCTGTTGATTATTATATTGGGATTAGTCCTTGGGTTTTGAAAAATTGGGGTGATGATATGTTAGAAAATAGTAACAATCATGACAAGATGATTAACTCACATATATTTCATGATTTAAGTAAAGTTGATTTTTTAAATTTTTTAGAGTTACTTAAACAGAGGACCACTATATTGGTTGGGCCAAAATACCTATCCGAGTTAGATTTCTTCAAAGAACATATAGTCACACCTGAAGAATTTGTTTGGGACCACATTGATGATATATTACCCAAGTTGGATAAAGTCGTAAATATATATAAAAATCCTGTGGTTATATATTCCGTCAGTATAGCGACAAATAGTTTTATTAATAAACTGTATGGTAAGTATGGTAATAAAATAACCCAAATAGATATAGGTTCAACACTCGACCCATACTGTGGTGTTGCGTCTAGGTCAGGTCACCAAAAATTTATGAACGACGAGAATATTGAAATCAAAAAAATTGTAACCAAAAAATAAATAAAATTGGTTTATATTTATTAATATGGAAAATACATTATTAGGTAATGATTACCAATTTGGACATTGTCATTACTTTGCAAAATATCTAATAAAAGTATTCCAAGAGTTACTTCCTAATGAGGAAATTAATTACCATTTAATATTAGCTGAAAGACTTGATGATGATAATGAAAATATTGACGATGTGTTAGTCCATGTTTATCTTAAAGTAGGCGACTATCTAATTGATTCTGAAGGTGTACATTCTATTGATATTGCTTCAGAAAGAGAAAAAGAATGGGCCGACAGAGAAATGGATTTAACCCCTGATGGGTATGACTTCTCAACTTGGGAAGAAAGTAGGGATGAGATTCCTGAAATGTTCTTCAATAGATTCTGTTCAACCAAAAAATTAAAACAAGATGTAATTGATTTTGTTAAAAGACAAGATGTTCAAGAAGTTATTCAAAAATTAAAATAAATTTACTACATTATGAAACTTAAAATAACAGAACAACAATTACACAGTATCAACGAATTCCTTGCCGAAAAGAAAGCTTTCTTTAAATATTGGGATAGATTTGGTGGTAAAATTGATGATAACTTTTATAAGTTATTTGGTTTTGAAGGTACTCGATTACCTGAGTTAGCGGTGTTAATTGTTGGTAAAACTAAAATTAGGTATTACGATGTTTTAGGTTTTTTAAGAGAGTGGTTAGGTGAGTCTAAATCAATTGAAATGACTGAAGAATTGTTAAAAGGCACCCACCATGTTGTTGGACCTATTTATGGTGGTTATGATTACAAATTTACTGTATCTGAAGTACAAGAAAAAAATTCAACCCAATTTACAACTACAGTACTTATTGATGATGTTAATGGCGAGGTGACTTTATTTCAGAATGAAGAACTTTATAAATTAATTGATGCAAGAAATGAAGAAGAATTTGGATGGGAGATTGAAAATGAAATTCAAGACTGTACTGATGAATACCTTTCAAAAGAAATAACTAGCCGTACGGGAATTGTAATTGTGTTTAATGATATTGATTTCACAAGTGGTGAAAAATAATTATCTTTCTTGTCTTCGTTCCCAATCTGTTTTACCTGTACTTCCAGGTTTCATTTGACTTAATCTATGTTCCCAATCAAAAATTGAAATACCTTTTCCATCGTAAATAATTACTTGATAATCATAACTTTTAAGCGGTAAATGTTCAAAAGGAATTAATTTTGAAACGACATTCATTATTTGATGGTCAATCAACCAAAGAACGTCAATGTCATCCTCTACCTCTTCTATGGTTATATCTTCATCTTTCATATAAATTTTATAGATAAGATATGGCTGACGCACCCCATGTATAGACACATCAATATGGTCAACATTGGGGTACGTCGATAGTATAAGACCTGAATTAACAATCTTGTTTAACGCTTGTATTTCTTGGTTTTGAGTCATTATCTTTAATAATAAAACGTTTTTTTATTTTATATCCATGTTTTTTTGATTCCCTTACACTACTTGAATGGCAGTTTAAAAAAACCGATGCTTCTTTTGAATTAATAAACTCATAAATTTCATTAGTTAAAGTATCAATTACTTTTAAAGGTTTTTTACTATTTGAGATACTTTGTTTCTTTAACCATTCTTCAGATTTAAATTTACCTCCGTAATTTGGATTATTAATTCCTTTAGAACTTTCAGATATTTTTTTTAATGATTCTTCTGAATGTTTTTTATTATAAAATGGGTTGTTAATACCTTTTGAGTTTTCTGACATTAATTTCTTAGTTTCTTCAGACCAAACTTTTTTCTTTTCTTTTGTTTTTGATAAAAAACAGTTCAATCCATTATTAACTGAATCATAAAATTCTTGCCAATATCTTTCTCGGATTAATAATTGGTTGATATTACAAAATTCCAATACTTCAATTGTATGAGATTCAACAGAATGTTTAATTAATGAGTTATAGATTCCCCTTTGTTTTTTAATTCTATTAGGTGTTAAATAAAATTTACAACGAGTTTGTAAATTAATCGCCTCACCTACATAGACATTACCTGTAGGTGAAGTGATTTTATAAACTCCTGATTTATTTGAAAAATTTTTAACTGTGTCTATCATTATTTAATATCGTTACTTCCAATTAAAGTATAACTGAACGAGTTACCGTGTGTGTTTTTAGCCTTTCTACAGATTGACATGAATTCATCAAAATCTTTAGTTTTTTTAAAAACTTGACAACCCATTGACCAATCGTTAACATATGTTGAGTCAGCACCTGCATGGTGGATGTTAATCCCAAAAATACCCTCCTCAATTTTAGTCTCATCATATTTCATATCACGATTAGCATCACGGTAGACTTTAACGTTCTTAGCTTGACCTAATGCTTCATATTTACCTTGATGTAGTCTGATAGTGTGAGAACCACGATACTGACCTTCTACTAATCGAGCAATTCCACTCTTGTTAGTTGTTTCTAAAATACCCTTAGTTCCTGGGTCAGTAGTTGCTGGCCAAATATGGAATTTCCATTCACCATTTTCTTTGTATGATAATGTAATATAATCATCAAATACATTGGTAACTTTATCACCTGTAGAATCATTTCTAACTCCCACAATGTTCACATCAAAACCTTTGTTGTTTGCATCCTCAAACCATACGTGACCTTTACTTTTAACCGCCGATTCAATTTGTTCTCTTTTGTAAGACATAATTTAATTTTTAATTGTTTATTTATTAAATAAATATGAGGTTAACATTTAATCTGCGGTTTTGAAGTTAAATAATAATATAAACTATTATGGGATATATTTATATTATAGATGAAAAAAAATTTGTATATCTCTGAGGTTGAGAAGGTGGTAAAACAAATATTACCTAAATTTATTGATAGGTTTAAATCTCAACACAATTTTGAATTACCTAAATTTGTGATTGACATTAGTGGGTACCCAAACAATATGTGGAATCAGAGAGGTGAGTATGAACCTATTAGTTTTAATACAATAGTTGCTAAAGTCAAAGTTGATGTTAAAGATGGTCGTTTAGGTAGATTAAAGAAACTATTAAAAATTGTAATAGAACAATCTCTTAGTAGTTTAGGGTATAATTACGGTGAGGTTTATATTGAGTTTGATAAAGAGTCAATCCAAGAACAAACAAACTCGGTTGATAGATTTAAAAGTATTATAACTAAGTTGATTAGCGATAAACCTACACATCAAGGGTCATACACAATGCCTTATACTGATAATGATGATATGGTTGATTGGCACGTTGAGTACGTGGTGAAAAATGTTGAATTATGGAAACCAAATGAACGTGAACTTAGTTTATGTGAACAAGATACTTTATATACTGGTACTGTATATATTAACGTAAATAGAATCTTAGTTGGGTTTGAAGAAACTGACGAATGGGAAAGAGGTCATGGTGAAGATGATTTACCTAGTTGGTGTTGGGACGATGTTCAAGAAAATGTTATGAATACTATTGAACAAATGTTACCGCAAATATGTATTGATGTGGATTTAAGTTTTAAAGTTAATTATGAGTAAAGAAAAAAAAATATACGAATTAATAGAAAATCTTGGGTTAACTAACGCATCTAATATATTGGGGTTACCAAAATATGAATTAGTTAGGATTGCAAATTACCCTATTAATTATGAAACCGCAAATATGTTACTTTTTGATTTGAATAGAGATAATTTATTACCTACTGTTTATAAAGATTGTGAGATAAGTGTTAGTAATTGGGATGGTATATTTTATTGGGAGTATAAAGGACCTGACGATGAAAAAATGTTAACCATGGCGACACCATTTTGGGATGGTAATAACATCACACCCGTTGAATCAATAGAATATAAAATCAACGGGTTTACAATTGATGAGGGTTTTTATATCGAATTAAAAAGCCAAATAGAATTTGATGGTATTGAAGATTTATTAACTTGGTATAAACACTTTTATTTACCAAAAGTTTATAATCTGATATTAAGTAATTTAGAAAGATTTAGAGATAATGCAACGTTCTATTAGTTAAACATAAAGACCTATAACCCTTAATGCACCTGAAAGATTTTGTAATTCAATCATTGGTTTTAAATCTACAGTAATAAATACTGTTGTATTATCTTCCAAATCAAGAAGACCATGGTCATCAGACTCATCAACCCATTCTTTATTAAAGAATACTAATGATTGAGAGTTATCTATTAATTTAAGATAGGTTTCGTTATTAATTACTTTAGGTTGTTCCATAGTTTCAAACAAATCTCTAAATTTACTATTCCAAGATAATACAAAGAAATATTCTAATTTAAGTGAATCGTTAGTTGCAATATCACCATTACCATCACAATTATAACAATCAACACTACCAGTGGAATCGCATGAGTTACATTCAATATTCCCATCACCACCACATTCATCACAATACACTTGTCCGCCACCTTGACACTCACCACAATCTTTACCTTCCGAATCTTCATCTTCACCTGAACCCTCACAATCAATACACGTAACTTCACCTGAACCATCACACAAATCGCATGTTAAATACGAATCTCCCTTACAATCTTCACAACCATTTTGGCCAGCACCGTCACAGGAAGGACACTCAACATTTGGGTCATGTTCTAATATAGTTGCAATTGATACCCCAAATAAATTGGATTTCATAATATCATAAGCAACGTTAATATCTCTACCTTTTTTTTCTTGAGGTATAAGAAAACACATATATGCTAAATCTTCACCAGATATCCTATCACCAAATAATTCTGTAATAAACTTATTTTCTCTTAATGTACCTAATACATTACCAGGATGTAAACCATTTTTATATTGTATTGATAATTTTTTAACTAATGACAGTAATTGTTCTTTTTTCATTTTAACTAATTTTTCTTACTGAACTATAGTCATAACTAACATCTGTTGTTTCACCATCGTAATAGTCTTCATCAATCATATCACCATCGTAATAATCAAATACCCCTTCACCCTCAGCCATTCTACTTGTTGGAATAACTAAGTTTGCATCATAAGAACTCATTTCATGGCGATATGTTCTTGTAACATGCTCCGTTCTATCTTCAGAAATTTCAAACTTATAGACACCAACTGACGGTCTTTTAATTTCACCATTTGGCTTTTGTGTTGAAAAATCATAATTTGTATTTAGGTGTAATGTTGCGACAATATAATTTTCGTCAATTGGAAAATTTAAATCCAACCCAACAATTTTTGCTGCGTGGTCACAATTATTTGATAAACCATAATCTTCCATATCAGGCGTTGAATCATTAGATTTTGATATAAAACTTTTAAGTAAGTAAAATAATTGTTTATTACCAATGTTTTCTAATTTTGACTTTTCCATATTTTATAAATATAATAATATAATAAAATTAATTTTCAGCAATACTAACCGCATTTAAATCATAACGTTTGTTTAACCACTCAAGAACTAATTGAGGTGCATATAAATCACCAAACAAATCAACTATTTTTTGGTAGAGATAAGTATCTATCTCAATTAAAGGGTATGTTGATAACACATAAGGGGTCGTAATGTTATGATATTCTTCATAATCTTCTGAGGTTCCAAAATAGGTAAATACAAATTCATAGTCAGAATCCATATCCATATCCTCACCATCGTTAGGGTATTCGTAAAAAAACTCTCTAACACTATTACCATAACCTGTTCTATGCTCATTAGCATATTTTAATTCATCCTGTGAATCCAAGTACTTGAACAGTAGTTTTTTAAATTTATCCTTATTTATTTTAATGTCCATATTGTTAAATACTTTTAAACTGTTGTTTTACCCCAATAATTTTTATATATTTGTAATATAAAAATAGAATAAAAAAACACATTATTTAAACAATATAAAAAAATATGCAAACACTCACATTCAACACAACATTTAAAAAAGTAGTTTTATTATCAGGTTCAAGAGAAGATTCAAAAGTTTTAGAAACATTTGACAATGTTTCAACTGTAAAATGTTCTGAATTAGGATTTTACGAAATTATGCAGAAATTAGAAACTGATTCGATTTCGGCAATTCCTGTGATGAGACTACCTATTACAAGCACAAATATGATTATTATTAAGTAAAAAACTAAAAATATGACTGAAGAAGAATTTGAAAATTGGAAATCGGTTGATTACCGAATGAGAGAAGAAGGAATTGATTATTGTTTTGAGCATTATAGTAGATTTGAAGAAATCAAAGATGAAGAATTCCATAAATTAAGATTGGAGTTTTTATCTAGTATGTTCAAAATACGTGAATACGTTAAAAACACAATA
>Ga0049081_10000310_pt1 | contig 19094 bp, 17 predicted proteins | sample GreLakmeER78MSRF_FD_66717 | JGI IMG/M metagenome (GOLD analysis project Ga0049081, IMG submission 66717) | Freshwater lentic microbial communities from great Laurentian Lakes, MI, USA - Great Lakes metaG ER78MSRF | ecosystem: Environmental > Aquatic > Freshwater > Lake | place: Great Lakes...
TAAAAGGTTATTTCTTTAATTGCAACTCCCTTAAAAATGCAATCTCCTCCTTTAACGAATTTATTCATTACAATCGGTAATTACACCAAATAAACAAATAATTGTATGCCTCGGGTTTTTATTTGTGAGATTAAGGTGTACTGAATGAATTTTATTCATCAATCCCTTTTGCGTAACTTTGTGGTAGAATTTTAATAGTGATGAAGCAAACCACCTTTTTCTTTTACGCACTAAGTGTATATGTTATACTTCAATTTTCCTGGTGGGGCTTTCATTTGATTGAGCTAACAAAGGCTACTGACACCAATGCTTCTGTTGTGGATAAGAGGATTATGATGGTTGTTGGTGAGGGGGCCGTTTTCTTTTTAATGTTGCTCCTAGGTCTTTGGAAAATAAGATCATCTATTCGCAAAGAATTTGAGCTTTCACAACGTCAAAACAATTTTTTGCTCTCTGTAACACATGAGTTAAAAACACCCATAGCAGCGAATAAATTATATTTGCAAACCATTCAAAAACGAAATCCTAGTGAAGAAATGCGAAGTGATTTATTGAATAAAGCACTAAAAGAAAATCAACGGCTAGAGCATCTAATTGATAATATTTTAAATGCTGCACGGGTTGAAAACCGAGCACTTCAACCAATAAAAGAATCTGTTGATTTGGTTCCTTTTATCAACGCGCTAGTGGTACAGTTTAGAAAAAGGTATCCGAGTGCCACCATTGAAGTTACCCAGGCACCTCAAAAAACCGTTCATTTCGATGTTTTTATGATTGAAACGGTGCTAAGTAATTTGGTGGATAATGCCGTGAAATACAGCCATGACAATGCCCAAATACAGATTAATGCATCCTTAACTGATACGCAAGTTTTACTAACCGTTTCTGATATAGGTATTGGAATAAAACAGGAAGACCAAGCCGCAATTTTCTCCAAGTTCTACCGCATAGGAAATGAGGAAACCCGCACGCAAAAAGGCAGTGGTCTCGGGTTATTTATCGCTCAAGAATTTTTAAAATTACACGGGGGATCTATTCAGTATAAACAAAATTCGCCTACGGGCTCTGTTTTTCAACTTACTCTTCCAATATGACAAATCATCTGGGATTAATTATTTTAGACGGTTGGGGAATTGGAGATGGCTCTCAATCGGATGCTATTGCTCATTCCCAGACACCTTATATGGATTCTCTGCTTAAGAATTTCCCCAACTCTACTCTATTAACCAGTGGTGAAGATGTTGGCTTGCCAAACGAGCAAATGGGAAACTCTGAGGTGGGACATTTAAATATTGGTGCCGGTCGAATTGTATATCAAGAATTAACGCGCATCAATAAAAGTATTGTTGATGGAGATTTCTTTACCAATTCGGTTTTGCTGGAAGCTATGCAACAAGCGAAAACAAGCAAATTACATTTAATTGGATTGGTTTCTGAAGGAGGAGTGCACAGCTCCCAATCTCATTTGCATGCTCTCTGCGATTTGGCGAAGCAACAAGGAGTGGAAAGCGTCTTTATTCATGCGTTTACAGACGGCAGAGATTGTGATCCAAAGAGTGGGCTTGGTTGTATTGAACGCTTAGAAAATCATTTAAAAACATCCGTCGGAAAAATTGCTTCTGTAGTTGGTAGATATTACGCGATGGATCGAGACAATCGGTGGGAAAGGGTGAAAAAAGCATATGATTTATTGGTTCATGGCTTAGGTGAAAAGGCCAGTTCTGCTATAGATTCTATTAAGGCTCAATATGCGAAAAATAGTACGGATGAGTTTTTAGAGCCAACAGTGATAGTAGAAAAAGATCAACCTATCGCAAGAATAGAAGAGGGGGATGTTGTTTTATGCTTTAATTTCAGAACCGATCGACCTAGAGAGATTTCACAAGCATTAACCCAACGAGATTTTCCAGAATTTAACATGAAAAAATTGAGTTTGCATTATTATACAATGACGTCTTATGATGCTACTTTTCAAGGGGTTAAGGTTGTTTTTGAGAAAGATAACTTAAGTCAAACACTTGGTCAAGTATTATCTGAATTTGGAAAAACTCAGGTTCGAATCGCTGAAACAGAAAAATACCCGCATGTCACTTTCTTTTTTAATGGGGGGCGTGAAAAGGAATTTCCGGGAGAAAGTAGAATATTAGTGAGTTCGCCCAAAGTGGCCACGTATGATTTATTGCCTGAAATGAGTGCGCCTAAAGTGCGTGATCGAATCATAGATAAAATGAAAGTGGACCATCCCAATTTTATTTGTTTGAATTTTGCAAATCCAGATATGGTGGGTCATACTGGCGTTTATGAAGCAATTGTGAAAGCGGTTGAAATGGTAGATACTTGTCTGAGAGACGTGGTAGAAAGCGGCCGACAATTGGGGTATGAATTTATTATTATTGCCGATCATGGAAATGCTGATTATGCCCTTAACCCTGACGGAAGCCCTAATACAGCTCATAGTTTAAATCCGGTTCCAATGGTCTTAGTAACGAACGAAGACATTCAATTGAATGCTGGAATTTTAGCGGATGTCGCGCCGACTATATTGAGTCGATTTGGATTAAAACAACCGATTGAAATGACAGGAAACGCGTTAATTGAAGCTTTTTAAATATTCTAATATTTCTAGTTCCTTACTTGTTTGTAAGGTGTAACTTACATTGATTTTTCTTTTTTCAAGTGCTTGGGCTGTTGTATTTCCCCATGCAATTACTCGTGAATCGGCAGCAATTTTATTCTCTCTAAAAAAGGATTCAACGTTGCTAGGACTACTGAAAATATATATCGTGCAGGTAGGGATTTGTTTTGATTGATAATTTGTTTCGTACACTTGAATAAATTGCCATTGATTGTGAGGTAAATTCCACAGCACATTTTTTTGAGCTAAATTGGATCCGACATATAAAACGGTTTTATTTTCCAACCAACTTTGAAAATCTATCCGAACTTTCTCTGTATTTCCAGCTTGTTCAGCAATGAAATCAATTCCTTGTGCCGAATGATTTTTAAATTCCTTGGTGGTTTCTTCTCCCGCACAGGCGATTTGTTTGTCAGCTAATTTTTCTGGGTTAATCTTTTTAAAGAAAAAAGAAACAGCACGAGGGCTTGGAAAAAAAATCACTTCCCACCCCGAAGGAAGGTCAAAAGTGCTCTCTTTAAAATGAATGAATGATTGGGCAATAAATCCCCATTGCTTTTCCTTACAAAATGTCAATAAATCAATAACTTGTTCAGGTTCTCTGCTTATAAAAACCGACTGATTCATTTAATTATTTTTCAAAAAAGATACAATTTCTTCTGCTAATTCTTCTTTCTCAGAATAGCTAAAAACAAAATACTTCGACCCTGCTTCCCATTGTTTGGCGTAGGATACGTAAACATTTTCTGAATCACAATAGACTCCTAAAGGCAATTGGCAGCCACCCTCCATTAAATTTAAAACTTTGCGCTCAATTGCAATTTGTTTTTGAACCCAGGGGTTATTTAATTTTTGGATTTCCTGAAACAATTCAGTTTCATGATCCCGTATTTGTAACGCCAATACCCCTTGAGCAGGAGCCGGAACAATTATTTTAGGATTAAGCTCTACTACATGAAATTCCGATAAATCGATAGCTAGTCGTGAAACACCTGCTTTTGCTAATAAAATGGAATCGTAATTGCCGTCCCTCAATTTTTGAATACGCGTGGGGACATTTCCTCTTAATTCTCTGATTTCCAAATCAGGTCGATGTGCTTTAACCAATGATTTTCGTCGAGCTGATGAGGTTCCAATAGATGCATTCTGATTTAAATCCCACAATAAATTGCAGCCGACTTGCTTTTTGTTAATTAACAACAATTCAGCAGGGTCTTCCCGTTCCGAAACAGCAGCAATAATCAATCCTTCGGGGGGAGTTGTTTCTAAGTCTTTGTGAGAATGAACCGCTAAATCTACCTCTTTGGTTAACAAAGCCGTTTCAATTTCTTTGGTGAAAAACCCTTTTCCTTCTAGCTTATCAAAGCTTAAGTCTTGAATTTTATCTCCTTGTGTTTTAATGATGGTAATTGAAACTGTATTTCCGTTTTTTTCTAGTTGAGATTTCACATGATATGCTTGCCATAGCGCTAAATCACTTCCTCTTGTTCCAATGCGTATGTGCATAATCAGGTGTTTTTTATCAAAATATCTTTGGCTAATTTCATAGGACCGCTGATGTATTTTTTTTCAATGTATCCCAACACCTTTTCTAAAACGTCTTTAGAGTATTCATCCATGGATTCAATTTCTTGTTTGAAAACCTCATTTACAGCAGTGGATTTAATTTGTTTAACCTGGTTTGGAACTTCACGCATGGCCAATTCAACGGAACGTTCTTTTACTATATAATTAAAAGTAGTCAACGCATCAGCTAAAATTTCTTCAACGTGTTGAATTTCTTTAGATCGTTCTTTCAGGTTTTGATTAGATTCTTTTTGAAGTACATCCACGGAAATATAATTTACAGGATGTTTATCAATGATATCGGGGTGTAAATCTTGTGGGATTGCTAAATCAATAACAATTTTTTTATTGGATTCGTTTTGTAAAAGATGCTCGTACAAAGGTAATCCTATCAAATGATGGTCTGTTCCTGTGCAGGTTAACAACACATCGAATCCTTCTGAATATTGCTGCAATTCTGATAAGGGCAATGCCTTACCTTTAATTTCCTTGGCAAGCTGTTCCGCTTTTGAAACTGTTCGATTAAAAACAGTGAAATTCGAGAAACCGTGTTTTTTTAGAAACCGGCACAAATTAGTATTAGTCATTCCCGCGCCAACAATTACAATACGCGCATCTAATGGAAGCTTAGTTAATTTTAATTTATGATAGGCAAGTGATACAACAGAAACGGGCTTGGTGGCAATTGAAGTTTCTGTATATACTCTCTTAGCGGTTTCAATCGTGTGTTTAAGAACTAATCGAATAAAATCTCCTGTCAATTCGTGTTTATTAGATAGGTCGTAAGCATTGCGTACTTGAGTAATGATCTCTCGCTCCCCAACAATCATCGAATCAATACTAGAAGCAACTGAAAATAAATGATTTACGGCTTCTTCCCCTGAATAAACTTCATTGTTTGAAGTAAACACGCTCTTTTTAGCCTCCTCCATCTGAGGATATAAAGTAGAAATGAATTGACTTATGAACTCCGTATTAATTTCTTGCTGCGCCGTAAACATAAACTCTACCCGATTACAAGTAGAAAGAAAAAGTAGTTCATCTATCGCCAGTTCTGATTTTACTGTTTGCAAACGATGCTTTTGATCATTACCATCAATGTGTAACAAACCAATTTGATTCACCTCCAATTGGCGATGGGTAAAAGCAATAATATGAAATGAATCCAACACAGCACGTTTCATTAGGTACAAAGGTCACGAACTGCCAAAAAAAGTTTGTCATGGTTTTGTCATATTTTTTGACAATCTTCTATTTAGAATCGTTTTAAATTTTAAATTTTTGTATTACCTGAACTTTTATTCAAGTGGAATAGGTTTTATCATTAATTTTACCCAAAAAGAAAGTATGCGGTATATTTTAGTTTTAGTTTTAATTGGCATTTGTTCTTTCCAGATAAAGGCACAAACCCCAGGCAATTTATTACCAGCGGATACAAACACCTATGTCATTACAAAATCCGATGGGACGGAGTATATTGGAAAATTAATTAGCGACGACGGCAGGGAAGTGTTAATAATAACGGAAACTTTAGGTAAGATTTATATTCCAAAATCAGACATTAAGAGTATTGTTAAAGTTACGGACAATAAATCTATCGTAGGAGGGGAATATTATGCATCTGGCCCATTTACTACTCGCCATGCCTTTACAACGAATGCCTTACCGATAGCGAAGGGAGAAAATTATGCCAAGGTTAATTTGTCTGGTCCTGAAGTTCATTTTGCGGTAACCGATCATCTAAATGTTGGAATCATGTCAACATGGCTTGCAAGTCCTTTGGCGCTCGCTTTGAAATATACAATACCAACAAGGTTTGAAAAACTTAATTTTTCATTGGGTACGCTATTGGGTACTTCTGGATATTTTAATAGTTTTAAAGGATATGGCGGTATTCATTTTGCCAATGTGACGTATGGAGATCGCAAAAACAATGTTACTTTCATTGCTGGATATGGGTATGCGTCAAGTTTTGGAACAAAGGACCTAATTATTCCAGGTACTTATACATCAACCAATGGGGGCTTTAATTATTCTTACGGCACCTATTCTCCGGGAATTACAAAAGGTCCAATTCTATCCATTGCTGGGATTGTAAAAGTGGGAGCAAAAGTTAGTTTTGTTTTTGATTCCATGCTCGGTTCTTTTGGCAGAACTACATCAAATAATGAAATGGGAGCGACAGTTACAATTTCGGAAGCAACCCCTCCAGATTTTAATAATGGGATTTATCAGCAATCTGTTAGTATTACAAATGTTAATTCTTTGAAACTGTATGCGTTGTTTTTAATGCCGGGGATGCGCTTTCAAACAAAAGAAAACCGTGCCTTTCAAATTTCCTTGGCGGGAGTTACCGTTTTTGGCCCCGCATTAGAAAATTGGGGTGGCCCAAATTCCATTTCGTTTCCATTACCAATGTGTAGCTGGTTTTATAAATTTTAGAAAAGAACATGAAACCGAATATACAAACGTTAATTTTTCAGCAGATAAAATTACGTTTGGCAAATCAAGACTCTATTGGAAATGCCCTATCTGAAATTTTGTACATTAGTCCTGATGCCGTTTATAGAAGGTATCGAAATGAAACTCCGCTAATTGCAACAGAAATTCAGAAACTGTGTCAGCATTTTGATATTTCCTTCGATAAATTAGCCGACGTGGGTAATGGGAAGGTGCTGTTTGATTATACGCCGTTGATCACATATGATTTTAGTCTAGAATCTTATTTAGAAGGAATTCGCGAACAATTTGTTTATTTAAAATCCCAGACAAATCCATCCATGCTTTTGGCCATTAATAATGTTCAGTTTTTTCAATTACTTAATTTTCCCCAACTTGTTCGATTTAGGCTATATTTTTGGGCTAAAACTCATTTGCAAATAAAAGATTATGCTGCTGAGAAATTTAAACATGAAAAAACTTCTGACAAGGCCTTTGAATTAGGCAGAGACATTCTTCAACTATATAATCAAATTCCATCTACAGAAATTTTTGATCCGGAATTGATGCGCGGGTTTATGCGTCAAATTTGGTATTATTATAAAGCCCATTTATTTGAAGACCCGAGCTATGCTTTGTTTTTGTGTGATCGAGCTTTGTTAATGGTTCAACATTTACAGGATCAAGCTTCGGCAGGTAAAAAATTTATCTATGGCACTCAGGCGCCCGCTGACGGTAACATGTTTAATATGTATGTAAATGAAACAATCAATGCTGAGACAACATTTCTGTATGAAACCAATGAGACAAAAGGTCTTTTTATTTCGCACAATATAATGAATTACCTGCATACATCGGATGAAGTCTATGTTTCGGATACAAAGAAAATTTTGGACAAACAATTAGCCAATTCAAGCCTTGTGAGTGTAGTAAATGAAAAAGAACGCAATTCGTATTTCTATGATCTGGATAAAATGATACGTTCCTTCAGAGCCCGAATAGAATCAGACTTACTGATGGAATAAATTTAATTTGTGAAATACACAAATGACTTTTCATGAGTTTTGAAATTTGCAATTTTTTTTAGAAAAATTATTTGTAATATTGAATAAATAACGAAACTATGAAAAATATTATCTTTATCGCATTTCTCTTGTGCAATTTGAATATACTTTTTGCGCAAACCACCCAAGCGGACACTAATTTATATTTATTTAAAAAAAATGATGGGGCCGAATATATAGGAAAGTTATTGTCTGACGACGGAAGAGAAATATTGATATTAACAGAAAAACTGGGTAAAATTTTCATTCCAAAATCGGAAATAAATAGTATTGTCGTAATTAAAGATAAAAATTCAATTGTCAGGGGAGAATTTCATAGTGAAGGGCCATTTACCACAAGGCATTCCTTTACTACTAATGCTTTACCTATAAAAAAAGGGGAGAATTACGCTATGGTTAATTTGTATGGTCCCGAAGTCCATTTTGCTGTAACGGATCATTTCAATATAGGAATCATGTCAACTTGGATAGCAAGTCCAGTGGCGATAGCAGCTAAATATACGTTTCCTTCAAATAATCCTAAGGTAAACTTTTCTATAGGTACATTAATGGGGACATCTGGTTATTTAAATAATTTTAGTAGCCTGGGAGGATTACATTTTGGAAATCTCACTTATGGAGATCGCAAAAACAATATAACATTTAGTGCTGGGTATGGGTATTTATTAAGTGCATGGGACGATCCATATGAGGGGCCAATAATTTCAATTGCGGGAATTGCAAAAGTTGGTGCAAAAGCAAGCTTTATTTTTGATTCTATGTTTGGCTCTTTCAAATATGGGACTTATTATACCACTACTGCGTTCGTAATTATGCCAGGAATGCGTTTTCAAACAAAAGAAAATCGTGCACTTCAAGTTTCACTAGCAGGCGTTGCTACCATTGAAACAGGAGATTTTGTGTCCTTTCCTTTACCGATGGTAAGTTGGTTTTATAAATTCTAATTTCATATAACCAACACCCTAAATTTGCGATTTACGCAAGTAACAATCCTTCCCTTTTGAAATTCGATTAGTTTTCTAACGGATTTTGTAACAATCTTAGTGTATAAAATTTATAACAATGAAAAAACAAAATCTACTTTTTTTAGCATTAGTGTTCTCACTAAATGTTACCGCTCAAACAACAGAAGTCAAATCGACAATTGCTGTTGCTAATCCAAACGTTACCGCAATTTCAGTTAAAGCTGAATCGGCAGCTAAAATGATGCGCTTAGAGCTCATAAAACTTGATAAGTACAAAGTGTATGATGAGTTTGACATGGCGGATGTATTAAAAACAAATCCTGATTTTACACAGGGCTGTTTCGGTCAAAACTGTTTAATAAAATTAGGTGAGGGACTGAATACAAATTACGTAATGTCTGGAAGTTTGGATTTATTAGGCAACAAAATAGCTATTACCTTGAAAATTATTGATGTCAAAAACAAAACCATTTATATGTCAGCTGTGCGCGAATTTGACAATCAAGAAGTGGAAGTGCAACGTATGATTGAAATAGTATTAAAAGAAATGCATGGTTTGCCCGTTGATAAAGTCTTACTTGACCGTCTTTCCTTTAAAAATGAGTTGATTACGTCTAATAATATTGGAAAAGTAAATAATTCAGGCCCACGTATTGGTGTTGCAGGATTGGTTGGTTCTATCAATGAATTTGCTACTAGACCAGAAGATCAAGGAGGTTTAGGAATTCAACCTGTAGTGAGTATGATTGGCTATCAAGTAGAGGGTCAGTATGTAGGTACCGAAAATTTTTCTGCCTTGGTTGAAGGTATTTTTAATGTTTCGGGTCTTGAACAAGGACAATTTATACCAACTTTTATTTTCATGAATGGCTTCCGTTTTGGAAAAGGCAACTGGGAATTTGCGTTTGGGCCTGGATTTGGATTAAAAAAAGTATCTAACGGATTTTTATATTCAGCTGGTGCTTCAGCGAATAAATTAGGAAATGATGATCGTTATTTTTCTGAAGAAGATTGGGCTTCCTATGCCTACACTAATTATGGGACAGATCCAGCATACATTACGAATGGTTCTTTTGTTGCCCCAACACCGGAGGAATTAACTAGCAACACCACCTATAATTTTGGTAAATCTTTTTATGATAGAAGAGGAATAACTAAATTGAATACCTCTTTCGTTTTTGCGTTTGGCCGAACATTTAAAGCAGGAGCGCTTAATATTCCAGTTAACATCTTCTATTCTTCGCAAAGAGGTGGAGGCTATGTTGGGTTTAACGTTGGGTTTAATGTAATTAAAAGCAAAAAGCAAATCAATTCATTATAATTCATAAAGGCAAAAGTAGAGAGGCTCTCTGGAATCCAAAGATTCTGGGGGGCTTTCTACATGTATGGCATTCTTATTTTTTTGCTAATCCTTTAAAAAAACCGATGATTTTCTCTCTAAAAAGAAATAGAAGAATGAGGTAAGGGATTGTCATTAAATACAAAATGCCTGAATTTATAGAGGTGCCAAAAGAATCTTCTTCTAATTCAGCTCCTTGTTCGGCTAGCATTTTACATTGTGAGCACCCCTGAGAGAGCAAATCTTCGGTTAGTATGAAGAGGAAGAAAAACAATAAAATAAGGGTAGATTTTTTCATCTAGTTCAAGATTAGGCACCAAATTTAATCAGAAATACAACGAACCAAAACAAAAAGGGTATTTTTGTTTCACTATTTAATTTTTTATGAATAAAACAATTATTCTTTTTTCAATTCTCATTTCATTTTCAATTCTTTCTTGTAAAGAAAACAAGGAGAAACCTGTCGCAACTACTCAAAACCTAGATAGTTTGCTGGCATTGAATCCGAATGATGTCAATTTATTAGTAAAAAGAGGAAATTTCATGCTCGACTCTTTTTTATTGAAGTACAACAAGGTTTTTTTTGACAAAGCGAAACCAGATGCAACAAAGGCTTTTCGCTTGGACAGTACTAGAATCGATACGCGAATGCTTTATGCAGATGTGTTGACCAATGATCCAGATCGATCTGTTAATGATGTTTCTCGTGCTCAATATCATTACCAATTTATTGTAAAAAAGCAAGTTAAAAATGTGAAGGCTTTGGTTGGTTTAGCGTCAACCTATGCTTATTTTGCTGATTTTCAAACTTCTTTGCAGTATGTGGATGAGGCCTTGCGAATTAATCCAAAATACAGAGATGCCTACATTATGAAAGGGACCATTTTTTTAATGCAAGACAAGCGTAGTTTAGCTATATCATCGTATGAAACGTCCATCCAACAGGATCCTAATTTTGAATTAGCCTACTTGCGTTTGGGTCAACTTTATACGGAAGATGAAAAATTTGATATTGCCATTGAAAAATTTCGAAGTGCGGCAGCTTTAAATCCCAAATTGTCTGATGCAATATATGGTGTTGCTTATTGCGAACAAATGCTCAATCGTTACGATGCGGCCATCAAAGAATATAGAAAACTAATGCAAGTTGATAGTAAATATCATTTAGGATGGTTTAACATTGGGTATATAAAACAATTCAACACAGAGAATCAACTAGATAGTGCGATTATCTATTATCAAATGGCAACGGATATTCAACCCGAATTTGTGAAAGGGTGGCACAACATAGGAACGTGTTATGAAGAAAAAAATGACCGTACACGGGCGCTTCAAGCCTATGCCAAAGCATTAAAATATAATCCAGATTATACGCTAACCAAGGAACGAGTTGCTGCATTGGAACGTGTTATGAAGAAAAAAATGACCGTACACGTGCCCTTCAAGCCTATGCCAAAGCATTAAAATATAATCCAGATTATACGCTAACCAAGGAACGAGTTGCTGCATTGAAGTGATGAATAAAAAAACACTATTATTCATTCAAATTTTAGGTGAATTAGCCATCCCATTGCTGGGTTTTTTTCTGTGGAATTGGTCTTTGTATTTTATTCTTTTGTTCTACATGATTGAAAATTTATTTGCAACTTATTTTCAGCTAGAAACATTTCGAAGATTTAAGTTTTTAGTAGAAAAAAAAGAAAGCGCTTTAAATTATAAAAAACTCTCTGTTTTCGTAAGTTTATGGCTAATGGAAGTAGTATTAATTCATCTATTCCTATTTCTTACTACCCCAGCCATCCAATTTGGAAAAGAGGTCATTTATTTTTTTATGTACGAGGATATGGGTATTCCACAAGGATTTTTACTTGTGCCATTGCTTTATTTTGCATCAAGAATGAAAATGAAACAAGATATCAAAACGTTAACGATTAAAATAAAATCCATGGATGAGGTAAAAAACTTCAGCCCGAAATTCAATTACTACTGGGTTTCAATAGGTTTTTGGGTAAGTCTAATTCTAATTTCATTTTTTATTTCATTGCCTGAATTAGTTGCGATTAGTCTCCTGTTGGCGTTATTTATTTATCGTTCATTGAACAGAACGTAGTTGGTTGTGTTATTAACTATGAATTATGTATAAACAACCTAAAAAATTACAAAAGTTCGTTCGAATAGAAGTACCTTTACTAAAATTGATACCATGCAACATCAAAACATACGATTTACTGGCACAACCAATTCTGATTTTTACAAAGTTCTTAGAACGCGTGTAAATAGTTATTTCAAGGAAAAAAACATTTCAAGACATGCTAACGCGAAAATGGTAATCAAGACGATTGCGATGCTTTCCATCTACTTGACTCCTCTTGTGTTATTACTAACGTTAGATCTTTCTTTTCCATTATATATGCTTATGTGGATCATTATGGGAATAGGTATGGCGGGAGTTGGTTTGTCTGTGATGCATGACGCAAATCATGGTGCTTATTCAAAAAATGAATCTGTTAATCGGCTTATTAGCAAGGTTATGATTTTATTGGGCGGAAGTGATGTAAACTGGAGAATTCAACACAATGTTTTGCATCACACGTATACTAATGTAGCTGACATGGATGAAGACATTAAACCACCTTCATTTATACTGCGTTTCTCTCCACATGCAAAACGAAATAAACTGCATAGATTTCAATTCATTTATGCCTGGTTTTTTTATGGTATGATGACAATGATGTGGTCTACTACAAAAGATTTTCAACAAGCCTTACGGTATAAATCCAAAGGATTAATCGAAACTCAAAAATTAACGTTTCAAAGTCATTTATTCACAATTATTATATACAAACTCATATATCACGCTTTATTTATTGTTTTACCTTTAGTATTCTCTGACGCTCCTTGGTATTGGTTGCTATTAGGTTGGTTGACCATGCAATTTATTTGCGGAGTAATTCTCGCTGCTATTTTCCAACCGGCCCACGTGGTACCGACTTCTGATTACCCTGTACCAGATGAATCAGGCAACGTCGATGCTGATTGGGCAGTAAATCAGCTTTACAACACCGCGAATTTTGCACCAAAAGACCATGTATTAACTTGGTATGTGGGTGGGCTTAATTACCAAGTGGAACATCATCTTTTTCCAAATATTTGTCATGTACATTATCCTAAAATTGCTAAAATCGTTAAAGAAACCGCATTGGAGTTTAATTTGCCTTATCATTCATACAACACGTTTTTTAAGGCATTGAAAGGGCATACAAAAATGTTATATGATCTAGGTAAATACGATAACGCACCAGCGATTCATTAATGGATTTAGAAAAAATCCGAGAATATTGTCTTTCAAAATTAGCAGCAACAGAGGGCTTTCCTTTTGATCGTCAAACACTCGTTTTTAAAGTGGGCGGGAAAATGTTTGCTCTTATAGATATTGAAAATCCATTCAGCGTTAATGTAAAATGTGAACCGGAAAAAGCAATTGAATTGCGCGAACACCATCAGGCAATTTTACCCGGATATCATATGAGTAAAAAGCATTGGAACACAATTCAATTAAATCAGGACTTATCTCATCAGCTGATCATGAATTGCTTGGATCATTCTTATCAATTGGTTTTTCAATCTCTTTCAAAAAAAACCCGCGGTGAAATTGAGATTAGATAAATATGTTTGGTGCGTCCGACTTACAAAAACGCGCAACGAAGCGACCACTTTAATTAAAAACGGTAAAATAGTACTAAATCAAAATAGCGTTAAACCGTCCAAAGAAGTCACCGTTTTCGATACAATTCAAGTAAAAAAACACAATGCGGTTTTCTCGTATAAAATTCTAGACTTAATTGATAAAAGAATGGGGCCGAAATTGGTTCAAACTTACTTGGAAGATACCACTCAAGACTCTGAACGCGCTAAGTATAAAGAATATCAACTTGTTCAAAAGGAATACAATCAATTTGGTGTTGGTAAACCCACGAAGAAACAGAGAAGAACAATTACTTTATTCAAAAATGTAACAGATTCTGATTAATTCATTTATAGTTCTTTTAAACACATCACTATGAAGCAGTATTTATATCTATTATTGTCTCTTTTCAGCTTTCAACTACTTGCTCAAAACACCTATTGGCAACAGCAAGTAGATTATTCTATTCAGGCAAATGTTGACGATAAAAAAGGTCAATTAGAAGGTAGTCAATCAGTTACCTATTTTAATAATTCACAAGACACCTTGCAAGAAATTTATTTTCATCTATATTGGAATACTTTTAAAAAAGGAAGTCATGCATTTGAGAGACAAGCCAACTTAAGTAACGCTGAATTAATAGATTATAAACCGGAGGACTTAGGTGAAATATCAGTTCAATCGTTAACGATTGATAAAGAAGTGCATGTCATGAATGTGTTTGAATCAATAGGACAAATTAAATTAAAAAAACGGTTGCTGCCTGGAAAATCGGTAGTGATTGCAATGCGTTTTGTTTCAAAAATCCCTGCTTGTATAAACCGTGCGGGAAAAAAAAATGTAGCAGGAACAGATTTTACTTTCACTCAATGGTATCCAAAAATTTGTAGATATGACAACATGGGTTGGCATACAGACCCTTATTTTGGAAGAGAGTTTGCAGGAACATTCGGTAAATATTCAGTTCAGATTTTATGTGATTCATCATATACAGTAGCAGGAACCGGTGTGCTGAAGGACAAGTCTTATTTACCAGATGGGTGGAGAAATAATTCAACTCGTTCGAGTAATGAAAATTTGGAGGAATGGAATTTTACCGCGGACAATGTTCATGATTTTGCATTTGCATTAGATAAAGATTGGCAGCATGAAGAATTGATTATTGATGGTATTAGCTTCCATTATTTTTACAACCTAAAATTTAAAGATAACTGGAAATCCTTAATTTTAAATTGGCCAAAAGCGTATCAAATTTGCAAAAGGGAATTTGGAAAATATCCTTACGCGCAGTTTTCATTTATTCAAGCAGGTGAAGGGTACATGGAATACCCAATGTGTACAATGTTAGAAGCGAGTCGAAGTGATTTTTTTAGCACGGCATGTCACGAGTTTATGCACAACTATTTTTATGGGATGTTTGGAACGGATGAAAACCTATACCATTGGATGGATGAAGGGTTGACCTCCTATGCAGAGGAACGAATTAGTAATGTAAATGAATTAGATAAAAACCCAACAAGTGGGGCTATTTCAAATTATACGTGGATAACGGATATATATATTGAGGAGCCTATTTCAACTGCTGCCAATCATTTTGATGGCGATTATCCTTACTATAATGCCGCATACTTCAAGGGTCAACTTTTTCCTGAATTAATTAGGTATATGATTGGGGATTCAACTATGCGAGCAGGTTTCAAAAGGTATTATTCCAAGTGGAAATTTAAACACCCGGACCCAAATGACTTTGTAAAAACATTCGAGGACGTTTCTCAATTAGAATTAACGTGGTTTCAGAATTATTGGCTAAATACTACTAAAAAAATAGATTTATCAATCGATTCTGTTTTCAAACTAGATCAAGGAATTACAATTGTCTTTAAAAACAAAGGAATACCTATGCCCCTTGAATTTGTTGTTCAATTGAAAAATGGAGATAAAAAATATTTTTATGTACCATTGGATCTTACCAATAATTTAAAAACAGATTTTTTACGCCCAACAAATACCCTTGCTAAATGGTCATGCGCTAGTACTAAATATACTGTTTCTTTATCAACCATCAAATGGAAGGAAATAGAGTCAATCAGAATAGATCCTGACGGATTTTTACCAGATGTAAATTTGGAAGATAATCGATTTCAAAAAGAATAACACTTAATTTATCTTATAAAACTTCAATCGAGCAACGGTTTTTTCAAGATCAATTTCTAGGTAATAAATTCCGCTTGTCAGTTCTGCAGTTGATAATGAATGGCTAAAAGGTAATTTTTTTATCAGTTTTCCGTTAGCATCAAAAACCTTGATTTCTTTTCCTGTGATTCCGTTGATTGTGATAAAGTCTTTCGCTGGGTTAGGAAAAACTGAGATGCTTTGTGTCGATTCATCAACAATTCCTACAAAAGATCCAACATAAACAGAATCCGAATGTAAACATCCATTAGCGTCTGTAATAGCTGCCGTGTACCAACCTTCGTTCAAATAAACAGCTAAGCTATCAGATTGACTATTTGGATCATTCCATAAAATAGAATATGGGGCAATGCCACCTTGTATTATTACACTTGCCGTTCCATCAAGTCCGTCAATTTCTGGTGTTGAATTCATTATTAACGTAATTGCATTAGGTTGAGTAATCACAAGGTTAGATGAGGTTGAATAACACTGTGCGCTATCGGAAACTGAAACGGTGTAAGAACCAGCAAACAAACCAACTACTGATGAGCTAGATTGTGTCCCATTGACCCAAAACGAATAGTTTTCATATCCTCCAGTTGCTTGCATATTGATAGTTCCATTTGCACCTTCAAAGCAACTTACATTTGCACTTGAATAAGAAAGAATAACTTCACTTGGTTCATTGATTTCAAAATTCAATGTATCAACACATCCCCTTCCATCAGAAACTGAAACAGTATAGTTTCCAGCAGGTAAATTATTGTTTAGTGCTGTAGTATCATTTGTTGACCACAGATAATGAGTAGGCTCATAAAGTCCTGATGAAATTAATTCAATACTCCCCGTTGAGTTACCAAAACACGTGTTATTAAAAACGGTTGAGTCAACAATAATTGGTAATGGTTCGGGAACAAATACGGAATCTACAACAACACAGCCACTTGGATGATGAATAGTTACTTCATGCCAACCGCTTGTGAGCGAATTATTTGGTTTGGTTGTGATACCATTATCCCATAAAAACGTACAGCCACTAAACTGACACGGACAACCCGAAGAACCAACTGTAGCTTTTCCATTTGAACCGCCTAGACAAACAGGTGCCATTATTCCTCCGAAGCTAATTACATAAGGGTCGTTTAGGGTAAGTGTACGTTCTTCATAACAACCAAACGCATCTGTAATTCTCACCCAGTAGGCTCCTTGAGTTAGATTAGATAAAATGCTATCTGTACTCCCATTATCCCATAAATAGGTATAGGGGCCATTTCCACTCACTAAAATTGGGTCGATAGAGCCATTGGCAGACCCATTGCAAGACGGCTGGATAATATTACCACCAGCGATTACACTTCCAATACCACAATCAACAGCGTTGTAGGTATACTCACCATCATTTATAGTCCCTAAATAACTTCCCCAAGCAATTCCACTATTTGGGGTTGTAACTGATAATTCTTCTCTGTTAACATAAATACCTTTCCATGCAATTGGATTTAAGCTATCTTTTTTTACAACATAAATAAGGTCTAACTGATTATCATTGTCTAAATCAGTAATCAAGGGAGTTGATCCTAGGTTAACACCACCCTTTGTGGTTCCAATTTGTGTAATTGTATTGGTAGTAAAATCAATTTTTTGTAATCGATGTTTGAACGATCCATTTTCTGAATATGTTACCGAAATCAACCCTTCATCTCGTCCGTCGTTATTAAAATCTAGTGCATTCGCTGATGCATAGTTAAGGGTTCCAATACTATCTTTAAATGATAATTGTCCAGTTCTACCATCGATCATCACTTGGTAAAAATCGGAATATGATGGGGCAATACCTTTGAATAAAATGGCGAGAACATCAGGAATATTATCTCCTCCAACAAAATTTCCTAAAACGGGTTCTGCACTTGATTCTGTCGATGGCAGCTGAAATTGCCAGGACAATCCCAAACTGGCACCTTTTATTTTGGTGATTTTACCATTAAATCCTTGAATGATAATATCAAAACCGATCGTTCCATTTTGAGCTAATGCCGCTGGAGCAATAAATCCTTTATTAGGGTCGCTATCCAATTGAATAGAGTTAGCTAAACTATTAAATTGAATAAGGTTATTCAAGGGACAAGCCCAAAAAGCCCCACCTAAATTTTCGCCCCCAGTCCCGAAAAGCACCCAAGGAATTCCATTTCCTTGAATGTCTGCCACTAATGGAGAGCAATATGTTTCAGCACTGTCCGGCACAACTGCTTTCGCTATTAACGTCCCGGTTAGTGAACTAATTACCACAATATGACCCGGAGGACGATCTGTTTCCCAATCTGGTGCTGCGTGATCTCCACCATTTGCTACCAGAATTTCTTTGAACCCGTCATTATTTACATCAGAAATAAACTGAGGATTGTAAAAATTATAAAGGCCACTATCAGCAGGATTAATTCCATAGGGAAAATAGTCCCAAAGCAACTGACCATTTGCGCCATTAATTGCGAGTAATTGTGCTTGTCTTCCTGTGATAAAAACATCTTTTATTCCATCATTTGTAATGTCTTGAAAAATTGCGCTGCCAAAGACTTCATTCCGTGATGCTCTATTCCAAAGAATTGAACCATCTACCCCATTAAACGCCATAATTCCGTGATTACTAGCAACACCATCCGTCCCGCCACCAATTATGACATCTAGTATACCATCATTATTTAAATCACATGCCCTTGGTGAAGACAATGTTGGAATTGAATCTACAAATGCTTGCCAAGAATTTAATTGTCCTGAAACGGAAAGTGACCCTCCAACAAAAAGAATAAAAAACAAATATTGTCTCATGGTGAAATTTTTTATAAAGATAGGGGGAAAGTCACTATTTACAAAACATAGTTTTGGGCCTCCGCTTGTTTATTAATTCGGACAAGATTTCCGTAGTAAAGTTGTTTGCCAGTGGTTGTATTCATCCACAACTCATTCAAACTAATTTGATTTTCTTTAAAATAAAGCGGTAATAAATCTCTTAAGAATTCAAAATCAACAGTTGGAGTATAGGTATTCATGATCATAATTCCATCTTCTGCTAAAAGATTAGCGCTTGTTGAAACTAATGTGTCAATTTGGTCTTCCAGTTTCCATTTTTCACCTTTGGCACCAATCCCCCATGCAGGAGGATCCATTACAATTGCACGATAGTTATTTCCACGTTTTTCTTCACGGGCAATAAATTTCATCGCATCTTCAA
>Ga0049081_10000311_pt1 | contig 18977 bp, 14 predicted proteins | sample GreLakmeER78MSRF_FD_66717 | JGI IMG/M metagenome (GOLD analysis project Ga0049081, IMG submission 66717) | Freshwater lentic microbial communities from great Laurentian Lakes, MI, USA - Great Lakes metaG ER78MSRF | ecosystem: Environmental > Aquatic > Freshwater > Lake | place: Great Lakes...
GGAGGTACTGCCCGTTGGTTACTGCGCCGGCCAGGAACGAGATGGCAGAGGATGCCGAGGTGCTGCTAGTGCCGCCATTAGCCACGCCAAGTACACCGCCCAGAGTAATCGTGCCCGAAGTAGTCACAGGCCCACCTGACGTGGTGAGGCCGGTGGTGCCCCCACCCACATCCACACTCGTCACCGTTCCACCACCTCCACCACCAGCCGCATTCAGTGTGCTGCCCGTCATCGACAGGTTTGTGCCCAGGGTAATTTCTGCCACCGCTGTACCGGATGCAGTGCTGCCCAATAGCTTTGATGAAGCGCCGACTGCCTGGATCATCCCATAGGTCACCTTGTTCGCCCCGATGGTCGTGGTGATACCGGTGCTGCCACTACCGCTCACATCGCCACTCAGGACAATGGCCTGGTCACCAGTGTTTGTGCCCGATGACGTGCCGGTGTGCGTGCCGCTCAGGTTACTCCCAGTGACCGTGCCCGATGCAGCCACTGAGGTGGGCACGATGGCCCCCAGGACAATCGTGATAGCCGGGGTAGTAGTGTCATTGGCCACCGTACCGCTGACGCCGTTTGCAGTAACTACCGAGGTCGTGGTGACCGTGCCGGCGTTGGATGTAAACCCACTGGGGTTGTTGGCCGGGTAGGCTCCCAACGAAGTAAGGGCTGCAGCAGCGCTGGTGGCTCCTGTACCGCCATTGGTGAGCGCCAAAGTGCCGCCGAGGGTCAGAGTGCCCGAAGTGGTTACCGGGCCGCCTGTGAAGCTCATGCCCGTGGTCGAGCCATCGGCATTGACGCTGGTTACCGTGCCCGTGCCTGGCGCCGAGGCTGACAGCGTGTTGCCTACCATCGCCAGGTTTGAGCCCAAGATGATTTCCTGAACGCTGTTGCCCGTAGCATCGGAGCCGAGCAAGCGCTTGATAGCAGAAGTCGACTGGATCTTGTCGTAGGTCACCGCGCCATTGGTGATCGTGGTCGCGAAGGTGGTGCTGCCTGTACCTGTCACCGGCCCGGTCAGCGTGATGATCTGGTCACCGGTGTTCGCTCCCGAGGTGGTCCCGGAGATGTTGGTGCCGGTTACCGTGCCTGTAGAGGCCACCGAGGTGGGAGTGATAGCCCCGAGGGTCAGACTGTTGCCAGCTACCGACAGCCCGGTGCCCAACGTAATCTCCTCCACTGCTCCCGCGCTATTGACCCTACCCAACAGGCGGTTGTTGGTGCTGACCGTGAGGCCCGAGGTCGTGATCGGCCCCACTGGGACAGCCCCAATTGTGGTTCGTTGATCTGCAGCACTAGCGTCGTCCAGCAGGGCCCGGCCTGCCGCGGTGCAGGTGATCTCCTCGATCAGCCCTGGCCCTGCAGATTGACGGCCCAACAAGCGGTCGGTGGCGCTGACATACTGCATCTTGTCGTACGTGACAGCCTGCGGGGTGATCACAGCCGGGATGCGGCCTGTGCCCTGCCCGGTTACGTCACCCGTCTCTAGGATGTAGTCGCCGGACTCGGTAATCAGGAAGTCGCTGCCCTCGGTCAGCATCCGGTCGCCGCTCAGGATGATCACCTGGTCGCCGGTGTTAACTCCCGACAGATTGCTACCAGTGACCGTAGCCCCGGCAGATATTGCACCGGAGGCAGTCACACTGGTGGGGGTAATGGCTCCGAGTGCCAGGGTGATCGACGGCGTCGTTGTGGACGTTGCTACGGAACCCGACACACCGTTTGCGGTAACCACAGATACCTGCGTAACCGTTCCGCCTCCAGCCGGTCCCGGTGGTCCAGCGGGGCCTACAGGTCCAGCCGGGCCAGGTGCGCCCTGGATACCCGATCCACCGGAAGGCTTGGTCAGGCCGGTGTCTAGCCTGGTGATCTCGCAGATGGCGTAGATTTCATCAATGTTGGCCAGGCTGGTAGGAATACCGAGGTGATTAGCGCCTGCTGCTGAGATGTAGTATTCCAGCCGGTACACGTTGTCCTTGTGGGGCTGTACCCGGAGATTTAGGTCGATGTACGTGTTGGCCTGGTTGGAGACCTCGCTGGACACGCTGTACCCGATGACCACATCGACCACGGGGGGCTCTGCGCTGGCTGTGACGTCATAGATCCGCATCCTGGTGTGCCCAGTGTGGCGGAAGGCAGCCATGGCCCGGATCTGGTAGGCTCCCGCCGCCAACTTAAACTGGTTGGCAGTCAAGTCGAGGATGAGCCCGTTGGGATCGACGGCAATGGTGTTGAGCTCCCGAGTCGACCAGGTAGTCGCCACACCGTTGCCACCACTGGTGCCCGAGGTCTTGCTGTCGGTGAGGACAGCCACCTTGAGGGTCAGGCTGTCGACGTCCTTACGCAGCTTGTTGATTAAGGTCGTGCTGGTCTGTGAATCGTAGCTCATCGGTTGCCCTTACGTCGAAGGATGCGTTGCGCCTCGTCAAGGCTGCTGGCGATGCCTATAAGGCTGCCGGCGGGGCCGTAGAGGCGAAGTGAGCCCTTGGCCTTACCTGGAAGAGCACGGTAGCCACCGGGGAACGAGTAGGCCCCGGGCATGGCTGAGTCGGGGGAGGGCATGAACTTGGGGTCGTACCCAAACTCAAAGATTGAGTCGCCGTTGGTGTACAGGTCTCCGGCAGGCACCGTCTTCTCAAGGATCTTGTAATCGCCACCAAGCGGTCCTTCGCCATGATCGACGGCGTAGCTCTTGATCGTGGTGATCCAGTCGCCGGGGTTGATCTCGTTGGACTGGATGCTTTTCGGAATAGCTCGGAATACCTTCACAGGCGCATCCGGTTTGCCTTTGGTAGCTTGGATGATCCGGGCAGCAGCCTTGTCCGTTGCGTCACCGCTTGAGTGACCGTAGTACTGGGCCGCATTTGGGCCGTAGACGTCGTCTGGATAGACGCCCTTCAGATTGTCCAGCGGGGCACCATAATCGCGCTGCGGGGCTTTATGCTCTCCGCTGTAGTCCGGCATGAAGCGGATATCCTCCGAGGTCGCCTTGAAGCGCTGCGAGAGTGGGATGACGTTGCCGGCGTTGTCCTTGGTGATTGGGTCGGCGAGCTTCAACTGCGATGGGTCAAAAGCCACAAATGACTTGATCACTTCTTGCGCATTGTCCGGTGAGAAATCATCAATGTTTGCTGAGTCGTAGCCGCGCTTTTTAAGCTCTGAAATAACCCGTGAAACGTACTTTGAACCACTAATTTTTGGGTCCAAAGCAGTGTACGCCATGTCGTTTTCCACCTCTAGCCCGAGGTCCGTTGCGGCCTGTTTCACATCTGACTCAGATGCTGTGTTCTTAAATTTAGCGTAGATCTTGTAGGTGACTGGGTTTGCGCCTTCACCGTATCCCATCGCTCGGTCTTGAGCGTAGCTCATTGCTGTCCCTTCATCTCCAAGAAACAACGGAGTGTTTGGCTTGTTGAATTGCGAGATGGTCCCGTGAAACACCTTGGTGGTGTACCCAGCCGCCTTCGCCGCCTCATCGACCATCCGCTGGGCGGTGGCCGTGTCGCCCTTCTTCACCGCGGAGAGGTAGTCGGTGTCCGAGGCAGGCATATAGCGCTGCTGGCCGGCTACTTCTCCCGCTGTTCCGGCTGCACTTGGTCCCTCAGATCCTCCTTGAAGCCCGACTGCATCAGGCCGGATACCTGCCTCACCAGATCCTGCATACTGGGAGCTGGAGCGTTGGCGTATTTGCGGACGTTCTTGGCCTTTGACCGAGAAGACATCGAAGACTCCTTTTGCATATTTTTCAGTGCGTTTTTCTGTGTCAGCGAACTTTTGGGCAAACTGAGGGTCACCGTAAAGATTTTCTGTTAAGAATTTCCCTGTGGCATCAAGGCTGGAATGACCTACCGGTTCGTTTTTGATGATGTTCCAAGTGAGCCAGTGGATGTCAAACGGCTGAGGCTCTCTACCGAGCATTTCACGCAACCAGGGGCTATCGGCAGCGATCTTCTTCATTCCGTTCTCAATCAGCGAGTAACCTGTTTCGGCAACAGTCTCGCTGTTGAGCATTCCTCCAATGACCTTGTAGGCCCCGGTGGTATCCTCTGGAACTCCGTTTTTATCGTAAGCGAAAACCTCGCCGTCACCGCCGGCTGCTTTTCTGGATGCTGCTGCTTTTTCCAGATGAGGAAACCATAGGTTTACCACCTGCCATCTATCCCCAACAAAAACGTCATTCCGAGCCAGGGTAGCGATGACAAACGAAAGCACCTTGTGCTTGATTCCTGCCCCTCCAAACCCTTGCTTGTTGAAGGCACGGCGCATCTGGGGACCGTCCAGATCGGGATTGTTGATGATGTCAGCCAGCTTGGTCCATCGTCCATTCCACCTGGACAACATTTCATGGAATGCGTTGGCATTCTGGATGGCATTGCGACCGATCTTTACGTCCGGGAATTCGGACATCTTGGATGAGACGATGGCTTTCCATTCGTCTTTGGTGGATTGGTATTTTCCATCCACCGAATCTTCAAGTAATCGGAGAACCTTTGGATCACTGGTGAGACGTGCCCATCCTGCTTCCTGGTTGTACGGATCAAGCATTCTGGAAAGCAGCCCCCAGAACATATGCAAAGCCACCATTTTGGGGTGGATCATGCTTTGCCGAGCCATCTCATGGATTGGCTGCAGCGCGTTGAGTCCATTAACCGCCGACTGAATCAGCTCAGGATTTCTCTTAAGCCCTTCATCAATGAACGACTTGAACGAGGCGTTGTCTTGAACCCATTTTGCGAGCCTTAGAGGAGCGGGAGGAACCGATCCTTTAGATCCGTTCAATGACCTTGAAAACGCTTTGATCCAGCCATCAGAATCCAACCCAAGTGTCGGGCTGTCTTTGACCGATTCAAGAGCTGCATCAACAGCATCAAACATTGATTGAAACTTCTCCGGTGTAGACGGATTCATCACAATCTTTGGAGCGGATTCATTTGCCTTTTTGCCACTCAGCTCAGTGACCGCAAACTGCCCTTTTACAAGCGGTTTTTCAATCTTCAGCGTAGACTGCAATACGTTCGGAGTTTTCCCCAAATCCTTTGAGATTGCCGCTTTTGCTTTGTCTTTTGCCTCGCCAATTGAGAACGCTGAAACCGTTTCTGTAGCAGTCTTTTCCTTTGATGGTTTCCCTGGTTCTTTGACCTTGTAGGTGTAATCGAACTGATAGAGAGAATTAACCGATCTTGTGCCTTTGATGGACTTAATCGTTTCAGTCGAAGGCTGGGTAGGATCGGCCTCAACAGCCGCCATGAACCTCACATCCCCCGCTTGTCGTACCGCCCCGCCTTCGCCTTGGCCTTCTTGGCCACCGACAGCGCGATTGCGACCGCCTGCTTCTGTGGCTTGCCGGCCTTCATCTCCGAGCGGACGTTGCTGCTGACGGATTTCTGGCTGTAGCCTTGTTTGAGTGGCATAATCTTTTTCTGCTTTGAGTTTGGCTTGTTCCTGAGTGTCGAAGATCCCAACGGTGGATCCATCGGGGCCGTACAGGCGGAACTTTCCGTTCTTCGACAAGATTCGATAGCCGCCATTCTCATCGGTGCTGACCCTGGTCTCACCAATGGCCTCTGCAGGCATGAAGTTGAGCTGAGTGCGGCGGTAGCTCGACTGCTCGCCCATGTCGCCTGTCCAGGGGATCTGGGCCTTAGTGGAGTCGGCATTCTGAATGCGCTCAAGACGCAGATCCTGATAGACCGATCCTCCCTTACGGTTGGCGACGTAGCCGGCAGTCGGGAAGTTGACCATGACGTCCCCCTTCTTGGGAACTGCACCCATGATCTCGTTGAACATATTGCGCTTCTTAGCGCCCTCGATGCCTCCACCGAGCGCCTCAGCGGAAGGCACAGCACCAGTCTCAGCAATGTTCTTCAAGTACACGTCACGCATCGTGGACATGGCCTGGTCGTAGTTATTGAACAGGCTCTTGTAGGCCGGCTTGGTGAGAGCCTTGTACATCCGGGCCTGCACCTTGCCCCAGTCGACCACCTTGACGTTGACGCCGCCCTTGCTGTTGATCGAGATGCCGTAGGGCAGGAACAGCTTCTGGGACTCTCCAAACACACCGGATCGCCCGGTGGATCCGTAGACCTTCCAGTAGTTTCCTTCCATCAACGTGCCATCCCGGATTGCGGTGGCGATGTCGATTAGTGTCCTGGAAGAGGATGGTCCGAATATACCGCTCTTTGATACTGCATCGGCCTCGGCCAGGCTAAGTCTTCCTTCGATGACCGGGTTTCCGTAGGCATCCATGCCCGAGATGCTGGTGCGTTCAGCCTGAGGAACAGACTCGACGACACGCATCGTGCGGTTGGCTATGTCAGCAGTCCGGGCTGCAATCTCCGCCTTAGACAACGGCCTGACGATGCTGCCATCCGGGGCAGTCATAAACAGGTCCGAGTAGCCTCGGGCCATGATGACCGCATTCTGCTGCGCCTGGGTCATCTTGTTGATGTCGACCCGCTGCTCGGTGGGCTCGTAGCCCTCCTTCGGAGTCACCAGGTTCTTGATAGCATCCTCCATCCAGTCGAGCTTGATGCGCCGTCCGTTGGCGTCGTAGAAGGTACGGGCAACAGGGTCGAAACCAGCCTGCAATGCACGCCGAGTGAACCGTTCCGAAACAGCCTCCTTGGCGTTGTTCAGCGCCATCTCAATGAAGGAAGGAATGCGACCCGGAAGCATCGTCTTCGGGTCTTTGCCTTTGAGCATTTCCTGCGTGTAGTACGCGGCAAACTCATCGGTAATGCGTCCAATAGCTTCAATGTTTTGAGCGCGTTGAAGCGTAGGATCAAAAGCATCACGCAATTCTGTCAGGATTTCGTCAGACAGGATTTTTCCACCGCTTTTTTCGATCTGTTTTGCGTATTTTTCCGCAAAGTCAACAAACTGCTTTTTGAACTCTGATGGGCCTTGAGGAGTTTCAACGGCAGCATTTATCACCTGAGATCCAAGCCGATTAACAATTTCCTGCGTGATGCGTGCGTGCAGGATCTCGTGCGGTATTGTTTCAGGAATGGCTTTGTCGACGTTGATTAAGATCGTCGACTTTCCGCTCTTGATGTTGTCGGGACCGATTGCAGCACCGGCATAATTCACCGTCTGCAGTCCAGCAGGGACCGTGTCTGCATCGCTGTGGAAGATGACATCAACCCCAGCGCCTTCAGCGGCTGCAACCTCGGACAGCACCTTGGTGAGCTGCTTATTGTTGAGGCGTCCGTACAGGGTGGCGCGTGCATCAGAATCCTTAATGGTTGCAGTCTGTTCACCGGTACGGTCGATGTAGGTGAACTGCACGTCGGTGGGACGAGTGTTGAGATCATCCACCGCGGTCTGTCGGACACGGGCACCATTGAACACGTTGGACTCAACTGCCTTGGCAATCTTGAACCCAGCATCAAAAGCGCCAAAGGCAGCGCCGCTGCCCATGGCCGCTGCGATTGCATCGCTCTCCTCGTTGGTCATTACAGCAAGCAATCCACCGCCAGCGGCTCCACCAGCCATTGGGATGAGGATGTCTGCTGCCAGCTTGACCGGAGTCTCAAGGCCGCTCCTGGCGAGCGCGGTTCCTAAGGCCTGAGCCCTAGGTGATGCGCCTTCAGCCGCGGCAACACGCTCACCAGCCCCCAGAAGGCCGCGCTGGGTTGCCGTAAGTCTTTGACCACCGGATACAGCTCCAGCCTCTCCAACGGTCTCCATGGCGGCTCCTAGGCCCTTGGTGCCACTGATTACGTTCGCGGCAGTTCCAAGGCCAGGAACATTCACGGTGATCGGGAGGCCAGCAGCCTCGCCTATTGAGACGGTGGTAGCTCCTCTGGCTACACCTTCCTGCACCGCTTGCCCCATCTGCTCGGATCCAGTGACTTTGGTGGTGAATCTGCCTGCTATGTTTTCGGGGCCGCGGCCTAGATTAGAGATGCGTTCGCCAGTGCGTTGAAGCATCTGTCCTGCCTGAGGAATCAGCGGTACAACACGTTGCGCCAATGCAGACGCCAGTTTTCCACCTCCAAGAAAAGCAATAGATGACGGGTCAGTAGCAAATCCACCGACTTCAAGGCCAGGTTGACTTATAGCTTCCTGCGGTACGTTAAAGGCCTGCAATACATCCTGAGCTGCAGGAACACGCTGACCTTCTGGGAAGTTTGCTCGGGCTAGTTGACGCTTTAAATCAGCATTTTCAACGAAAGAACGATAGCCGACTTCTTCAATTGTGTCTTTGAAAGCAGCGCGATCCTCTTTGCTTCTTCCAAGCAATGCGACTTGGTCCAGCTTATCTAATATATAGCCGGAAAACTCCCGAGCCATGGTCTGGCCCTTGAGTTTTGCTTGAGCCGCAACTTCTGCAGCGGTTCCACCAGCAACTTTAGCGGCAGTTCCATATCCGATTTCAGTCTCTCCCTCAGGTGGCTGATAGATGTCGCCAATAAATGTGCCAAGCTTGTAAGGCAATGACGCAATGTCCACCAACCCAGGAACAAATGCCTCGGCCATTCCTTTGAGTGGAATTGGCTTTTCCTTCTTCACCTTAAGGTAGTCGAGATACTGCTGCTTTGATGGAACAGAGTCGGTTTGCGCCGCCTCATACTGCAGCACCATGTTGTACGAATCGTCAGGAGTGGGATCTGCTGTGATTCCACCTTTTACAAAACCGCCCTGAGATTGCTGCTGTGGCTCCGCATCTACGGTAATTCCACCGGGCACAAACCCACCTCTAGCCGCTTGAGGAGCGGCCTGTTGCTGCGGTTGTTCCGCGTCGACAACTATTCCGCCTTCAACAAATGGCATAGGTCAGTCTTCCCACAATTGATATTTTCCGTTAGCAGGATTAAAAATCAGTGCTTTTGTTAGACCTTTAGCACGCATCTCTTCTGGTGATTGAAAGCGTTGAAGACTTTCTGCGAGTATGTTGTTTCTTGTCTTTTTCCAATTATTGTAAGTTTCCTCTGGCATAACAGCCTTCATTGGAACGCCGCGATACTTAGCATCTGATTCAATACCTTTTATTATTGGGTCAATTGAATCGATTGCACTTACAAGAATTGATTTCGCTGCCGTTTTAATTTCACCTCTAACTTTATCCGTTAATGGGTTTCCAGTTGCAATTCCGTTGTACCAGTTCTGAACACGAGTGGGGAGACTACCTTTGCTTGCGGCATTATCAAAATCAGACTTAGTAACAATAGCTCCAGGATCAAGAGTCTTCATATACTTGAATATAAGAGCAACATCTTCTGATGGGCTTGTCCCTAGGTTATTGAGTTCGTTGTAAGCTTGCACCTGCTCATTTAGCTTAATAAACGGTTCAAATTTACGAATAGTTTGATTCGTTTCATTAGCCCAATCTTTTTGTTCCTTAGGAAGTAAGTTGATTTCGGCTTGAACTTGAGGTTCAATCTTTATTGGTGGTCCACTTGTTTTATCTCCAATCATTGGCTGAAAATATCCTGGGGCGTTTGGATATGCTGGCATTGAAGGTGTCTGAGGCACACCGTATTCCGTTTCTAGACCACTCGGTCCCATCTTTGCTCCAGTAGGAACCAATCCAGCAGGAAGAGTTTGATTCATCCTTTGAATCTGCTGAATAAATGAAGGAAGCATTTCAGGAGTCAGCTTGTTGCCGTACTTTCCAATCATCTCTTCAGTTACGTTAGCGTAAGGAACACTTGGGCCTTGACCCGGTTTCCTACTCGCTATGTCGAGCATTGCCTTGGTTAAGAAGGGAGCGGCTTCAGCCTGCTTTTGAGCCTGTCCCAACCGCAACGCGCCTTCCGCCAACTGCTGCCTGGTCACTTGGTTCTTAAAATCGTCCTGCTGGTTGTTCCGATACTGGTTGAGCATCGTCACAGTCTGACCGAGCGCAGCCTGCTTCTTGGCCAGGCTCATGTCCGCCCACTTGTTGCTGTTTCCTACCAAGTTGCTAATCATCGTGGCATCACGCTTCATTTGAGCCTCGTAGGATTTCAGCGTCGTCTCATCCACACCTGCTGGAAGTTGGCCGGTATCCTCAAAGTGACGCACAGCCTGCACCTTCGGATCAGCTTCCATCTGCTGCAGGTACATCTTCGTTACCGCGGCATTGGTTTCATCAAGGGCCTCATGCCCTTTCTTGTTCTCGGTGTAGCGTTCCAGCGCCTTGCCCAGGCCTTGACCGATGGCGGTGATGCCCATCGCCAGATTGCGACCGGAAGCCGTAGCCGCCTCCATGTAGCCCGGAGGCAATGGCGCAACCTGTTGACCGCTGTAAGGTGTTGAGTAGCCGTATTGTGCCATAGATTTAGCTGTGTTGAGAGTGATACGCGAACTCGCGCAGTTTCAAGCTGATAGCCCTCATGTGCTTGTAACCACCGATTATCCAAGCCACTTGTAGAATCATGTCGTTGCCACAGAGCCGTAGGACATCGGCTGTCTGACGCTTCCACTCCTCATCGGCTTTTTCCCAGGCAACGGAATCTGCGTAGGTGCTGGTGATCATGGCTATCACGGGCTGCAGCCGGAACCAGTTGTCGATGTAGAACGGGGTCGAGTAGAGGCTGTTGGCCTGCATCAAGATATCCAGGAATGCCTCAGGGCTAAAAGTCACATCCCCATCAATCAAGTCGTCGATAGAATGGCAGTAGGCATGGAAGGCCGTAATGAACACCACAGCGTTGTGGTTGCCTCCAGCGGCATCAAAGTAGAGCTGGCCGAGCTTGTTCATGCTGGATGGAGATCGACTGCAGCAGATGTCGGCTTGGATTGCCACCGTTCAAGGTTCAGAAACACTGCAAAAGTATCTGCAACCGCTGAATGACTCACACCGGCAGGCACCGGCTTAGACCAGCCACAGTGCCAGGTCGTGACGTGTTTCGACTTGTCGCCCATCGTCCAACGCATCCTCCCTAGGACATGGATGATCCTAGAGCTGAATGACTGGTGGGTATGCGACGGGATAACCTCTCCAGCGGGGCAGCACCAGGCCTCAAGCTGCCAGGATCTGAACCTGAAGAGCTTGAGTCCAATGCATCGCTGGTATCGTTGGATCAAAGTGAAGACGCTAGTCCTGCCAATCCAGAGCCAGCAGAAGAGGCGGCGCTTGCAATGCCACTGCCGGCGCTTTTAAGACCGCTTCCAATAGCCTCCAGGGCTTGGCCCTTCATCTCATCACGCTTCTCAAACATCCCCTGCTTCATCTCAAAAGCATCGTCAATGAACGAGTCGTCCAGGCCAAGTGCCTTGAGCCGTTTGCGCTGTTCCTCGACATCCGCAACGGTGTTCATGGGGTTCATCTGCTGCATCGGGGCACCATAACCGGTGCCAGGCTGCATTGCAGGCATCTGGGGGGCAAACTGACTCATGCCACCGCCCTGGCCGTAGGGCATGGATCCTTGGTATCCGTAGTTCATAGGCTAGAGGCTGCTGACATACCGGCGCCAATCAGCGCGGTAGAGTTGGCTGCAGAAGCAGTACGGGCAGCAAGCTGTTGCTGCTGGTTACCACCAATCAAGTTGGCGGCGTACTGCGACTCGGGGTTGAACAACTGCCCAGGGTTAAATCCTTGAGCCTGGCCTAGGAAGCCTTGAGACCCGGCAAATGCTTGGGACGGGCGTCCAAGCACCTGTTGGAACACGTCGCCGTACACGCCTTGTGATGCTCCGAGGGCTCCCATGGCCTGCTGGGAGCGTTGTTGCTGCATTCCGGCTCCAGATAGCTGGGAGCGCACAGCCTCCTGCAGGCCGGCTGTGGGGCTTCCTGCGAGGCCTCGGGCAGCAAAGGAACCTCGGGTCTGTTGTTCGACCTGGCGCTGTTGTTCGGGCGTTAGCCGGGAGCCAGCGTTGAGACCGGATTGAGCCTGGGCGGTAAGACTGTCAGCCAGTGCTGCCTGTTGTGGCGAGGCAGCCTTGATTGCAGCACGCGCTTGGGGACCGAGGGTTGAGATGTCGGCAATGTCGCCAGCTCGGGAACGAGAGCGTGCGGCGGCCTCGACCTCGCCCATGGCCGGCGCGATCTGGTCCCGGTAAAGCTGTAGGAGTTCTGGAGTGGCAGACTTGAGTAGGCCGAGCTGCAACGCCTGATACTGCGGGGCATACTTGGCCTCTGCCGCATATTTCTGCGGAGCTAGGTCAAGCTGTGCCTGCAGCGTGTCACGGGTTTCTTGGCCGTAGTTACGCGGCGTTGGTGCTTCAACTGAGGTTCCCATATTTTTTGTCTGCCATCCTATAGATCGGCATTGAGCCCTTTCGATAGGTGGTTAGTTTACCGTTTCTGAAACCGATAGCCGGGAGAATTGCCGACTCCGGCCTGTCGTGAAAGAACTTAGCCGCCACTGCCATTGCGAATAGTGCGCAGTCGGCGGCGAACTGGTGCCAGTACCAATGGTCGCCATTGGGATCGGACTTCTGCCAGGTCCACTCCTTAGGCTCCGGCCCCATCTGCCTCCAGCCTACCAGCACAGCCACTACGTGCCCGTCCTGCAGAGCCACCTTGAGCGTGCCCTGCTCGGCATGAAACATCACATAGTCCTCCACAGCCTCACGGGTCCAGCCCTTGAAGCTGTCCGGGAGCTTGTGCAACAGGTAATCGGTGACGAGGGGGATCATGCCCAGGTGGGAGCGTAGAGGAGGTAGGCCTTAACCTGCCATTTTGCTGTATCAATAACCATATCAACACCGGTATTATCTAGTATTACAAGTTGCGAAGATACAGCAGAAGCACCTGTCCAAGGAAAGGTTGGGCTTCCCGGGTTTAATGTTGCAAACCATACGTTTACAAAAGCGTCAGTTCCGCCAACTAACCCCATGTTTACGCATGGTTGATAGCAAAACACCATTCTGTTATCATAAAACCCTTGAATTAAAACACTTTCAATTGGTATTTCGTATCCAACCTCAAATGGTAATTGTTGTGTTTTGCAACGAAGAACTACCTTAACAATTTGAGGTACAACCGTAATTGACGGAAGCTCACCTAATGATTCAAGCCATTGTAAGTTTCTACCGCCTGCGGCAAGTGTTGGTATGTCTTTGAGAGAAGTGGTATATCGAAGAATACCATTTGTAAGAGAACCTCCAGACAATGTAAGCCCAGATCCAACCGTCAGTTCCTGAACAACGCCAGCAGCACCTTGAGATCGACCAAGCAGACGCGCATCGGCAACATCCTGAATCTTGGCATAGGTGACGTTTGAATTGGCAATCTTCGCAGTGGTGACAGCGTTTGTATTTATCGCCATTGTGGTAGGCGTAAACGCAAAGTCTGCTGAGGCGTTCAACGCTACAGGGCTGTTGCTGGATCCAGATCCATTGCCGACAATTGTGGCGTTTGCTTGAGCCACTAAAGATGCGAGCGGAACCGATCCATTAGTGATTGATACAGACCCGCCATCTACCGTACCGGTGACATCGACACTGGGCGTGCCTAGCAGGTTGAGTGTGGACGCATCCAGCGTGGTGGAGCTGGTGACGGTGGTGCCTGGCGTGACGGTTACAAAGAGTGGCATAGGTTAGACGTCGGTTTTGCCGTAGAGTCGGAAAGGAATTGCGATGGATTTGACGCTGTAGATATTCAACGCACCGGTGGTAGTGGTAACCACAGGCTGCATGGTAATGGAGTGGCGGCGCAAGCGAGCCTTCTGCGAGAACGATTGGACAAGCCCCGCTTGGAATCCGGCAGTGTTACATCGAATACCTGGCAGCGTAGAGTAATCCTCGCGATATGGGTCGAGGAAGTTGTTGCCGGAGTTGTTGGTGACGTAGGTTCCGCTGCCATAGATGTAGTAGGCCGTGCGGCTCTTGGTCTCGTTTGTGGCAATCGGGTAGGACTCATTCACGCCGTCAAAGTTGGCCGTGATGGAATAAGTCGGATTCCATGAGCTAAACTCAAACTGCAGGTTGGTCCACTGCTTGTGTTCGACGCTGTTGTTTGTTGGGTTTGCTTGGGAATAGGGGTTTTTGTCACCGCTATGGCCCCGGAAGTAGACCGAGGTAGCAATCTGTTGGATCGTGCCTACACGATTGCGATCCTGCAGTGCTTGGTAGTCGAAGTTGTGGATGAACCCGCTGTTGTCAGCCCAGCAGAGCGTGTCTGTGCCAGCGACCACCAGGCGAGTGTAATACCGTGGAACAAGCAGCGAGCCTTCCCAGTATCCCTCCCACGCCTGGTTGAGGAAGTTGTATACCAATGTGCGTTGGTTTGTCCCGTCGCCACCTTCCACCGGGACGCTCAGGATGTACCGGTTGTTGAAATAGGCCCCACATGATTTTTCCCAGTTGGCTTGGTCGATCTCTTCAATGACATCTTGAATCGGATCCGACAGCGGTAGCACTACCGACTGGCTGATGCCAAACTCGGTCTGCTTGAGGCTGATCACACCGCGCTGACTCAGGAACAAGATGTCTGACCCGGTGGACGCAATAGACGCCTGGCTGACGCATCCAAACTCCCGGGTAACCTCGGTGAGCCGGGTAGTCGACAGGTCGCCGTAGAGGTTCTCCACAGCGAGAATGCTGCGCTCCTTGAAGATGATCAGCGTGGTAGTATTGAACGGGTACAAGGCCACCACAGCGTCATTCGCACCGGTGTTGAGCTTGAACTCATTCAGGATCGGGCTGTAGTGCAACGGATCCAGCACGTCGGACACTGCCAGGTAGTCGGGACCGTAGAGCAGCAGCAGACGGTTTTGAAAGTACAAGCCCTCACGGCCAGCAGGGACGTTGGCACCGGAGGCAGAGGACTTCTTGATTGAACCGTTAGTCGGAACAACCGTGATGTTTACCAGAGTTGACGGATTGCCAGCAGTTACAGTGACTGTGCTGGCAGTATGCCCTGGGCTTGTAATAGTGACTGCAGTCACCTTGCCGTCAGTAATGGTGGCAGTTGCAACTGCGCCAGTTATGGTTCCAGTTATTGTCAGTGTTGGTGCGGTCACGTAACCAGCGCCTTGATTGACGATGGTTAAAGCTGTGATTCCGCTAGTAAGAGGAGGGTCAACTGTTACAGTAGGTGCGGTTACATATCCCGACCCAGCATTGTTCACAGTAATTGATGTAACTTTGCCTCCTGAAATAACCGCGGTCGCTGTGGCTGTTACGCCAGATGGTGGAGCTTGAACCATTACATTCGGCACCGCTGAATATCCCGCTCCTCCAATTACCACTGAAATAGATCCAACGGTTCCTGTTGTTAAGACCGATGTTGCGGTGGCAGTAGTTGTTCCAATAGTTACGCCTATGAGAGCAACCGAAGCCGTGTTGAGTGAATCAAGTTCCTCAGAAGGCCCACTAAACAGTTTCAGTGAGTTCTTGTCTGTGGGGAAGACGTAGTAGATTCCGTTTGTAACACCTGCAGTTACATTACTGATGGTAACCTGATCACCAGCAACAAACGGATGGTTTGGAACGGTGATGGTGTCGTTTGTAGCGCTGCCACCTGTAATGGCATTCACCGATGCAATCCGATTAAAACCGTTATCCAAAGCCGAGACAGGAATACCTGCAGGCGCTGATGCCTCCATGATGAGAGGCAGGCCATCGTTGTAAAAGTCGCTCACGCCCTGCGTCACCTCGTACCCGGTGGTGTTGTTTGAAAGCTCAAAGTAGTACCGGTTGGACGGTGTTAAACCACTGTTCAAGGTGACAGGGTTCGTACCATTTTGTGCGGTGGCCTTGGAAAGGTGCAGGGTACAAACGCCGGCAGCCTTTACGTTTACAAACATCCCGAAGCCCTCTCCTGAAACCGTGCTGGTGCCAGGGATGCTCCACAGGTTTGGAGAGGTGCCAATCTGGCTGATGATTACTCGGTCACCGGACTCCATGTCTGGCGGGACGTTTAGAGTCACCGTACTGTTGGCCACATTGACATCAGCGCCGGTGAAGTAATACCGGGCATTGCCAGGCCTCAACATCACCACCGCATTAGTCGCCTGCATCAAACGCACCGGGCTGTAGATGTCGTGCCCGTTGAGAGGGATCTCCAGGTCCGACTGGTTGGGTCGTACCAGATACATCCGGCCCTGACCGCCATCGGATGTGCGCACCTCGTTAGTGGCCACAACTAGGGCTTGGTAGCCGGTGTCAGGATCGCGGAAAGGCAGCACACCGAGGATGTCGGTGAAGGCTGTGGTAGAATCGTAGAACTGGACGTTCTTGTTTACTGGAGCGCCACCAAATGAAATTGCCGCCGTCGACATTACGACGTTGGTGTTGTCGTCCAGAATGCACCTAGTGCCATTAGGAAACACCAGTGCGTTTGCGCTCTGATCGGAGCAAACGATTGAACCAGCAGGAATCAGGGTGCCGCTTACTCCTAGCGTTGCTGCTGAGTTGGAAGTGACCGTGACCGTCCTGGTTGCAGTAGTCCACTTACCGCCCCACTTGGGCTGCACGATGCCCCACCTGTTCGTGATAAGCTGATTCTGAAAGATCCTGTTGATCGCCTGGCTGACGTATTGCGCCGGCACCTGGGCGGGATCTAGGCGGCTGATTACACCTTTGAACCCATCGTCGACCGACATGATCTCGGGTAAGTCGGGCATATTAGCGGCCTGGGACAATTATCTGGCGAACGTACTTTTCTTGCAAAGCGACCTTGTCGATCTCCTTGGTCAGCTCGACTTCACCGAGCTCTAAAAAAGTGTTCCCGAGGTCAACCTTGCCATCTACCCGGAGCATCTGGCCGGCAGCCTTCAACGAACACACCTCGCAGAACCTGTACGGGAAAGCATAGGCGGTAGCCTCGCCGGCAGTCGATAGCAGCGGAGGGCTCTTGCGGAACTCAATCCAGACAAACGGGAGTTGGTCACCAATCAGGATACCGTCATCGGTGAGCGTGTAGGCTGGCTCCTGCTGCCTCCAGGTGATCCGAGGGTCAGCAGGCCATACCGAGAATGTCTCGCCGATCTGAACAGCCCGGGTAGTCCCATCTGGGTTGGTCTGCTGGTTGACGTACCGCAGAAACTTGTTCAGTTGTCCCCAGAAGGAAGCGTTGGTGGGAACAGTTCCGGCGGAAGCAGTCGCAAAGAGCTGGTAGTATTCCTGGTCCTCAGGATACAGCACGATGTCGCCGATGTTGTAGACGGTCGTCGTGTCCCAGGTCGCAGTGCTTCCGTAGCTCGGCTGTGCCAGCCCCCAGTATTGGGAGTTCAGCGTGCCTCCAGGGCCGTTGAGAGTCGGAGGGTTGTTGGAGTTGATGGCCCCAACGTACTGGTAGTATTTCTGCTCTGTGGGGTAATAGACCACCATGCCACCGGAGTAGACCTGCGCCGCGCTGTAGTTGGCCGCAAAGAACTCCTGTTGATACACGGTCTGCTCGGGCCAGTTGAAACACTCCCAGGCGCTCCGTAATGACATGGAGATGAACGTGCGGAAGAGATTGGACTCCTCGGTCGTTAGCGATGAGAAAACGCGCCCAGTGAGCTCACAGGCACGCTGCAGGACATAGTCGTAGGTGACGGTTCTCATTTCCAAGCCTTACAGGACCAATATTTAGCAGAGAGTTTAGTGCCGGGATTGTCGCAGCCGTGACGGGCGTTGAAGCTCTTCTTGTTGTCTGGGATGTGCTTCTTGATGCTCATGCCCGGGTCGCCGAAACGCACCAGGGCAACCTTATTGCCCTCCTTAGCAAGCACCGCGGACTTCTTGCTTTCGCCAGGGGTAGCCTTGGGCTTGTTATAGCCTGCGAACTTTTGGCCGCGGTAAGTGATCATCGCTTGGGTAGTACATACCAACCTGCCGGCAGAACCACCCGGGATGGCCCCACCAGCTTTTTGTTTGAATCGAAAGAGTAGACGCTAGCCTTGGTAGGCTCGGCCAGCATCACAGGATCACCGGAAGGGACCAGGACCACCTTCGTCTGCTGGCAACCCAGGCAGATCGGCAACACGGCCAGCCAGATCATCCTTGAGGGGTTGAGGCGCTTGGCCGTGTTGAACATCGGTAGGTGGTGTTTCTCGGAACCAGTCGAGCAGAGCCTTGAGGATCTGGTAGATCCAGTTCACGGCTTAGTTTCGATCACCAGAGGCTTCTCGGTTGCATCCTTAGCCATGATCAAACCAATGCCAGCGGTGACCGCTGCAATAGTCGAGGCGATGTCGATATTGGTGCTGGCATCACCGTCGAAGGCAGCCCGAAGGGCACCACCAACAGCGACGAGGATTGCACCAACACCAGCGAGAGTTGTTTTCGTGTTTTTCATTTAGAGCGGAATAATCGAAACGCTGCGTAACAGGCGCAAAGTAAGCCAATCAGCGCGGTGATAAGCCTTACCCAGTCAGTTAGCTGTGGAATAAACGAAACAGCAGTCGCCCCTGCTGCTGCTGCTAGGCTTAGTCCAGGGCTGGTGCTGCTGTTCGTTGGTTCCATTACTCGGTAGGCTGTACGGCTTCAACCACAGGATTGGCTGCTTTGTAAGCCTCCACAACCGCAGGAGTCCACAGCGCATTGGCGATATTCACTACCTCAGTCGGCTGACCAGTAAGGTCGTCACCGGGATTCAGCGTATACTGCGAGGTAATCTCACTGCCGACAACCGCGCCGTTGTTGTCGTAATCGATTCCGGTCGTCACGAACAGCGAGTTGTTCTGGTTGACCTGCACTGAGACGATGTTGACTGGTACGATCATTGGATAGCGGGTTTGAAGTTGGCGTTGTAAGCGGTAATCGCAGCAGGAGTCCAGACAGCTCCAGCAATCGCGACAACCTGCTCTGGCTGACCCGTAAGGTCTGAGCCGGGAGGCAAGCAGTAGCGGCGGAATGTGGAAGCCTTCACGACTTCGCCATCGACGATCTGATCCGACAGGCGGACCTGAAGGACGGTTGAAGGAAGAACCTCGCAGAGCGAGAAAATAGAGCGTTCGGTGAGCATAATGTTATACGTCGTAGGTAAATGCAAAATAGGTGCTGACAGATCCTGCTGCATATGTTCCAGAAACGTTCACATAAATATCGGTTGAATCAACAAACAGCGGTATATAAGTAACACCTGTTGGTGGTGCCGTTGCTGCGATCATTGCGCTACGC
>Ga0049081_10000313_pt1 | contig 18900 bp, 17 predicted proteins | sample GreLakmeER78MSRF_FD_66717 | JGI IMG/M metagenome (GOLD analysis project Ga0049081, IMG submission 66717) | Freshwater lentic microbial communities from great Laurentian Lakes, MI, USA - Great Lakes metaG ER78MSRF | ecosystem: Environmental > Aquatic > Freshwater > Lake | place: Great Lakes...
ATAAACTATCTTTTATATTATTGATATGATAGTACATTGACATTCCACCTTTATACACAAGTTTAAAGGTTATTTTTGACTCGTATTTGGATTTACTGAAATGTTTTAATACTAAAATTGTATAAATTGACGAGCACATACTTAGATAATGCACGTATTTATTATTACTATTCATTATAGTTACTTCACTATTCCATTGATCATAAATTGGACGTTTATTAACTAAATCTGTAGAACAAAAATGAAGATAATTAAGGTTATTACCATTACATGTTTCTTTAGACAAATTCTCCATATTAATACATAATCCATTATCTGTAAAGTTGTCATCAATATCATCTTTGCTATCAACAATATACTTTTCTGTTGTTTTTAATATATCATCTTTTTTTATGTTAAACAGAATTTCTTTTAACTTCTTGTATTTTTCTACTTGATTTGAAATATGTGTACTAAATGTAGATTTCATATATATATATTTTAATATATATATATATAATTTTAGATGAACAATTTATGATGAACAAGACTTTGTCTTGTGAGGAGTTTATCTCTGTGAGGAGTTTTACGACGAACATATTATTTTGTGACGACGTTAGGAGGAACACATAGCACAAGCTTCTGGATTAGCCAGTGAACAGAACAATGTTTCTTCTTTCTTGACCAGTTTTTTTACATCTTGAGAGAATTGTTGTGGAGCAGCAACTGGTTGAGAGCGTAGATAATAACAACCTGTTTTTAGTCCATTTTTCCAACCATAGAAGAGTGCAGAAGTAACCTTATCATATGTAGGAGTGGACATAAATAGATTCATACTTTGACTTTGATCGACATATGGACTACGAGCAATAGCATGATCAATTACTACTTTTTGTTTAATTTCCCAAGCTGTTTTATATACATCCTTAACATTTTGTGGAATACGTTCAATAGTTTGAATGCTACCACGGCAATTGATAATATCATTTTTCATATCAAGATCCCATAAGTTTAATGCCTTCAAATCATCAATTAGATAATTGTTTACAACCATAAAGTTACCTGCTAATGTTTTTCTTGTATAAATATTGTTAGTAACTGGCTCAAAACATTCTGTATTACCCTGTATTTGACTGGTAGTAGCAGTTGGCATTAAAGCAGTCAACATACTATTACGAATACCTTTCTTAACCTTTTGACGTAATTCAGACCAATCATATTTTCTAGGTGTAACTTTCCAATGATCAAATTGGAAAAGACCATTGCTAAATGGCGAACCTTTAAAGCTAGGATAAGAACCATGTTTCTCAGCTAATTCAATAGACATCTCAATAGCTCCATGATAAATAGTCTCCATAATATCAGCATCTAACTCGATTGCCTCTTTGCTTTCAAATGGTATCTTCATTTTACAAAACAAATCAGCTAGTCCCTGAATACCAATACCGATAGGACGATTTGATAGATTATTTTCCTTAGTTTCTTTTGTTGGATAGAAATTATAATCTATAATTTGATTTAGATTGAAAGTTGCTGTTCTTGCAACCTTATGTAGCAAATCCCAATCATATATACCATCATCACTTAGAAAACGATTTACACATATACTCGCCAAATTACATACTGCATATGAGTCATTTGTTGATACTTCTACAATTTCAGCGCATTGACCAGTTAGTATACCATTGAAAACACCCTTATGTTCCATAGGTTCTTTAAAGCAGTATGTATCATCCATACGACCACTGTCCTCGATTTGTATAACTGTTATATTATATTCTTTATCATTAATTATAAATGGTATAATTTTATCATTTACCTGTAATTCAACAGCAGTTTTAACTATTTCTGTATCATTTTCTGTAATATAAAACTTATGATAGGGAGTACATTCCAAAGTTTCACCATTTGAAAATGAAATCTTAATAAGTTTCTGATTGTCACCAGTCTTAATAACTTTTACAGTTGAAAACTCTTTACCATTCCATACATCTACCTCTTGATTTACCATATCACAAATTGTGACATAGCCATTGGAGGTTAGAATTTTAGTCTCTGGAGCAACGCATAAATTGGAGCTCTTTACAATTCCAACATTAATTTGATTAGAAGCCCGGTTAACATTATCTTTAAAACATATGTATGGAACACCAGTCTCAATCTGTGAAACCATAATACGTTCCCATATTTTACTTGCTTTAACCTTACGTACAAATTTACCTTCTTCAATATATTGATTATATAGCTTTTCAAACTCTTCACCATATACTTCATTTAGACGTGGTGATACATCAGGTGTCATAAGATACCAATCACCGTCTTCTTGAACACACCTCATGAATATATCAGGAATCCACATCGCAAGAAACAAATCTCGGGCACGTAACTCTTCTGCTCCTGTATTTAACTTCAATTCTAGAAACTCCATTACATCAGCATGCCATGGCTCTAGATATAGAGCAATAGAACCTGGTCGGCGACCACCTTGATTGATATAACGAGCAACATCATTATAAACTTTACACATAGGAACGACACCAGTAGAATTACCATTAGTAGAATTAATTTTAGATCCTGCTGCACGGATATTAGATATATGGATACCAATACCACCAGCCCATTTACTGATTTGGGCAGCATCAGTAATCGTTTTGAAAATACCATTTAAGGAATCTTCTGTACCCAATAAAAAGCAACTACTTTGTTGCTCAAAAGTAGTACCAGAATTGAATAAAGTAGGTGTAGCATGAATAAAGTATTTTTGTGACATTAGATCATAAGTGTTTTTGATATTTTCAATAACCTCCATTTTTCCAAAATTAGTTCTATAATGGATATTGACTGCAACCCTCATAAATAAATCTTGAGGAGTTTCTGCAATCTTACCATTTACTTTAATTAAATATGCCCGTTCTAATGTCTTGAAACCAAAATAATCAATATCATAATCTCGAGTTTTTACTATTATTTTATCCAACTTGGTAGCATTCTTTTGAATGTACTGTAAAAAATCTGACTTCAAATAATCCTTTACATTACTTGCAATATATTCTGTTCTTTGACTGAATGACTTTAAACCTGTAACATCTAATGACTTTCTTAGATTACTAGCCAAAATACGACCACCTAGTGATCCATATAGTGGATTCGAACTAACAAATTCAGCACATACATTAGCTGACGTTAAATCTAATTCTTGTGTTGTTATATTTGGATATATTGATTCAATAGTTTTTTTAGCAATTTCAACTATATTGACCTTTTTTAACTCTTCATCAGATAATAGACCCTTTAGCCGTGTTAAAATCTTATTGAAATCAACATCATGTACCTTCCCATGACGATCTATTACAGTAGTCATTACGCTATATATATCAGTAAAGTTCTTTTCTTTAATCTATTTAACTTTTCAATATATATTACCTTTATTCAATTTTTATAAAAGATGATTTATCATCTTTTATAAAATTAGGTAAGACGTAAGTCGAGTTCAATTTTTATTGAATAGATTATGTAATAATCTATTTAATAAAGAGAGGGCATATTTCCTTTGGAAATGTGATCATTTTATAATAATATCAACAAAGTTGATATTATTATAAAATGGGTGAGACGTAAGTCGAATTCAAATTTTATTGTAAGTCTTTAAAAAAGCTCCAAAATTGGCGATAGGCATAAAAGTAATTGACCTCTTATTTTGAATATAAAATTTAGCCAATTGATAGTTATATTCATAATGTCTAATTAAATAGGATGCTACTGTAGTCGCACTACGTGAAATACCTGCAAAACAATGAACTAATACACCTTGACCATTCTGACGATACTCGTGAATAATATCAACAATTTCATCCATTTTTTCATTTAATATATTATTGGTATCATTGTTATTAATATCATGAATTGGTAATCTAATAGCTCGAATATTATATTTATCATACCATGATGGTATAACTAAATCAATCGTACAGTTTACTACCAATTTTATATTATTCTTAACCATAAAATCTTCATCTTTACTTGAAATATGACTACCTAACCATAAAAATTCAATAATATTGTCACAAGAATTATGAGATGCAAAATCTATCATTATATATATTTATATAAATATAATGATTAACAATCGACATTAACCGTTTTAATAGCACCTATCATTCCAGTATTATTTACTTCACGGTAATGAATATGTTTTTTAAGAGTCTTTGTTACAAAATGTTTTTTAACGGTGTATTCTTGTGGACATAAGAATGCAATTTTTGCTATACCATCAACTACTTCCGTTACACCACTATTCATATAATCACCATAGGCTTTTAATGCTGTATTAATATCAGATTGCTCCGGATTATATTGATTACTACCCCACCATACAATTTGTTTTGCATCTGGTGCATCAATAGTTAATTCTACAAGTTTGTCACCAACTACATTAGAACCATTTTTAAGAACAGTATGAGGAATAACACATTCACCTAAAAATGGTAAATATGTTTCTCTCTTAATACCAACCCATATTGCAATTAATGCTATGAAAATATAGAAATATCTCATTAATCGAGGCGTTTGTAAAATACGTAATAATACATTATATTGATTACCAAACATCGAAACACCTAAATTGATGACAGTTATTAGGATCAAAACTTTAGCATATACATATAGAGTCTTCTCTATATATTCCATATAATTATGATTTAGATAATTCTTTTTTATTATAGTATTTAACACGTAGCATATATTTGTCCATCATAAGTACCAAAATCAAAATTACCAAAATCTGAATTTATTTTATCTTGTTCTTTCCTCTTCTCCTTTAATTGAACCATTTTTGCTTTTGACTTTGCCTTCTCTCTTTCTTTTTCTTTTTCTTTTTGTACAATTAATAAACGGTGTTTTTCTCTTTCCATACGACGTATTCTTTTTTCTTCTTCATTTACTTTTTCTTCTAAATAAATTGCTTGATACCATCTATAGCGTCTCCATAATATGTATCCAATTATAATTATAATTAATAATAACCAAAAATTGTTGTACATAAATGATGTAATATCTGTTTTAAGTTTGGTCCATATACGTGAACATAAACTGTTTTCACCACCAACTTGAGTATTTTTCATAATTTCTAATTGCATCATTATATTTGGGTCTATTAATTTAGGTTTTGTAGTAGAAATGAACCCTTCCATAGATTATATTAAAGGTTAGATTAAATTTTCACATAAACAAAAAAGTCTTTTATAAACAACATCTTTAGTCTCTTTCTTCATATGTAGTAATTTTTTAGGATTATCATATACTTTTTTCATAAAGTTTATTGTATGAAGCATACAAAAATTATCATCTAATATATCCTGTATATTATCTGATATTGGTATAATATTAGGGAATAATTCTTTTAGTTTATTAATATATTTTATATCACATCCTTCTGGATCATAAAAATATTTGATACCTTTATAACTAATAATTACACATTGATGACCAGGTGGTAAATCTATACCAAAATCTGGATAATCAACTATACTATCTAAAATTAAATCCAAATTATCAAAATAATAAAGTGATACTGGAATATAAAAAAGTGACCTATTAATATCTATATTTTGTTTAATAACTTCAATATGGATACTTTCATTTTTACAAAATTTATAATATTTAATTATATAATCTTTGATACAATCATTTTTATTTAAATATATATTATTAGAGTTAAAAAATAGACCATCAGAAAAGTTCATAATACGAATTTCTGATAGAATACTATAATTTAACATACTATGTAATTTTATAGGAAAAGTATCATGATACTTGATACGAAAATCATTAAATAGTTTTAACATTTATGATAACATTATAAATGTAAATTATATATTAAAAATCGTCGGTAAACGACACTACGGGAATATCCTTATTAATAACACTGGCCTTGGAATATTGGGAACCACGAGTTTCAAAGAAATTTTCCTTACTATCTACGCTAATTGCATCCATAAATCTAAACGGATTTTGGACATTGTACTTCTTATTATAACCTAGCATAACCATTAAACGATCTGCTACATATTCAATATATTGAGACATTAGATCAGAGTTCATACCAATAAGACGACACGGTAGACTATCAACAATAAATTCCTTTTCAATATCGACTGCTTCTTTCATCATATCTTGCATTTCTTCATCTGATAGACGATTAATCATTTTACTATATAATAGACAAGCAAACTCACAATGCATACCTTCATCACGAGCAATAAATACATTACTTAGTGTTAGACCAGGTAGGATATTTTGTTCTTTTAACCAATAAATAGCACAAAAAGCACCTGAGAAAAATAGACCTTCGACAATAGCAAATCCAATTAGACGTTTTGCAAAAGGTTCTTCTTTATTAACCCATTTTTCTGCCCAATCCATTTTCTTTTTAACACATGGAAAATTTAGACGAGCATTAAACATTTCTTCTTTTTCATTAGGATCTTTAATATATGTTTTAATCATTAATGCATATGTTTCAGAATGTACATTCTCGATATAAGCTTGAAGAGCATAACATGCTTGAACTTCTAAAATAGGTACATCCTTCGTAAAATTTTCCATAATATTTAGACTAACGATACTATCTGTTCCAGCGAAAAAAGCAAGAATATGTTTAATGAACCATTTATAATCCTCACTGAGGTTATCCCAATCTTGAGGATCTTTTGAAAAGTCAATCTCCTCTGCAGTCCAGAATAAAGCTTGTTGTTTCTTATACATTTCCCATATATCCTTATGGATAGGGTCTAGTGTAAATCTCTGTTTTTCCTGTAGAAAAGGTTCATTAGCTAATTGATTGGTAGGTATAACCATTGTTGTAAATCCCATGCTTTTATTCTATACTATATGTTCAATAACTTTTTATATCATTTTTTTTTAATTATCAATAAAAGCCTATATAACACCAATATTAAGATAAATATATTAAGACCTTCAAAATGATCAATTATTAAACTTTATATTTATTAGGATTACCTATTAAATAATACTTGTATAAATATTAAATAACTATTGCTTTACCATCTTCGTTCCTGCCTTTAAAATAATCTTGAATAGGTGGTTCAAGGCGTTTACCATCTACAGTAAGTTCAATAAGTCCTAGGTTATTTTTTCTAAGATCATTTTGTGGGTTATATTTACCTTTGGTAAGAATATCCCATCTTTCGACATATTTGCGGTCAGCTTTATCACCATGCCAATGATGAACAATAGTACCTTGTATATATCCTAATTGTAGTCCACTACAACGTTCCTGAAATGCTTTTAAACGAACAAGATATCCTTCATGAATGTTACCAGGAGCACTCCATTCAACTTTGCCTATTAAAGCTAATGCCATATGTCTATCACCAGAACCTAATATAGCAAAGTCTATTAAACCACACATTTTATCATAAGCTTTTCTAGTACATGCTACTGCATAACCAGGATGCCAAAATCCATATTTAGCTTTGGGATGATAAGGTTGCTTTGAATTAATTGACATATATCCAAAACTCTTATCTGGTTTATCACAAGCATCTCCATTTTTACCCAAATTTACACATGTCTCCCATAAATAAATAACATCATATTTTCTAAATGCTTTAATAGCATCATCAACCCAATGATCATTAACAAAAGTGATATCAGCATCAATCCATGCCATATATTTCCATGTATCAGGTAATTTACGAGTTGCTAAATTTATCAAGTTTTCCTTTAACCACAATACATTATTATATACAAATTGGAAATGTTTATATACACCTGGAATTTGTTCAGGTAGATCAAAATTATCAGTTGATAGTTTACCTTCAGATACAACCAATCTAATACCATTTACGTGCTTAATTCTTTCAATAAATTCAATAAATAGTCTTTTTCTGTTATCATATTTACAAAAGTTAAAGTATGGTAATACAATATATATATAATTATCAATTTTAGGTGATACTGAAAAACAACCCATATTATACTATGTCTTATCCATACTAAACATTTTATAATATGAAAGTTGATAAAATGTATATCTTATATAAAGATAAATTAGGTAGATGTCTAGTAGATTAAGAGAAATGAGTAAAAAAACGAATGTAGCTACATTATTGGCTGAGTATAAAGAGGAACCTTATTTATTCATAGAAAATAATGATATAGAAGAGTTGATACAACTTGCTCGTTATGCATCAGATGAGTTTTTCAATGGTGTATCAGTTATGGAAGATGCAGAATATGATTTATTAATAGATGCAATTCGTGAGAAGAATCCATTACATCCTTTTTTAAAAGAAGTTGGTGCACCAAGTCTAACTAAGGAAAAAATTAAACTACCCTTTTCAATGGCTAGTATGAATAAAATTAAACCTGATTCTATTCAAGATATGATAAAATGGAAGAAGAATTTTAAACCTCCCTATTTAGTAAGTGATAAATTAGATGGTGTATCAGTAATGCTAGAAATGGATAAAGTAAATGGTAATAAAATGTATACACGTGGAAATGGTACTATTGGAACTGATATTACACCTATTATAAAATATCTAAATTTAAAGAAGATAATAAGTAAAATTAAGGGTAATTACGTAGTAGTTCGTGGAGAGTTAATTATGTCAAAAAATAATTTTAAAAAGTATGAAACTGAAATGGCAAATGCTCGTAATATGGTATCTGGTATTGTTAATTCCAAGAAAATTAATAAGGAACGAATTGCTGATGTTGATTTTGTACCATATGAGATTATTGAGCCATGGATGTCAATTGAAGACCAATATATCGCTCTAGACAAAAATGGTTTTCATGTGGTTTCTTATGAAAAAATTCAGGATTTTAATGTTGAAATACTACAAGAAATATTAAGAAGAAGGAAACAATTATCAGAGTATAATATTGATGGTATTATAGTTAGTTATAACACACCCAAAAAACGTATCAATACAGGTAATCCTGATTATGCATTTGCTTTTAAAGAAACAATGGAGGATCAAACTGCAGAAGTAGAAGTATTAGAAGTTGAATGGAATGAGAGTAAAGATGGTTATCTTAAACCACGTCTTAAATTGGTACCAACCAAGTTAACAGGTGTTATCATTAAACATGTTACTGCATTCAATGGTAAATTTATTAAAGATAATAAGATTGGAAAGGGTACAATTATAAAACTCGTAAGAAGTGGTGAAGTTATACCTCATATATTGGAGGTAATTAAAGGAACTGAGGCTGATATGCCTGATGGAGATTATATATGGAATCCTAGTGGTGTAGATGTAATGAGAGAGGAAAAGACAATTAAAGGTCATATTAAACAATTAGCATTTTTCTTTTCAACATTAGGTATTAAACATGTTAGTGATGCAACTACTAAAAAACTAGTTGAGAGTGGTATTGATGATATTATTAAAATAGTTAATATTAAGAAAAGTCAATTAAAGAATATTGAAGGATTCAAGGATAAAATGATCGATAAAGTATATGAAAGTATAACAGAACGTATTAAGACAATGACAATGTTAGAATTTATGAATGCTACTAATATATTTGGACATGGAATAGGTGAAAAGAAATTAAAGAAGATTTTAAATGTTTATCCAAATATTATAACTAAGACAAATGTTATGGAGTTAGTAATGAAATTAGATGGTTTTGATACTATAACTGCTACACAGTTTGCAGATAAATTACCTGAATTTGTTACCTTATTTAATAAATTACCAAAGTCTATTCAAAATAACTTAAAACATTCAACTATTAAAAAGGAAATTAATGAGGAGGATATTTTAGCAGGTATTAAAATTGTATTTTCTGGATTCCGTAATAAAGATTGGGAAAAGACAATTGAAGAAAGAGGTGGTGAAATAGTATCAACTGTATCTAAAAATACAACTGTATTAGTAACTAAACAGGAAGATATTGATAAGGGTACTAATAGTAAGATTAAAAAGGCAATTGAGTTAGGAGTTGAAGTTATGACACCAGAAGCTTTTGAAGAAAAATATGACCTATAGAGTATATATATAGGATGCCATTAGGAAAACAACGTAAAGGTTCCAAGAAGGTGGTAAAGAAAACAAGCCGTCGTAAAGCAAGTAAATCAGCAAGTAAGAAACATTCTAGAAAAGGTAGTCGTAAAGGGAGTAGTTTGAAGAATTATTATGATATGGTGAAGAATATTTGAGTATTATTTTATGTAAGGTTTAATTAAGATGTATCACACGAATTCTATTCAAGGTCGTCGTCCATATAATGAAGATGAGTTTGATATTTTTACAAATCTTGATCAGACTGTACCTGGAAAAAAAATTAATTATTTTGGATTATTTGATGGTCATGGTGGAAATCATGTATCAAAATACCTTAAAAAGAATTTAAGACAGTACTTTATTACTAGTGATATTCAAATAGAAGTAGGTAAGTCAAAATCATGTGATAAATATATAAATAAGGTTTTTGATTTTGTTCAAAATAAATTAACTGATTATCATTTACCTTCTAAAGCAACTGGTTCAACAGCTTTACTATCTTTATTTTATACATGTAATAATCATAATATGGTTAAAGTTGTAAATCTAGGTGATTGTAGAACAGTAGCATGTAATTTAGATAACATTGCAATACCATTAACAAAGGATCATAAACCAACATCATTTGATGAATTTAATAGAATAAATGAAATGGGAGGTCAAATTACACAAGAAAAAAATGATGATCCGCGTATTAATGGTCTAGCGGTATCTCGTGCATTTGGAGACCTTGATAGTAAACCTCATGTATCACATTTACCAGATGTATATGATTATGATACTCGTAAGTTTAAATTCATAATCATGGGTTGTGATGGTATTTGGGATGTAGTTAGTAATCAAGATGCAGTTGATTTAGTATTATCCGAGATGGATTTAGCAAAGAAAGATCCAAAAGTTAAACGTAATATTGCAGCAAAACTAACACAGTTTGCTTATGATAAAGGATCTCAAGATAATTTAACAGTTATTGTAATATTCATATAATATTGCCGCAAGAAACAAAGTTACTAACAAAATTATGTTATAATAGCACAATTTTGTTTAATTAAAATAATACAGTTGATAGCTCTTTGATATCTTGACAAAGTGGAATCCATTTGTTGAATTTTACTGAACGAACACATAATATACGGAATGATTCTTTAGTCTTAAAAAGAGTACGACAATAATGACTAATATAAATATTAGGAATTGCAGCAATACCTTCACGTACTAATCCTTGAGTAGGGTGTTCCCAATAAAGTTCATAAACATCAGGAAGACCAGTTCTTTTAATAATAAACTCTTGTTGTGATTTATTTGTAACAATCTTTGTACTTGTAACTGTATTTGTATCTGTATCTGAACGTAACTGCTTGAAATCTATATCATTAACATATATATACCACTTACCTGAAATACGTGGTATAAAAATAAAACCATTTATTTGATCATTTTTATCCTCTACTATTTTATATGTTTCTTCTTTACTATATCTTTGTACTTGTTCAATAATAATAGTATTTTCTTTATTTAGTTCATCTAGAGAACTTTTAATCAAGTTTTGTTTATTAATAATATCTATACGTTGAATATCCTGTCCACATAACCAATATGCATCATATATTATATATGTACCTTGTTGTCCTCTATTAGAACGAATTATTTTACCATCATAGATAGTATCATTATAATAGTATTCTTTTGATAGTCTCATACGAAATGTATATATCTTTATTTCATCGTATTTATTTTGATGTTTATGGTATTTTAATTCGCGTTTTGATATTAAACAATTATATTGTTTTCCATTAATACTAGTTAAAAACATCAAGTAGTTAAATCCCTGTACATGTTGACATGCCATAAAGTTCCCTCTAGATACCTCATCAATATGTACTAATTCAGTCATCATTTGATATCTAAAGTTGGACAAGTTAATTCTATTATATAATGCAGTTAATACTTCATCATATAAACCATGTGATAATGGTGTTAGAATCATATTATTGATTTTAACTACCGCCATTTTTATACTCACTGACAATTATAATTGTATATTCTTTTAAGTGAATTTATTAATAATTGGAGAAGTTAGTAGCACCGTAATCGTGTTTATTATTGAAGGAGTAATATTCGTAATTATCGATAGTATCAATGGAATCGAACTGTTGATTTGCAAGACGACCGTCGTCAACTATAGCATCATATATATCTCTAATGGCTTGGTCCTCACCTATATCGTCATCTACTTTAATATCCAAGTCCTTTATATGGCTAGGTTTAAATTGTTCAATTTGTATGTTATTTTCACGTATATAAGGTAGTTTCTCAAGTTCTGTATTAAATGGTTCTTTTGAAGAACGAGTTAATAAGAATATTACAAATAATATAACAATAATAAACCACATATTATAACTTATTTAGAGATAATTATTTTACATATATTAAATATGGGGACCGTGTCAAAGATGAACACTTATTCTCCAAATTTTATTTATGATTTACAAAGCAAATATGAGCTGACTGATGAACTTTTGATAGTATTTGAAGGCATTAATGAAATGTTTAAAACGTCATCTCAATATATTGATATGAAGAAACGTATCAATCTTAATGTTAAATGGAAACTTAAAAAGAAAGAAGATATTACATCATTAAATATTATTTTTAATGCTCTTAATCGTTTATGTACTACTAATTTTGATACTATTTTAGAAGAAATTAAGGGTGTAGAAATAACAACAGCTTTAGAATTAGATAAACTATCACAGAGTATTATTGATAAAATGTTACATGAGGAACAGTTTATAGAAACTTATGTAGCATTAATATATAATTTAATAGTAGCTGGAAGATGGATAACAAGTGAAAGTACTTTTCGACAAGTATTAATGGATAAATTACATAATATTTATGAACTTTTAATTAAAGATAATTCTGATCAAAATGATAGAAGTAAGGAACGGGGATTATTTAAAATTATAGCTAAAATGTTCAAAGCTCATTTAATTAGTAAGATGTTAATAAGTAATTTGATGGACAATCAACAGTTAATTTATGAATCTACTAATAATGAAAAATATATGGAAAACTTTATAATATTATGGTTAGCATATCCAGAATATAAAGAAGATTATATAACTTCTATAAAAGAGACGATAAGTAAGCGTCTACAATTTATGTTAATGGATAATGAAATAATATCGGTAGTACCGACAGTATATACAAAACCCAGTATTGAATATACAAATTATATAGTATATATGGATGAATATAATACAGTTCAAGATATGATAATTGATGTGGGAAAGAATGGGAATTATATACAATTTATGGGTGTTGTGCTACGTCATACTATAGATCATTCTAAAGATATCAATCTGATTATTAAAATAATTAAACAAGGACTAAGTATGAAAATATGGTCTAAACGAGATATTTTGGCTGCTATAGAACATATTAAAACAGTAGAATTATCAGATATAGCAATAGATGCACCTTATTATAAACAACATCTTGATCGGATCATCAAAGATTTTCTATCTACAGAAAAGCAAGATAAAGAATATCGTTATAAGAAAGGTAAATATGGGAATAAATCCGTTCGATGAAGATGGGGAAGGATGTGTATTAGTTTCAAATAATGAAAAAATACAAACAAAACAACAACCTAAAATATTTTTAAAGAAATATCGACCACGAAGTATTCATGATATATATTTACCTGATCCACTACGTTCTAAAATTCATAGTCTAAATACTATTCCTAATATATTAATTACTGGACCACCAGGAACTGGTAAAACTGCGACAATTAAACAATTAGCAAAACAAATATATGGAGACTATTATACCGAGGCGGTCATAGAATTAAATGCATCAGATAATCGTGGTTTAGAAATTATTAATAATAGTATCATTTACTTTTGTAGGAAAAAATTAGATGATAAAAATGGTAATCCTATTACTAAATTAGTAATAATGGATGAAGCAGATAATATAACAAAAAAAGCTCAAAATATAATAAGTAATTTCATGGAAGAATATAGTAACAATACTAATTTTGTATTTACATGTAATGATTCTAATAAACTTATAGAATCTATTCAAAGTCGTTGTTTTATTTTATTTTTTCCTTCATTAAAAAAAGAAATGATAGTATCTAAATTAGAACAAATATGTACAAGTGAAAATATAGATTATAATAAGGATGCATTAATACAGATTGCATCTAATGCTAACGGAGATATGAGACAAGCATTATTAACTTTAGATTTGATATGTTTTGGTGCTAAAATATTAGATTTAGATACAGTAAATACATTAAGTCATAAACCAAAACATAAGACAATAATAGAATTAATAAAGGTGTGTGCTATGAGGAATCTTAAAGAGGCAATTAATATAATTAAAGGTTTAAAAGCAGATGGATATTGTAGTTCAGACATTATATTAAATATATTAAATGTTATCAATATGGTAAACATTGATGAACAAGTAAGATTAAAATACATTCAAACAATAAGTAAGGCATATATAAATGTATCAGATGGTATTGATAGTAACCTTCAATTATACGGTTGTTTAGCAAATCTTGTTTTAGTTTAATCATCAAATAAATCTTTTTCAGAATCTTCATCTGATTCATCATTTACTGGTTGGATAATAGGTTTATCTGATTTACCCAAATTAAAGGTTTGTATTTCATATTTATTTTGTGTATAGATACGTTTTCTTTTATAGGACATACCATAAAATACATCCAATCGATCAACAATATCAACTATCAAAGGAATATTTATATAATCAGCTTCTTCTTTACGCATAATGCGACCAATAGACTGAACAATATCACTTTTTGGAGTAGCTAATATTAAAGTATCCAAGTCTTGGATATCCAAACCTTCACTAGCCATTTCATAAGTACCGAGAATAATAGTTTTTTCTTCAGATTCTTTTAATTTTTCTTTTTTCATACCACCAATATACAGTCCAACATCATCTGGATATATATCTTTCAGACGTTGATGTAAATCATCAATATGAGCTCGACGATTGGTAAGAACAAATATTTTACGTTCGGGTTCATTTTCCAAAGTTTCTTTTATAATATTAATAATTAAATCATTTCTTTCTTTAATTTCCACGATGTTAGTAATCATCTTGGGCATATTTATTTTTTGATTCCATTTATTAAATTCTGACTTGAATTTAGGATCTTCGCAACGAAAATAATACATCTTTACAATGGCTTTCCTTGTTTCCTTCTTTTGTTCACTTCTATATTGTAACTCTCCAATATTCCAATAAAATATTTTCTCTAATCGATCACTTCTTTCTGGTGTTGCTGTAAGACCAATCATATAAGGTGCACATGTTTTTTGTAATACCTGTGAAAATGCTTCTGCTGCCAAATGATGAGCTTCGTCGAAAATAACAACAGGAAATTGTTTTAAAATATCATCATAATCACGACTAAGTAAGGTTTGTAACATAGCAATAACAACCTCTTTCTTTTCAACTTGAACTTTATCTTGTCTAATAATACCAATAGAAGTATCAGTATATTGTTGTAATCTTTCAACCCATTGATCCAACAGAAACGATTTATGAACAATAATTAATGTTTTAAGATTCAATTTACATGCATAACTAATAGCAATAACAGTTTTACCACCACCAGGAGGAATACTAACAACACCACCACCATATTTATTTAATTTATCCTTAGTATAAAATACTTTATCTAATTTGTTAATAATTTCTTGTTGATAAGGTCGTAAATCACCATTAAATGTCATATCCATACTATCCATAGAATGCTCATAATTTATAGTCTTAGGAATACCGAAATGTTTAATACCCCAGTACCGTGGTAGATAGTAGTTTGTATCATCTTCTGTATATACCTTAAATGGCTTTGGACGTTGACCAAAATCACCTACAATATAAGGTGTAACTTTTAATTCTTTATTAATAAGAGCTAAATGGTTTTTATCAACATTTGCTTTAGGTAATATATAGCCTTTACTACCTATTTCCATGGTGAATATTTTGTATTAAAAACTATATAAACTATGCTTTTATATATATCAATATTTTGTAAAAAATATAATAGCCCTAAAAAATAATCTATATAGTGTTATATTATATATGTTGAACCTGGACGGTATTAACAACAATTTGAACCAGTATATTCTCCAACAAAAGTACGTTAATACTGCTATATACCTATTCCTTATATTGTACGCTGGCCTTGCTGCCCCCAAACTACCCAGTTACATATCCAACCTATTCGACAACTCGATTTTCCGTATGGTAATTCTTTTCTTAATAGCTTATCTATCATCCAAGGATGTAAGTGCTGCCCTATTGGTATCAGTTGGATTAACAGTAACTCTTTTAACTCTAAACCACCATAAGGTTAATAATGCTATTACCAATATACTAAATTTAAAACAAGAAGCATTTATGCCTAATAATCCGAGAAACATACCATATGGAGTAACTGCTCCCGGACAAGTTCAAGCAGACTCTTACTGGCCAGTCCAACAAAAACAAACAAAACAAGTTCGTTTTGAGGAGGCTTTTGATGGTGCCGAGTATGCCAATATTTAAGATTATTTATATCTAGCTATTTATTAATGGTTAAATATAAATTGATATACAAGTATAAGAACCAAGAATATAATTGTAGTGACAAGGTCATTATTCCAGCTCCAGATCGTTTAATTGCAATTGGAGATATTCATGGTGATATAGAATTAATGTTAGATAGTTTATTAGTTGCTGGATTAATAAAAGAAGAAAAATACCAATCAGGTGGTAAAATAGTTGGTTCCAATCTTGTACCACTTATTTATAAAGATGGAGTAACAAGATATTATAGTTGGATAGGTGGTAATACAATAGTTGTACAAGTAGGTGACCAAATAGATCGTTGTCGTCCTTTTTTTAATACAGAACAAAATACAGTTGCAGCTTGTAATGATGAACATACTACCTTCGATGATGAAGCTTCTGATGAACGTATCCTTGTTTTTCTATCTGATTTAGATAAATTAGCAAGGAAATATGGAGGTGCATTATATAATTTATTAGGAAACCATGAATTGATGAATATGATGGGTAATATGGATTATGTTTCTTATATGGGTCTCAAAGAATATGTTGATATTAATGGTCGTATTAAACACTTTGAACGTGGATCAGATATGAGTAAATTTATAGCTTGTACTAGATCAGCAGTAGTAGTTATAGGTAGTTATTTATTTGTTCATGCTGGTTTTCTTTCTAATGTCATTAAAAATTACAAGCATCTTGATAAAAGTACTATATTAAGTAATCTTAATACAATATATCATTATTGGATAGTAGATAAATCTAATGAAGTAGTCAATGTATTAAAGAAAAATTATAGTAAAGAGGAAGTAGAAAAACTAATTGTTAATATTAATTCACCAATTCATTCTCCATTATGGGTAAGAGGATTAGGTAATATACGTCCAAACTTACCAAAAGATCACGAAAATTGTGAAGATGTTAATAAAGTATTAGATTTATTCGCTTTAAAAGGTATGGTTGTCGGACATACTCCACAAATGGAAACTGGTATTAATGGAACATGTGGAAATTCATTATTTCGTGTAGATGTTGCATCATCGAGAGCATTTACATCAATGTTTAAATTCCAAAATTTGGATGTAAATATGTTACAGAAATTAGAAAACATCCGTCAACCCCAAGTATTAGAAATTATTAAAGATACAGACGTATATGTTATTAATAAAAATGGTCGGTTTAAAATAGCATAAACAAAATATATCTATTAATTATTAAAAAAATGGAATGTTCTATATGTTTAATTGATGTAGAACAAACAGATAAGTTAATAACTACTTGTGGACATATATTTCATACATCATGTTTCTTTAATTATATATTCAGTGTAGTTAATAATGGTTCATCTAATTTATTATGTCCAATATGTAGACATGAATTAGTTATGGATCAAACTAATACACAGAATATACAATCACCTAACCAATCAATAGTTGAAGTAATACAAGATGATCAATATATTCCGATGTCAAATCCAATTAAATGTACACCAAATACACATATAGTTATAGCATTTGGTATTTTATCTATATTATCAATATCATTAGTTTTATTAACTAGAGAAATAACCTAATTTCTAACTTTATCATAGATAAATTTAGAAAAAAAATAATTACATACGAGCAGCTTTAGCGCTGAATTTAGCCTCGTTAGCATTGAAATGTTCAATGGATTTCTTGGCAATTTCATCATGGTCAGTAACATTAGGGTTTTTAGCTTTAACTTCATCACGGACTTTCTTAGCGATTTGAAGAGCAATTGACATTTTAACACCTAGCTTTTTCATGATATGAGCACGAATCTTGCCAAATGAAATCATAGCAGGAGGGAGACCGCGGCGAGCACGGGAACCTTTCTTAGATCCTTTCTTGGAACCTTTCTTGGAACCTTTGCGGGAAGCTTTCTTGGAACCTTTGGAAGCTTTCTTAGAAGCTTTGCGGCTGGCGCGACGTTTACCACCGCTCATTTTCTTGGAACCTTTGCGGGAAGCTTTTTTGGAACCTTTTGAAGCCTTGCGGCTGGCGCGACGTTTACCACCAGTCATCTTCTTAGAACCCTTGCGAGAACCCTTGCGAGAAGCTTTCTTGGAACCTTTTGAAGCCTTGCGGCTAGCGTGACGTTTACCACCAGTCATTTTCTTGGAACCTTTCTTGGAACCTTTCTTGGAACCTTTCTTGGAAGCTTTTTTGGAGCCTTTGCGGCTGACGCGGCGTTTCTTACCACCAGCGAACTTGTCATTGAGGATATTGCGTAGATTCATTTCTAGTTCCGAAGT
>Ga0049081_10000314_pt1 | contig 18874 bp, 36 predicted proteins | sample GreLakmeER78MSRF_FD_66717 | JGI IMG/M metagenome (GOLD analysis project Ga0049081, IMG submission 66717) | Freshwater lentic microbial communities from great Laurentian Lakes, MI, USA - Great Lakes metaG ER78MSRF | ecosystem: Environmental > Aquatic > Freshwater > Lake | place: Great Lakes...
GACGCTTGTTGGCATTGACACAGCAATGCTGGCATTGGTTTTGGCAAGCGATATTAAAGGATCAAAAATAGAAATATGGCATGGATTTTTTAATTCAAACGGTGAACTTTTAACTACTGGCGGTGTCGGTGGGTTATATCAATTTTTTAACGGATATATAAATTCTTTTAGTATTTCTGAAGAATGGATAGAAGATGCTAGAGGATATGTTGGAATTGTTACTGTAACCGCATCAAGCATACAATTAATTTTGCAAAATAGAGTTTCTGGAAGATATACAAATGATTCTTCATGGCAATTTTATAACCCCGGTGATACATCTATGAATCGCGTTAGTTTTATTCAAACAATAAATTATGCGTTTGGAAAAACAACATGATTCGTCAAGGAAACAAATTTGATATTGATGAAATTATAAAAATGCTTATTAATTATCGTGAGCATTCAACATTAAATGCATTACGCTTGGCAAATGATCGTAAATATATTGAACAAATGTTGTCAAACATTTTGGCTGGTGCTGGCGTTATATTTGTATCAGAAAAAAATGGCGTATTAATTGGTATGTTAATTGCTGCAAAATTTCCTAATATATGGAATCCTGAAATTATTCAATGCAGTGAAATAGCATATTGGGTTAAACCAGAACACAGAGGTGGTTTATCAGCATATAGACTTTTAAACGCCTATGTAACAGAGTGCGAAAAATTAAAAAAATTAAATCAAATAAGTTTTTATACGGTATCAAAAATGGTTAATTCACCCGATTTAAAATATGATCGGTTTGAATTTAAAAAACTTGAAGAAACTTGGGTGCATTAAATGCCGGGATCAATAATTGCTGCTTATTTTGGATTGACAGGCTATACGGCGGTAATAGTGGCGTTTGCTATTAATGTGGTTGCATCTGCTGTTATTGCGGAAGCATTAAAGCCAGATGTTTCTGACAATAATATAAACACAGGAAAAATACCAAATCCCGGTAATAGACAACAAATTCCACCAGCAACAGATAATAAAATAAATGTAATTTATGGGAGCGCATTTATTGGCGGCACAATAACTGATCTTTCTATTACAACTAACAATCAAACAATTTATTATGTTTTATCATTAGCTGAAGTAACAAATTCAGAAAATGGAAATACGGGTGATGTATATACTTTTGGCGATGTATATTGGGCTGGGAAAAAAGTAATTTTTAGTACAGTTTCAGGTCAAGCATATAAGGTTACGGGATTACTTGATGAATCTACTGGCTTAACTGATACAGGCGTAAGCGGTTATCTTGAAATTTATTTATACCGCAATGGATCAAATACGCCGACTAATAGCACAACTTCTGCAATTACTTTGTTACAAGACCCAAATTTGACGTATCAATGGGATGCGTCTAAATTAATGAGCAATACTGCTTTTGCGGTAATAAAACTCACATATTCTCAAAATGCTGGAACAACAGGTATTCAACAAACAAGATTTGAAGTTATTAGTCCGCGATTTGCGCCCGGTGATTGTTTTTTAGATTATTTAACATCTGAAAGATATGGTGCGGCTATATCTTTATCAAATATTGATACATCAAGTTTAAATACATTAAATACATATGCAAATGGGTTAATTACTTACACATTGTATACAGGTGGATCGTCAACATTAACAAGATTTAGATTTGACGGAACTATTGATACCGCACAACCAATCATGAACAATATTCAGTTAATGGCAAACTGTTGTGATTGTTTGGTTAGGTACAATGAAATTACATCTAAATGGGGAATTATCACTCAACAACCAACATATACTGTTGCTATGGCGATTGATAATTCAAATATTATTGGCGCAATATCTGTTACGCCATTAGATATAGCAAATTCATTTAATATTGCTGAAGTTAAATTTGTTGATGGTACTCAGAAAGATACATTTGCAAGCGCAATATTTGATCTGGCAATTGTAAATCCATCACTTATGTATCCAAATGAACCAATTAATAAACAGCAAATTACATTGCCGCTTGTTAATAATGATGTTCGCGCTCAATTGCTTGCTAATAGATTTTTAGAATCTTGCCGTGAAGATTTGCAAGTGCAATGCGTTATTGGATATGTTGGCATTCAACTTGAAGCTGGCGATATTGTAGAAATGACTAATGCAAATTATGGTTGGTCAAATAAACCATTCAGAATTCAAAAAGTTACAGAAAATTTTTCTGAAAATGGACAAGTTACAGCATCATTAATTTTGTCTGAATTTAATCCTCTTGTTTATGATGATGCAAATATTACGCAATTTACGCCATCGCCAAATACAGGGTTTTTTGATCCTGCAATATTTGGAACTGTGCCAGCACCAACAATTTTAGGCATAGTAAATTCTGGGTTTAAACCAAAATTTGATGTAGTGCCTGTCACTAGTTCTTCAGGAGTTATTGAATATGTTGAATTATGGTATTCGACTGTTGCAAATCCGACTGCTACACAATTAACTTTGTTGCAAACGTATACGCAAACAAATGGCGCATCATACGGATTAAATTTTTCTTTACCTGCTTTTGAAATAGCAGATTTTGTTACCGGCACATATTACTTTTTTACTCGCATGGGGAATGCTCTTAAAGCAAGCGTTTTTTCTCCTGCCGCATCAATAGTATGGAATCCGGTTCATATTGATGATGTTGTTTTAATTGGCAATAATGGCATAAATCTTGAATGGAATGTTGTATCTAATTGGCGGCTTGCTGGATATAAACTTCGGTATCAATATGGATCAAGTACAGATTGGGGAAGTGGCATTCCGTTATTTAATGGAATATTAACTGAAACCGCTTATCTTGCTTATGGTCTGCCGTCTGCTTTGGTTACAGTAATGGTCAAAGCTGTTGATACAGTCGGCAACGAATCTTTAAACGCTGCTTATGTTCAGTTAAATACAACAGATACATTGCTTGCAAACGTAGTTGAAGTAATTGATTTTAAAGCTGATGGATGGCTTGGAACTATAACTAATGCCACAATTGTTGGCGGCAATCTTGTCGCTACTACTGATGATTCATTTTATGGCGCAGACGATCAATCATTTTATGGGTTAGATGCAGAATCATTTTATACAATTGCGACAGTTGAATCATTGCAATATACAACTGATCCTGTTTATATTATTAGTGCATTGGCTGGATCATCTGGTGTTTTAAATTGGACTGCTTTAGGCAATGCCATTAATGTTGAATATAGGCTTGTAAACGATAGTCCGTTTTATGGTGCTGATGGTGATTCAAAATATGGCATTGATCCAGCGGCATCATTTTACGGGCAAGATAATCCATTTATACCAATGCCATCTAGCATTGTGATGGCAAATGATATTTATCAATTTAGAATAACAGTAGGCACTGGAACGGTAGGCGAAGTTTCAGAATTTAATTTTGTAATTGATGCTCCTGATTTGGTTGAAGTAATACCGAATCATATTGTTACCGGCGGCGCAATTCCATATACAAAAAACTTTACGTCAATTAAGGCAATTCAAGCAACATTGCAACAAAACGCATTAGGGGTTGTTACATTAAGGGTTGATAAAACAGTTCCGCTTGCGCCAACTTTAACCGGATATAATTCAGCAAATACGGCAACATCAGGCGCAAAAGCTGATATAACATTGCAAGGATACTAAAATGCCATATACTGCACCACCAGCAAAAACGGCGATTTCTGATACATACCCAAACCCATCAAATGCTGTTGCTAGGGCTGGATTTGGAACGCTGTGGGAATATGTAACCGGCTTGCTAGGGTTGACAGGCAACCCAACGGCGGCACAGACTGCCTTGCAATTACTGCCCGGCACAAATGTTCAGGCATACAACGCAAATACCGCTTTCACAAATGTTGTTCAAACATTTTCGGCAGGGCAGCGCGGGACAGTTACCGCATTAACCGATGGCGCGACAATTACGCCAAACTTAGCATTAAGCAATAATTTTTCTGTAACTTTGGCGGGTAATAGAACTCTCGCAAATCCGACAAATATTGTTGCCGGGCAATCAGGATCATTTTTTATTTCTCAAGATGCTACTGGCAACCGCACTTTGGCATTTGGTTCTTTTTGGGATTTTGCAAGTGGAACTGCGCCGACATTATCGACTGGGGCAAATGCTGTTGATCGAGTTGATTACATAGTCCGTACATCAACATCAATTCAAGCTGTGTTTACCGGAAATTACTCATGAGCGTCATTGGCTCAAATATATTGGCTGGTGCATCTGGTTCTCAGGGCTACCAGATCAGCCGTTCTGTGCGGCTGCGGTCGAGCGCGTCTGCTTATTTGAATCGAACACCTGCGAGTGTTACAAACAGACAGACATGGACTTGGAGTGGTTGGGTTAAACGTGGGAGATTAGGCGCAACACAAGGATTGTTTGCAAGAAATGATGGTTCTGTTGCGACTTATTTACTTTTTACTTCATCTGACACTTTAGGGGCAACTTCTGCAAGTGGTGCTGTCGAATTTGATTTGGCAACAACTCAAGTATTTCGTGACCCTTCTGCTTGGTATCACATCATATTGGTGTTAGATACAACACAAGCAACTTCATCAAACAGAGTAAAACTGTATGTAAATGGCTCTTTGATTACGGCATTAAGTACCGCATCATATCCAACTCAAAATTACAACGCTTATGTCAATACTGCGGCAACCCACTACATTGGAAATGGTAATCCAGCAGGTTCGCTTGGTTGGTATTCAGACCAATACCTAACCGAGATCAACTTCATCGACGGTCAAGCCTTGACTCCTTCGTCATTCGGTGAAACCAATCCTGTCACCGGGGTCTGGCAACCAAAGAAATACACCGGCACCTACGGCACAAATGGCTTCTTCCTGAACTTCTCCGACAACAGCGCGGCAACTGCCACAACTATCGGCAAGGACTATTCAGGCAACGGCAACAACTGGACACCGAACAACATCAGCGTGACTGCTGGCGTGACGTATGACTCGATGCTGGATGTGCCGACACAGTGGGCTGATGGCGGGAATGGGCGGGGGAATTACTGCGTAATGAACCCATTACAGGGGCTATCTGGATTTGTATGTTCTGATGGAAATTTAAAGGTTGCGGTTTCTGGTACGGCAACTGGTCAAAGGCTTTCTACAATATCAATAACGTCTGGGAAGTGGTATTGGGAAAACACTTATTTAGTTGCTCCAAATGGTGATGGGCAATATGGTGTTTCATTAGTAGATAACCCAACGCTAACAGTACAACTTGGAACTAACGCAAAAGGTTGGTCTTATTCCCCATTCATAGGCAACATTTATAATGGATCAGGTACGCCTATTACGACAGTAGCAAGCGCATCTCTCAATGATGTGATTGGATTAGCTTTAGATGCTGATGCTGGTACGCTTGCTATATATAAAAACAATTCATTGCTTTACACTTTTTCAAGCGGCGTATCTGGTGGTGCATTAACTCCCGCTATTGGTGGAAGTTCAAGTGTGGCTTTTGCTACTGCCGTCAACTTCGGTCAACGACCTTTTGCATATACACCACCAACAGGTTTCAAAGCACTGAACACGCTGAACCTGCCGACACCGACTATCCTGAAGGGCAATCAGTATTTCAACGCTGTACTTTACTCTGGCAACAGTGGCAGTCAAAGCATTACTGGAGTTGGTTTTCAGCCTGATTTTGTGTGGGGCAAAAGTAGAAACATTGCAGAGAACAACGGTCTGTTTGATGCCGTTCGTGGCGTAAATAAAGCTCTGTATTCAAACCTGACGAACGCCGAGGCGACCGACCCCGGCGTGTCTGCATTTAATGCTGATGGTTTTTCGCTGAACGGCGCAACCATAAACGCCACTGGCTATACCTATGTTGCATGGAACTGGAAAGAAGGTGCGACGCAGGGCTTCGATATTGTGACGTTTACGGGGACGGGGGTTGCGCGGACGGTGGCGCACTCGCTGGGTGTTGCGCCGAGTATGATTATCGTCAAGAACAGGAACACGGCCTCATACGGCTGGTTCGTGTGGCACACGGCATTCGGCGCAGCAGGTAATACCGACTACATCAATCTAAATCTGACCGACGCAAAAGGCTCGGGCGGCGCGGTGTCAATGTGGAACACCACCATGCCGACATCGTCTGTGTTCTCACTTGGCACTTATGCTGGCGTGAACGGCAATACAAACACCTACGTCGCCTACCTATTCGCCGCAGTAGCAGGTTACAGTGCGTTTGGATCGTACACGGGTAACGGCAGCGCGGATGGCACGTTTGTGTTTACAGGATTTAGGCCGAGGTATGTTCTTATTAAATGTTCTAGTGCTGGTTCTACTAATTGGATTCTTCATGATACTGCGCGGGAGCCGTACAACCTTGCGACGGCATCGCTATACCCAAACTTATCAAATGCAGAGACTGTGGCGGCAAGCCAGTCATTAGACATACTGTCGAACGGGTTTAAGCTGCGAAATACATCTGGCGACATCAATAGTTCTGGCGCGACATACATATACGCAGCATTTGCAGAAAACCCATTTAAAAACGCACTAGCGAGGTAATCTATGTTTATGCTTGATGAAAAACCGTTGGCGGTTGGCAATCCTTTTAAGACTTTAGACGGTACGCAATACCCGGCAAATTGGCTGCAACTTTCTACTGAGGAAGATCGCATAGCAATTGGCATATCTGAAGTACCAGATGATACGGTTTATTATGATGATCGCTTTTACTGGTCACCAGAAATTCCAAAAGATTTAGACCAACTAAAAACACAATGGATTGCACAGGTAAAAGATACTGCTGGCAAAACATTGGCACAAACTGATTGGATAATTATTAGAAAATCAGAGCGCAATATTGCAATTCCAACTAATATAAAAACTTATCGTGCCGCAATTGTGGCTGAGTGTAATCGACTTGAATTGGCGATTGAAGGATGCAATAATATTGAAGAATTTATTGATATTGTTATTACTCAAACTTGGCCTATTTTGGAATAAAAATGGATGAGAACATTGTCATCAAAACGGCTACAACGGCAACGTATGGTGGCTCTGCGACTGCAATAATTTTTGGCCTTACCGCAAATGAATTTGCTGCATTAGGCGGTTTGTTTATTGGCGTAGTCGGTCTAATTATTACCACTTGGTATAAACATCAGCATTTAAAAATTGCCAAAGAAAATTTAAAAGTAAGCAGCAACAAATAAAAAATACACCATAAGACAAAATAAAAATCTAAATCTTATGGTGCATTATGGAACCAATCTCTACGGCAATTATGATTGCCCAAGGCGTTAAACTTGCACTTACCGGCGTAAAAGAAACAGCACAATTAGCCAAAGAAACATTCCATGAATTAGAAGAAATGATTGGTGCTGGTGCATCGTTAATGGATGCAATGCCATCATTCTCAAAATTTTTTTCTCATTCTAGCAAGTATGAAGAAAAACGAATTGAATTAGTTGAGGCGCAACAAAAACAAGATGCAGCGGTTGAAGAAGCAGGAACAAAACCAGCAGAATATATTTCCGATGCTGAGTATGTCTTGGAAATGATGGCGATTGATCGTGAGCAAAAGATGTTTTATGAAAACATAAAGCAATGGCTCATCTATAATTTTTCTGAAGCAGGTTTATGGGATGATTTTAATCGGCGATTAAATAAGCTGCAATCAGATCGGCAAGAAAAAGCAGAAATAAAACGCAAAGCAGAAACAGAAAAACGGCTTGCTGAAAAAATTTTAATAATGAAAAAGCGCAGAGAAAAGCAAAAGTTTTGGGATAACGTGCAAATAATAATCGGCGTAATATTTGGTGCTGTTGCAACGCTTGTCACCGCTTACGGTATTTTGTGGATGTTTAAACAAGGAGGTTATTAATGCTGACAATGCTATCAACATTTCTTTCATTTTTGATGGGCGGCTTGCCAAAAATTTTAGATTTTTTCCAAGATAAATCTGATAAATTGCATGAATTAAAACTTGCACAATTGCAGACTGAGCGTGAATTGCAAATGCTTGAGCGCGGGTATAAAGCGCAAGAGCGTATTGAGGAAATTAAACTAGATGAAATAAAAACTGAAACAACGGCAGCAACACAACAAGCATTGATTCAAGCACAACAGGCTGAAATGGCGGCGATATATGCTCATGACATTGCCATCGGGAAAGGTGCTAGTCAATGGATGATTAATTTGCGCGGTAGTGTTCGCCCGGTTATTACTTACGGATTTTTTTTCCTGCTTTGCGCGATTGACGCAACGCTTGCATATAAAGCATTTGAGGCTGGCGTAAGTTTTACTGATATGGCTGCACAACTTTGGGATGATGAAACGCAAGCATTGTTTGCTGCCATTATTGCATTTCATTTTGGCGGCAGGGCATTCGGAAAATGATTAGCGAAAAAATGCGCGAGATGCTAAAGCATCATGAGGGTGTGCGATATAAACCATACCGATGCCCGGCATTGCTTTGGACTGTGGGCGTTGGTCATGTGCTGTATCCAGAGCAAGGCAAGCTGCCGATGGATCAGCGCATGGGATTTCCGTTGCGCCAAGAAGACAATAGAATATGGACAAAAGAGGAAGTTGATGCGCTGCTTGTTTATGATCTTAAACGGTTTGTCAGAGGCGTATCCGTTTATTGTCCTGCTGGTCTTAATCAAGGTCGCATTGACGCACTTGTATCGTTTGCTTTTAATTTAGGCAATGGTACGCTGCAAAGATCAACGCTTAGAATGAAACACAATCGCGGCGATTATATTGGCGCGTCTGAGGAATTTCTGAAATACGTCAAAGCTGGCGGCAAAGTATTGAAAGGTTTGGTAAAAAGGCGCAATGATGAGCGCAATTTTTATTTGCAACCTTAAAGATAATGTTTTGAGGATGATTGCCGCTGCCTTAATCGGCGGCAATATTCTTTGTCTGCCACTGAAAAATCAGGACTAATTTCTGCAACATCACAAGGTATTCTGTCAGGTTTTTGAACAAGCAATGCAATCATGCAAATGGTTGCGACAGAAACAAGCATATAAAAAATCATAACAACGGCTGCTGTTTTCATATTTTCCCCTATTTATATCGACGTTCAGCGCATGATTTGCAAACCCAACGTCGATTTTTTTTGCTTTCATAAAGTTTCCAAAACCCACCAACAGAATTTTTTGTCATTGAGCAATTGCTGCAATACCTTGTTCCTGCCGGGCTTTCTGCTGCTGGTTCAAGATTCTTTAATCCACAATCCGTTTGCATCTAAATATCCTTTTCGGTTTTTAATTTCATCATATGCGGCTTGATAGCAAGCCACAAGCGGCACATCTTCAATTGCAGCAATCATAGTAAGCGTCACCATTACATCACCTAGAGCATCAATAATAGCGTACTTGTCTTTTGCATTAATAGCATTAACTAATTCTTGCACTTCTTCTTGGGTCTTTTTAACCTGTGCTGCACTAGTGCTATTTTTAATGATGCCTCTTGCTTCGCCCCAACGAATTACATCCATCTCAATAAAGTTATAGCCGTTCATTTTTTTCCTTTTATAAATCAGGGTCAATCCAAAAACCACTGCCAAAAATTAACGGTATAGGATCATAATCCGAACCTTCTGCGTCAATAAGTTGTTGTTGAATTTTCAAACATTCTTCATGCAACATCATTACTTGAGCATATAATTTTTGACCATCTTGCATTAAAACATTATGTTTTTTCTTTAAATCATTTATTTCTTTTGCTGTTAATTCCATTTTTATTTCCTATTGTTTGGTTGCAAATTCCATTTGACGTTCGGCAGTAATTAAATCCATTCGATCAATTACGTTATACATTTGTTCTAATCTGCCTTGCATAAATCCCATTTCATAACTGGTTATGAACAATGCTTTTGTTGCGGCATCAAATGATGTGTTATTTACCATTGCCTCAAAATCAATTTGTGTCATGATTTATCCTTGTAATTGATACAACCATTTATTCGATTCGCGTTTGCATTTAATATTTAAACCATTGAAACGCAATTCAGTAATGATGCTATTCACGGCGCAAACTTCGGCGCGTTTAATAATGTCCATTGTGCTGTGCCATTTTTTATCTTTCAAAACACGGGCTACTTTTTGCAAGCGAGTTGAGTTTTCCAACAGAGCATAATTCATTGTAATTTTCCTTCACCGCGACGATTTGCATTTAGTGTGCGCCATGCCTCAATAGTTGCTTCGGCGGCTGCGCGTTTCCATTCATAGAAAACGTCCTGTGTAATTGCGGCTTTGAGCGCATCCAAATGGGCAATATATTCTTCGGCTCTGTATGCTTCGCGTTCTTGTGCGGTAACAGGTTTATCCAAATGCATTTGCATCACATTTGCTTTCATGGTCTTGCGATATTCGACCATGTATAAACGGTGGGCTTTTGCTTCGGCGGCTTTTTGGGCTTCGTAACGTAAAAAGTCTAATGCTTTTTGTACGTCATTTTCTGTGACAATTTCTTTCATATTTCCTCACATAGAAAAAGGTGGGCTACTCGCTGCACTGCGGGTCGATAAACCCCTATGGTTAATAAAAAACCGCAGCATCCGCTTTCGCCCGTTGATCGTTAATTGTTAAAGTGGAATATCTTGATCCATATCATTAAGCTGTGGCTTTGCTTTTTTTGTTTCGATTTGTTTTGTGTTTCCCGATTCCGATTTGCTGTTTAACATCTTAAATGATTCAGCAATTATTTCAAATGCTGTTCGTTCAATTCCTTGTTTATCCGTATATTTCTTACTACGAATTTTACCTTCAACGTATATTTGCGATCCTTTTTTTAAATACTGGCAAACAACTTCTGCTGGCTTACCAAAAAACGAAATGCGATGCCATTCTGTTTGCTCTTTTTGTTCGCCTGTGGCTTTGTCTTTCCATTGCTCAGATGTTGCCACCGATATATTGGCGGCTGCATCACCGTTTGATGTATATCGGACTTCAGGGTCTTGTCCCAAATGCCCAACAATAATTGCTTTGTTTACTGATGCCATATTATTTCCTCATTTAATTTCAATGCGTTTCTTGCGTTCCAATGTACAACCATCCACCACCACACCCAATTGCAAATCTTTCTTTAATCGCACTTTGTCTAATACAGGATCAGGCAATGGCGGCTGATTAAAATACTCGCCCGGCACAACTGCGGTGGCATTGACAATCAATGATTCTGGATTGTCGCGTACTGCAATTTTAAAGTGTGGGCATTCAATTTTTGTTATCCCGGTACGCACCATATTTTCAAGCAAGTATTCTTTTATGCGTTCGGTCTTTGCTTCGATTGCCTTTCGCCTGTCTGCCATCTGCTTTTCCGCTGTCTTAATTGCCTCTGCGCTGGTTTCCAAATTGCGAATAAACATTGCAACATTGGTTGCCTTGACTTCCAAATCACCAGAGAGGCTTTCAAGCGTATCGGCAAAAGTTTGATCGTCAAGGTCGCGGTCTTGTAGCATTTGCATATCTTGCAAATATTGATCTGCAATTTGATATAAAGCAAGGTTCATGTTTTATCCTTTTTTAGCCGTGGTAATCCAGAATACAAAGGCCAACCATTTACCTGTAATTCATCTTCATATTCAACATCGGATGTGGGTTCATCGGCAAATTGCGCGTCAAACATGGCATCTAACCGGGCTTTTTCTTTGCGTTCAAAATCCTGGTCGGTCATAATTGCTCCCCGGTCAAATTTGCTTTTTGCTTTTGGTAAGCTTTTTGGAATGTATCCATTGCCAATTGATCGTTGATTGCTTTGGCTGCAATATAAGCTGCGGCAAATATTTCTTTGAGTGCGCCCATATTGGCACAGGCTTGTATCGCGGCAAGGTGATCGGCAAATACCTTGTCAGGCAATGCACCAACGGGCTTTGGCGCGGTTACCGGCACAGGTTCAATATTCTGGTTCTCTGTATCGTTATCGCCCTCTGTGGGGATCGCAAACGCTTGCATGGCGGCATACTTATACGCTGCCGACATTGCCTTATTGGTTGCCTTGTCTGACATATCCATGGCTTCGCCAAAGGTTCTGACAACGTGGCAACTGCCATCCTCCGCAGCCACAAAGTCAAATTCGGCTTCGACAATCACATAAAAGATTGCGCTGCCTTTTGCGGTCAAGCGTTCCTGACAATCTCTGCGAATCATGCGCGGCAAAATACACAACCCATGTTCGCCCAACAAAGGCGATATTGCGTTGTATACATCATCAATACCGCGAAATTTGTAAGTTTGCGCTTGCCTGTCTTTGGCTATGCCAGATTTGGCAAGGGCGATTTGAACAGCGTTAATTGCCTTGTAAACGGACTTGGACATAATTAATTCCTTCACATTGATTTGATTTTGACATTATGGCTTCGATACCGGCAGCGGTTTTATTGCGAAACTCTGCCCACTTACGTTGAAACTTTGGGTCTTCGGTGGGCGGTATCCATCCATTTGCTTTCCATCGAATTGTTATATCGGTGGTGGCTGGTGTGTAAATATACATATCGGATATTTTCATATTCATGGACTTGTCTCCAGATAACAAAGTGCCATAAACAATATCACAGAAATTGCAATCATCACTTTGGGATGACGGGCTAACCAATCGTCTGTTGCGAACGGGTTAAATTTCATTTTGTTTCCTCACTTAAAAAAGGGCTTCGCCATACTGCTCAATTGTCGGTTTAAGCTGGCGCGGTTTGGATTGCACTACTAATGACCAACCCGGCTGCAAAAATCGCTCTGCTTCGATTCTGAAGGCAAACCGCCGAAACAATTTGCCTTCATCGTCATATACCCAAAAGCGCATTGTTACCAACCAGAGTAATGATCGGATGACAGGCGGCGGTTTGCTGCGTTTTCGGCATCAATCGCAAGATCGGCTTCCATTTGGACAATGCGTTGATTTTCCGTTGCGCGTTCTTCTGAATTGAGGCACGACAGAAAGAAATTGTATGCCGTATCTTCTTCGCCCCAATTAAAGACTTTCAGTGTTTCGCCAAATTCGTTTACTACTACAATTTTCCAATCGTTTGTATATATAACTTGCATGGTTTCCTCACTTAGTAATGCCCGGCTTGCGCCGGGCGAATTGATTATTTAACTTTGCGTGTAGGCCACTGGTTGAACTGCTTGCCCAGTACCGAACAATTTATGATGCAGCTAGTTTTCCAGCGTTCGACTGTGCCATCGGCTTTGGTGATGGTCAGAAGGCTATCGTTCCAAACGCCCGATGAGTAAGTCATAACTGCTTCCACAACATTGCCAACTTTTGCATTCAGTTTTGCAACGTAAGCATCATATTGCTCTGCTGCGTCACGCTTTGCTTCAACAACAAACTTGGCTGCGTATTCGGCATTCCAAACAACGATTGAAGGATCATTAGGGCGGCGGCAAACAGGTGCATCTGGTGCGCGTTGTGTAAGCATTTGAATCATCATGCGGCGGGATTTTGCCAGCACATAATCTTTGCGGTTCATGCTGGATTTTGGTTGTGGAACGGCAATTTCTAAATCCCAACCGGCTTTTTCCAAAATTGCTTTGATGCGATCCAGATGCATTTCTGCACTCTTGGCGGCTGCTTCAATTGAAAAGTCTTTAAGCGGTGCGACTGCGGTTTCGATTGGGTTCATAAGTTGCCTCACAAAGAAAGTTATTAATTAATAAATACAACAACCACATACATATATTGCCCAATACTTGCGCCCAATACAAGCATTAATTGCTTTATTTAATGTTTTTTTTGGGTAATAATCAATTCCCGCTGCATTTTTAATACAAAAAAGGAAACAAATATGCTATTTTTGCCAAGAAAAGACACAAACGGGTATAAAATGTTGCAAATATTGCATAAAAATGGGGCTTTGGGCTTTGATGATTTGCTGAGACATTTATCAAGGGTAAGCGTTTGCCGGAATTATTGGGCAATTGAATCTATTAAATCTCTTTTGAAAAAAAACCTTGTTGAATTCCGGCATGACAAATATTATTTGTTTGCTGAAACAATTGCGCTGCTGGATGATGCATCAGAAATGGAAGAAAAATACCAGCAAACAAATATTGTTTCATCACCGTATCACAACATATTTACGGCAGAATTAAAGAATTACAATTTATTTTCCAACAAAAGAGGATATTAAAATGACGCTCGAAGAATTTTTATCACAACATGGCGCAGCTAAAAAACTGTCAGACAAAACTGGAATTTCCGCACCAGAAATTTCGCGTTTACGTCAAGGCAAAAAGAAAGTGACATTTCAAAATGCTGCGCTGATTGAGTTTGGCACTGATGGCGCAATCAAGATGGAATCGCTGTTGGACGATCAACATATGCGTACAGTGGCGGGTTTTATTCGCGCTAATGTATCGTAGCAAGCGATTGCTAGATGCTGCAAGAGGGCAGGAATGTATGGTGCAGATACCCGGCATTTGCACCAACAATCCGGAAACGGTTGTGGCGGCACACAGCAACCAATTGCGGCATGGCAAGGGCGGCGGTTTAAAGGCGCACGATTGTTTTATCGCGTGGGCTTGTTATTCATGCCATGCAGAATTGGATCAGGGCAAGATGCGCTATGAGCAAAAATGCGATTATTGGCAAGCAGGATTTGAGCGAACAATGCTGCAAATGTTTTTGCAAGGTATCGTAAAAGTGGCATAATGTTTGGCAAAGGCTAGGTCATGCAAACCGAAAAGAGGCTTCATTACCCTCCTGCCTTTTGCTTTTCCTCAGTAATGATTACCCGATAATGTAAGGGCATCAATGCATTACTATCAATTTAACATCGGCGATTACGCTAGTCATACCCGGCATTTATCTTTAATTGAAGACGCAATTTATAGGCGATTACTTGACGTATATTATTTACACGAACGTCCGTTGAACGCCGGTATAACGTCCGTGGCACGACAAATCAACGCAAAAGAATATGAAAGCGAAGTCAAGATTATTCTTGAGGAATTTTTCCAATTAACGGAAGAAGGCTGGATAAATTTTCGCGCAGACAAAGAAATTGAGCATTTTCATTCAAAAATCGAACAAGCGTCAAAGGCGGGTAAAGCATCTGCTGAAGCTCGGCTGAACAGACGTTTAACGCCCGTTCTAACGGACGTTCAACTAACCAATAACCATAAACCAATAACCAATAACCATGAACCATTAAACAGTGTAGAACGCACTCGCGCAACGCGATTGCCGCAAGACTGGCAACCAACTGAAGATATGATTCAATTTTGCAAAACGGAAAGACCGGAATTGCAAATCAAAGCGGTTGCTGATAGTTTTCGAGATTATTGGTTATCTGCTGCTGGCGCAAAAGGGCGCAAAGCGGATTGGTTGGCGACATGGCGCAATTGGGTACGTAATCAACGGGCGCAAGCAGGAACATTTAAACCTTATGAAAGCGCAAAAGATAAAAGCAGACGCGAAGCGATGGAAGTTTTAACCGGGAAAGGAAATTCTCATGGATCAATTATCGACATCAACTTATCCTTTGCCGATGGCATGGATTGAAAAATTGTTTGATCGCATGATTTCCCATTATGGGAATAAATTTTTGGATATGTGGCGCGATATTGATTTGCAGGGTGTAAAAGCAACTTGGGCGCATGAATTAGGTAAACTGTCGCGGGATGAAATTGCACGTGGCGCAAATGCGTTATCAGGGCAAGAATGGCCTCCGACGCTGCCGCAATTTATTTCGCTATGCAGGGTCAAAATAAATCCACTTTCTGCATATTATGAAGCTATAAATGGGCTTGCGGCGCGTGATCGAGGCGAAATAGGCGAATGGTCGCATCCGGCAGTGTTTTGGGCATCGGTTAAAGTTGGCGCGTTTGATTTAAAAAATCAACCTTATGCAGCAATTCGGGCGCGATGGGATGCGGCATTTGATGAAGAAATGGCAAAAGGTCAATGGGTTGCAATACCTGAACCGATGGTTGCATTGCCAGCACCAGCATTAGCATCAAAAGAAGTTGCGGAACGATATATTGCGGAAACGCAAGTAATTAAGAATCAAAATTCTCAAGTAGATCATAAACAATGGGCAAAATTAATTATGCAAAGGCATAAAGAAGGCGATAAAACGCTGACGCATATTCAAATCAGTTTTGCAAAGGAAGCATTGTCGAATGCGTTGCATTGAATGCCGCTTTTTAGACTTGCGGAAAGACAAGACTTTATCGCAACATGGTTTTGGGCTTTGCACCATGACGCTTGCGACATTTTATTCATTGGAAAAAGATCACGATTGCTTACACTACATTCGCGCGGAAGATACAAAAATTCAGAAAAGGATAGATTGGTATGACAAAAGATGAAATTAAAGAATTTGAAATTTATTTAATTCAACATAATGCGTTAATTGCTTATATGCAAGTAATGATTGATCGAAGTGATTGGCATGGTGTATCAGATGCGGCAAATGATTTGCGCGTATTGGAAGCAGAACAATTTGGGAAAAATAAAAAATGAAAGTTGCGCGGGTGGATGATAACCAAAAGCAGATCACAAAGTTTTTGCGCGAAAAGGGCGTGACTGTATCAATTACAAGCGCAACCGGGCGCGGTTTTCCTGATCTGGTTTGCGGGTACAAAAACAAGAATATATTGCTTGAAATTAAAGATGGCAAGAAGCCACTATCAGCACAGGCACTTACACCAGAGCAAAGAATATGGCATTATGAGTGGAAGGGGCAAATCGCTGTGGTCAATACGCCTGAAATGGCATGGGCAGAGATTGAAAAGCAAACAAAGGATTAGCAATGATTTACAACCCATCAATCACGCAATATGAGCGCACCGAAGCATTTGAATTGCAGGTAGCGCGGGGCATGATTACTGGTCATAGATCATTATTTAAATATGGCAACAATCCAGATGTAAATGGCAGTATTGATACTGTGTGGTCAAATAGCAGTTTGTATGTGTATCCAACAACAGCAATACCGATGAAAGTATCTAGCACAAGCGCAAACGATACTTTGGCAGGTACAGGCGCAAGAACTATATTGGTGTCGGGACTTGACGCAAATTATAATGAAATAAATGAAATTGTTTCTTTGAATGGTCAAACGTCCGTATTAACAACTGCATTATTTATTCGAGTATTTCGGGCTTATGTTGTGACTGCTGGATCGTCAAACACAGCAGAAGGAATTATTTATATTGGCGATGGCACAGTAACGGCAGGTATACCGGCAACAATTTACGCTGAAATACCGTTAGGCGAAAATCAAACGCTTATGGCAATTTGGACTGTTCCTGCTAATTACACGTTTTATTTGTATCGAGGAACTTTCAGCGCGGCATCGAGCAATGCTGCTCATTATATTCTTGGCAAGTTTATGGTTAGGCAATATGGCAGCGTATTTAGAAATTCTGCTGATGTGACTGCAAACAGCAACGTCATTCCATATGATTTTGAAATACCTTTAGCAATTCCAGAAAAATCAGATATTGAAGCGCGAGCAATTGCATTAGCTGGTACAAATTTTTATGTTACGGCTTCATTTGAAGGCGTTTATATTAAAAACATTTAAGGCAAAGTATGGTTACTTTTTCAATTAAAAACGGCATGGCGGTCAAGGGCGAAGACAACGGCGATGAAACGCTGGTTGAATTGGTCATGGACTTGCTGCATTCGGCAATTATTACGCACATCATGCATTGGCAAACAGAATCGTATGCTGCTCACGTTGCGTTAGGCGAGTTTTATAACGAAATGCCAGAATTGGTTGATGCGGTGGTAGAAGCGTATCAGGGCAAGAACAATGTAATACTTGCAAAGTTTCCAAATGAAATGGAATCGTATGAAGATATGCAACCGCTTGCGTATATGGAATATTTAAATGAAGAACTAACAGAAGGTCGCGCATTGTTTGGCGAGGATGCAGAAATACAAAATTTGGTTGATGCGATTGCTGATTTGATCGACACAACAATGTACAAACTTAGGCGTTTTAAATAAGGAATTATCATGAGCAAACAACTTGATGCAGCAATTGACCATTTGACCAGCACCTATCAATCATTGGCACAGGCTGCTGCTGGTTATCTGGAGACGCTAGATGCTAAAGAAATTAATGCCCGGCTTGCTAAAGCCAAACCAGATACCGCTGAATATGTCGCACTTCAACATTTATCAGCACTAATGCAAACGCCAATCATTGAACCGGCTGCACCTGCCGTACAAGAAGCAACAGAGTAATCATGTACGTTACCCAATGGTTTAACCCGGGTGATAGGCCAAAGCATATAGGCGTATACCAAAGGCTATACCCAATATACCGAACAGATGTGTTTGAGTTAAGCTATTGGGATGGTAAGCAATGGTATGCCGACAAATATCCCGATGCTAAATGGATATCTTGTTATCAGCACTTGAAGTGGCGCGGGATTGCTAAGTAATGCCTACTGCGCCACTAAATACTGAATGCAAGGAATACCGTTGCCGCAACCCTAAAACGCAACGATCAGCGTATTGCACAGAGCATGGCGGCGGCATAACCGAAACAGGTAAGGCAAACGCCAAGCTGTACAACCAACAGGCATGGGACAAAATACGCACCCGGCAACTGAGCAAGCAACCGCTATGCGCTCGATGCCAGCACGATGGCAAGATAACGGCAGCGTCAACCGTTGACCATGTATTTCCTCACAGGCGCGATACGGCTAGGTTTCGCGTCAACTTGTTCCAGTCGCTTTGCACAGGCTGCCACACTATCAAAGGGCAGGATGAACGCAAAGGGCAATACAACTATTACACAGCGCATGGCATTACCCAATACACTGATGACGATTATGTCAGGCTATCAGGCATTATGTATTGATAGGGTATAGGGTAAAACTATTGCATTACGTTATTG
>Ga0049081_10000317_pt1 | contig 18795 bp, 15 predicted proteins | sample GreLakmeER78MSRF_FD_66717 | JGI IMG/M metagenome (GOLD analysis project Ga0049081, IMG submission 66717) | Freshwater lentic microbial communities from great Laurentian Lakes, MI, USA - Great Lakes metaG ER78MSRF | ecosystem: Environmental > Aquatic > Freshwater > Lake | place: Great Lakes...
TTTTTTGTGGTATTATTTTCTTGTTAACCGACATAAAAATTGATTTGTTTCACATTCCGATAATTGACTCAGCCCTGACAATAATTTGGGTAATAACATTGATGAATTCTCTCAATATGCTGGATAATATGGATGGCATTACAGCTACAACGGTTTTTTTCGCATTATTATCTTGTTTAACAAGTTGTTACGTTATTGGAAATCCAAGTCAACCATTTTGGCTTTTTACCATTGTTGCGATGTTGGGAGCTTTAGTTGGATTCCTTTATTTTAATACCAGTCCTTCCAAATTATTTATGGGCGATGCCGGTAGTCAGTTTGTTGGCTTGTTTGTTGCTTTTTTTTCAATTAAATATTTATGGAATTTAGGTGCAACAACAGAACAAAACTCTTGGATTAGTATCATTATTACTTTGGTGGCATTAACACCGGCCGCAGTAGACACTTTAACTGTTGTAATCAATCGTTTGCGAGCAGGAAAATCACCAATGGTAGGAGGCAAGGATCATACGACTCATTATTTAGTTTATGCAGGTTACTCTGATAAACAGGTTTGGTATATTTTTTCAATAATAGGTCTTTTTTCATTTCTTTTTTCCGTCTTAATTGTTTATTTAACAATTCATAATATTATTCTTCCTAATCTATTGTTTGTCCTATTTTTTCTCCTAGTTTTCGTTCTGTTATATCGAAATACAATAAAATTTAAGTCTAAACGGTAATCATTTCTTTTTTTGTTTATTTTTGGTAAAGAATTTGCAAAGCACAGCCTAATTCTTAAAACATACAATATGAAAACAATTTTCTTTTCAAGTTTTTTCTTTCTTGCATTTGCATTTTTCGCGCAAGAATCTGATTTAAAACAATTGCCTTCAGTAGATCTTAACGACCTAAAAGGGAAAAAGGTGAACACTGCCTCTTTAGGATTTAACGGGCCAGTTGTTATTAGTTTTTGGGCAACATGGTGTTCTCCTTGCAAAAAGGAATTAAATACCATTCATGAATTGTATGCAGATTGGCAAGCAGAAACCGGAGTTACCTTAGTTGCCGTTTCAATCGATGATGAAAAAACTAAAAATTCTGTTTCAACTTATGTAAATGGAAAAGCATGGGATTTTGCTGTATTACTTGATCCAAACGGAGATTTTAAAAGAGCCATGGGAGTTAATAATGTACCTCATACTTTTTTGATCGATAAAGACGGAAATATTGTTTATTCACACAATAATTATGCTCCTGGGGATGAAGAAAAACTGTATGAAGAAATCAAAAAATTAGGAGCAAAATAATTCAAGTATGGTTTCTAAAATACCAGTAATTATTTTTCTAACTCTAGCTTCTTTTGGTTTTTCACAAGATTTCACGAACGGAGGTACATTTACTGGAAACATTGAATCTACTTTTCAATACTTAAATAACGATACACTTATTGGTGCGAATCAACCTGCACAGAAAGGCTTATTAAATTCTTACATGAATGTTTTTTATACAAACAAAAACTTCAAAGCTGGAATGAGACTTGAATCCTATTTACCGAGAATCCAAGGGTATCCAAATAGATTTGATGGAACAGGAATTGGAATGCGTTACATCGGTTATGTGAATAAATTAGTGGATGTTACTTTAGGTTCATTTTACGAACAATTTGGAGCTGGTCTATCCTTAAGGGCTTATGAAGATCGAGCTTTAGGTTATGACAATTTATTGGATGGTGCTCGATTAATTGTTCGTCCATACAAAGGTATTGTCTTGAAGGGTGTTTATGGTTATCAACGATTATCATTTCAACAAGGTCAAATTGTTCATGGTGAAGGTATCGTTCGTGGTGTTGATGCAGAGATTAATTTCAAGGAAACGTTTGATTCGCTGTTGAATGATAATTGGGATTTTGGACTTGGATTTTCGTTTGTTAGTAAGTTTCAGGCGGATAATGATGACGCATTAATTCTTCCTCAAAATGTGGGTGCATATGGCGGACGATTCAAAGCACGTTACAAAAACATTAATTTTAATGGAGAATACATATTAAAGGAACAAGATCCATCTAATGATAACAGTGAAATTTATAACTATGGCCATGCTGCTATTTTCAATTTAGGATATTCTAAAAAAGGGCTTGGAATCTTATTGTCCGGAAAATCGGTTGACAATATGAGTTATCGCTCCGATCGAACAAAGGACCTTCAAGATGTTTTTATTAACTACCTACCGGCCCTAAATAAAACCCATACATACAATTTAGTGGCAACTTTATATCCCTATGCAACTCAGCCAATGGGTGAGGTGGCATATCAAACAGAGGTTTTGTATACAATTAAAAAAGGAACAAAATTGGGAGGTAAATATGGGGCATCAGTCAATTTGAATGTATCAACAACGTATCGTCCTGTACATCATGTTTCAGGATTTAGCCCACTTGATTCGACCGGTGTAGCCTATTCTGCGCGACCATTTGATAAAAGTGATAGTATGTATTGGAGAGATGTAAATTTTAACATTACAAAGAAAATAAATAAAAAGTTGAGTTTCATTTTTTCTTATTTCAATATCAACATTAATAACGATGTCGCTAAAATCTCAAATGATGCCAAAGGAATGATTTCATCGCATATAGGTGTAATTGAGACATCCTATAAGATAAATAAAAAACACTCAATTCGATCAGAAATTCAAGCGCTTTTCGTTGAGAAAATTAAAAAAGGACTTCCAAACGCAGGTGGAATCAATGATAAAGGGAATTGGGGCACAATCTTACTGGAATATACCGTTTCACCTCATTGGTCATTTGGATTTATGGACCAGTATAATTATGGCAACCCAACGGAAAGTAAAAGGGTTCATTATCCTATTTTTACATTTGGTTATGTAAAGGATGCAACTCGCTTTTCTATCTATTATGGAAGGCAACGCGCTGGATTATTTTGTGTAGGAGGTGTGTGTCGATTTGTTCCTGCATCAAACGGATTAACTTTTAGTTTTACCCAAAGTTTTTAATATGGTCAAGTTCACTTTAGGCTTTTTGGTTTTGATTACGCTACTTTCCCTTGAATCATGCGATCATGTTGATAATCCGTATCCGAATGTCCCAAATTTGGAATTGGATACTACGCTTTATCCGGGAAATTGGAGTGATTATGTCGCAAATGAATGGCCCCAATTTTCTGCAAATACAAATGTGAATAGAAATGTATTGATCGAAGATTTCACCGGTCATCAATGTGTTTATTGCCCCGCGGCTGCAGATTTAGCACATGCCCTACATGGTGCAAATCCAGCCAGAGTATTCGTTTCTTCCATTCATGCTGGCCCAACTGGAATAGGTGATTTTCAATTAGTTTCTCCTCCTGATTATCCTGTAGATTTTACAAATCCACAAGGAATTGAAATTGGAACCTACTTTGGTACCAATGATGGCGGATTTTCTGGCAATCCACGTGGAACAATAAATCGATTTAACAATGGATATATTTTTCAAAGTCCTAATTCTTGGACTTCCATGGTCAATACCCAACTAGCAGAAAATAATTTACGTGTAAATATCCAATCGGACATAAATTATTATCCAGAAACAAAAGGAGCGTTTTTACACGTCGAAATAGAAAAAATTGACCCGACATTAACCAATGAATTAGGAATTGTTGCAAGTATTTTAGAGGACTCATTAGTGGGTGATCAAAAAATGAGCGATAATTCTCATAATACTTCCTATATCCATAGGGATATTCATCGAGGAAATTTGAATAATCAAGCGTTTGGACGTGTTTTAACTAACAATGATAATATTAATGGTAAATATTATGTTAATTATTCAATAGTGGTGCCTGATCAATTAGATGGCGCTTACAATCCTGAAAATATGCATGTATTGATATATGTGTACGACAGAACAACTTGGGAGATTTATCAAGTAATCGAACAACCAATCATTCCGTAATGGAAATTCCTTCAATTTATAGTTTAGCGATGCAAGGAGCGATTGAGGCTTCGTTAAAAATAATGGAAATTTACACAGATGGATTTGATGCTGAATACAAATCAGACGGTTCTCCAATCACAGCAGCTGATTTAACTTCAACAGAGATTTTACATCGTTTTTTGGAGCAAACAAATATTCCAATTACAGGAGAAGAAAGTTTGAATTCTGATTTTTCAGTTCGCAAAGATTGGATACGTTGTTGGTGTATTGATCCCTTGGATGGAACAAAAGAATTTGTTAGTAGAAATGGTGAGTTTGCCGTGAATATTGCATTAATTGAAAATGGAATTCCAGTTTTTGGCTTAATTGCATCACCCGTTAAAAAGGAGTTTATTATTGGTTCAAAGGAATTTGGTGTCTTCATCATTGATTTTGAACACATGACTGATCCTTCCAAATGGACTAAAATTGAAACTCCCCTTAAAGTCAATTCTCCCTTAGTGATAACTTGTTCCAGAAGTCACCACTCTGGACCAATATTAAATTTTATCCAAGCTCTGCAAGCCATTTCACCAGAAATAGAATATATAAAAAAAGGATCCTCTTTAAAATTCTTCGATTTAGCCACTGGAAACGCCGATGCATATCCGAGATTTGCACCAACAATGGAATGGGATATTGCAGCTGGTCAGGCTATTATGGAAACACTTGGAGGTATTATTTATCACGCGGAAACAGGTGAGCCACTACGATACAACAAAGAAAACCTAACGAATCCTTATTTTATTGCTAAAACTAACGCTCTTAGCTTCATTATGCCATGAAGTATTTATTAGCCATAAATTTTTCATTTTTCGTCATCTTTTTTCTGACTTGTCAAAATAATACAATTTCAACTCAAAGCTATTACAGAGATCAGTTAATGAATTCAAATCGGTTACATCCATATTCAGGGAGTAGCTTTTTGCCAGTAATTGAATCAGATTATAATTTACTGCACATTATTCGCGATTCTTCTGTTTTATATAATGATATGGCAGTTGATTTGTTGAAAAAACACATGGTAGAGTTGAAAGGAAAAGATTATTTCTTGACAATATCAGTGGTTGGACAAGTCAGTTTAGGCCGGGATTTGTTGGATACATTAAAACCTAAATTATTTCAAAATACAAGAGGAATTCTAGTGGAAGGTGATTTATTTAAAAACTTTTCCTTTTCAACTTCCTTTTATGAAAACCAATCTCGATTCAGTCAATTTGAAAGTCAGTTTATAAAAAATAACGGTGAGTTTTACACCTATTGGAATGGTTACAATCAGCAAAATGGTGTAGTTTCAGGTGCTGCACGAACAAAACCATTTAAGACAAATGCATTTGATTATGCGTATGCAGTCGGTAATTTTATTTACAAGCCAATTAAGTCGTTAGCCATTATGGCGGGAAATAATCAGCAATTTATTGGGTCAGGTTATCGATCTATGCTGTTATCCGATAATTCATGTGGTTCTCCTTATTTACGCCTAGATCTGAAACTTAATTCTAAATGGACAGTGACTATTTTACGATCTCGGTACATGAATTTGGTTCGGAAGAAAACGTATAATACCGTAGAAGGATATTATCAACCAAAAGGATTCTCGGCAAATTATATTTCCTATCAAATGTCTAAAAAAAGTTCAATTAGCTTTTTTGAAGGAAGTGTCTGGTCTATGGGCGATTCATTAACTACTCGTTCCTTAAACCCGATTTATTTTGTGCCAGTCCCAGGAATGTCAGTACTTATTTCAAAAAAAACCTATTCGGTATATGGTGTAAATTTTTCACAGATTTTATTTTCTAAATTCCGAATTTATAGTCAATTAGCAATAGGTAGTGGTGAGAAAAATCAATTTGCCTTGCAACTAGGAGCCCGAGCGTATAACCCATGGAAGCTAAAGAATACGATGTTTCAACTAGAATTTAATTTGGCATCGAAAAATATGTATACCTCGAAGAATGCTCGATTGAATTATTCCAATTACAACATGCCCATTGCTCATCTTAAAGGTTCTGGATTTAAAGAGTTATTATTTCGATTTAATACGCAAATACAAGGTTATTATTTCGATTTTAAAAGCAGTAGTTATTTTCTGAAAGATTATAACAATGATGCTCTTTTGCCAGTTAGATTAACGTATCAAACCAAAAGTGGATTTGTTCTAAATAATCAACTTGAAGTTGGTTATCGGTTTAATTCAAAACTAAATGTTAATATATTTGGAAGTCTAATATTCCGAAATGAAATGTTCGATGTCTTAAAATCAAATTTAATTTTTCAAGTAGGTATTCGAACCGGATTAATGAGTCAATACAATGATTATTAGGAACCTATTTATTTTGCTTTTTGCACCCTTAATTACTTATGGGCAGGGAACAATACGCTATCTTACCGAAGAACTCCCTTTGGATTCAGTTCCTAAGCCTTGTATTGAAGATCATTCATCCATTTGGCCAAAATTAGAAAGGAATTTTAAGTTTAAGCAATGTTTAGGTGCTCTTCCGATGGGAGATGTAGCTTATGCATTTGATAAAGATTCTCCTTCATCACTTTATTTTAGACACGGTCTTGGAATTCAAACAGATTTGAAAATTTCTCCTAATTGGTATGCCAGAATAGGATATAATTTTGCCTCTCTTTCAAATGACACTAATTATTTGGACACAAGATCTTCTTCTTATACGCGAAAACAAGATAAAATCCCTCTTTCGCATAATTTGTTGGGTAGAGTTTCGTACACGCCAAATCATATTTTTAATTTTCAACTCGGTTTGGATCGAAATTTTATTGGCGAGGGTAATCGGTCGTTGTTTTTGAGTGATTATGGAAAACCTTATCCTTTTGCTCAAATACGTGCGCGATTTTGGCATATTGAATACTTGGTCATGTACCAGTTTTTCAGTGAAAATTATAAACTAAAGCAACAATCAAAATATGGTGCGATGCATTACCTTAGTTGGAATGTGACGAAATGGTTGAATGTTGGGGTTTTTGAAACGGTTGTTTTTCAGCCTAAAGATACTTTATTGAATAGGGGGTATGAGCTTGAATACTTAAATCCTGTCATTTTTTATCGTCCACAAGAATATGCGATTGGATCATCTGATAACGTGCTTTTGGGATTGTCTCTTTCAGCTAAATGGAAACAGCATACATTTTATGGGCAGTTAATTTTGGATGAATTTCTTCTATCCGAAATCAAGGCAAGATCAGGTTGGTGGGCAAATAAATATGGGGCACAGCTCGGGATAAAAGGTAGATTTAAATTAAAGAAAGAGAAATTCTTTTATCGCATTGAAGGCAATGCAGTTCGCCCATATACCTACTCTCATTTGAATGCTTTGCAGAATTATGGAAATGCGGGGTATACATTGGCGCACCCATATGGGGGTAATTTTGCAGAAATCTTAGGAGAATTAAAATGGCAAAGCAAGAAATGGAGCATAAAAACATTTTTTTCCTATGGTATTCAGGGACTTGACAAGAATGGAAAAAGTTATGGTGGAAATATCTATCAGCCTTATACAAACCGACCAAATGATTATCAGAATGAAATTGGTCAAGGATTAAAAAATAACTTTGTTAGAAATCAATGGTATGTTTGCTATGCGATTCAAGGAATTCATCAAGTGTTCGCAGAGATAAATTTGCGTTATGACTCAGCGTATTCAAGATTTTCCCTGCTTCCCTTAATCGGTTTTCGAACAAATCTGTGGAATGATTATCGGAATTATTGACTATTTGAATGGCAACGTAAACTGACTTAAATCAATTTCATATAAATCGTAGTTGACTTTTTCGTTTTTTGTATTTACAGAAGCTACAAAACCTTTTTTAAATTCAGGATAATAGCTGAAATGGCTGTCATCTGCGTAGGAATTTACGAGTGAACCAAGGTTAACCGGTTGACCAAATACTCCCGCTTTTATTTCTGACACATAGATATCTAGTCCGCCCATACCAGCCAAGCCATCGGAACTAAAAAATAGATATTTTCCATCAGGAGTTATAAAAGGGGTAGTCTCACGCCCTTTGGTGTTTATGTAATCCGGCAGCGCTTCTGCTTTTCCCCATTCGCTTCCAATTTTCTGAACACGATAAAGTTCGGTAGATTTTTTGTCTCCCTTGCGATCTGATACAAAATACATGGTTTTACGATCCGAGGTCATTGTGGCCGAACCATCATAATAGGATGAATTGATTGATTTGTTTTCAATCTGTTTTGGAGAACCCCATTTGCCAGTTGAAGTACTAATCGACAATTCAAAAATATCTGAACTTGCCGTGGTTTTTTGCTCGAGCGACTCATTATTTATCGTCATTAATGCATATCGGCCATCTTTCGATACATAAGTGAGTGCGTCAAATCCTTTCGTATTCCATTTTAAGGCATTTGTGGTACTATCCCAATCTTTCGTTTCTGAATTCCACTTTGCCTCATAAATATCCTCAAAATAATCTTGGTCGTCTGTATTCATGGTTTGACCTTTAGTATCTGATTTTCTTGCTGTAAAATAAAGCACTTGTCCACTGTCTGCTAAAATGGGTCCATATTCAGCATAATTTGAATTAACCGATCTACTTAATATCGATTTTTTAATTGATTTATCATTGAGCAATTCTTTTTTGGCAAATTCTACTTGTTGAATTCGTAAGGGTATTTGGAATTCCTTTTTCAATGAGCTTGGTAATTTTAATTCAGCTTTTTTATAATAAACAAGGGCCGTATCTAAATTTCCCATTCGGTGGTTCACTTTTGCATAATGTTCATAAAAATCAGCATTTGGCTTTCCATTTGATAGTTTTAATGCCGCTTTTGCTTGTGCCAATGCTAATGAAAAATAATTTAACTCGTAGTTGGTTAGGCTAATGTAAAATACGATTTTCCAGTTTGAGGGATCTTTGATTGCTGCATCTTTGAACTTAGAAAGGGCTTCTTTGTTTTGACCCATATTAAAAAATGTAACTCCATCTTCGAATAGTTTTAATGCAAGAGCTCTGTTTATTAAATTAGTCGAGCTATCATTGGGTTCTTTACTAGATGTTGTCGCTTTCAAAGAACCAAAGCCTGCGATTACTACAAGCCAGGTTAAAAAGAATTTATTCATACAATGTTTTTCAGTTAAGTAAAGATAACATTTTTTGTATTTCAATTCCTTTCAAGTTCTAAAACTCCTTCTAAAAATTTGATTGCAAGGTTTATTTCCCTGGGTTATTTGTTGAAAATGGAATATTTCATGGCGGTCCAACTAAATGAAAACTCAAGTGAACCACCATACCCATTGCGTAATTTGGTTAACAACATGTCATAAGAAACTCCAAATTTGAATCCACCGAAATCTAATGAAACACCCGGAATAAGCACACCCGTTGATTGATAATAAGCACCAAAACCAAAATAAGAATCTTGTTTTGTCTTTGTTATTTTTGAGCCTTCTGTAACAAGTGTTTTGTAGTAAACTCCACCAACAATTTCATTGTGCTTGCCTTGTTTAGCCTGTAAGTAACAAAAATCTAATGCTGCCCGAGATGAAACTGTGTAAGTTACTTTTGAATTGAAAATAAATTTAATATCCAGTTTATCAGTTGTTATCGCATTATACCGAAGTTTGGGTCGGTTAAGATGGAAAAATGCAACCCCACTTTCTACTGAAATCGTATTTTCACGAACTACTTTGTTCTGTTTTTGTCCATATTGATAATTTATTCCTGCAGAAGCATCCAAATATCCAAAGGTTGTCATGCTGTTTTCTTCTCCTGTTGGTAACGTTGGATCAATAGCTGTTCCATTCCATTGGCTCAAAAAGGTCACTCTTGATAAATCTGCTGAACGATTTGTATAGGCCGTTTGTATACCTGCGGAAAGTAAATTTTGCTTATTTAAGGGGACAATTCCTGCGAAATTAATTGCTCCAGTTTTGTTTCCAAAACGTGAGTCACCGCCAATATCATTAAGCAAAAGAACCCCAATTCCTACATAAGATTTTTCATCTCGAATACCTTTACCGATTGTGACTTCACCGGAAGCAAGGGATGTCATAAACTGTGTTCCTGCTCCAATCCACTGATTTCTATGCGTTACGGAAAAACGTTCATACCCATTAAACATACCGGTAGCAGCTGGGTTGTAAAGCATGTTGTTTCGATTGATCTGTGAGAAATGATAATCTTGCGAAAAGCCCGAATTTACAAAAACGAATAATGACACTATTGAAATTAAATAACGCATAAAATTATCTTATCAAAGTAATATTTCCGGTAATTGTTTCAGAGGTTCCATTGACATATTCTACTAGTGCTTGAAAAGCATATATCCCAGCGTTGCAATCTTTTGTTTTATAGGTTCCATCCCAGGTAAACTGCTTATTTGTAGTTTGAAGTATTGTATTGCCCCAGCGATCGAATATGATGAATTGAATTGATTTAACATTCTTTCCTACAATAATTGAGTAGAATTCATTAGTAACATTTCCAACCCCATCAGGCGAAAAAGCAGTAGGAATATGTATGCCGTCTGCACAATCTGGTGAATCATTTACAGGACTGCAAGGGTCACATGGATTTGAACCAGTATTTATTTCAATCCCATCGCTCAATCCATCCCCATCGGTATCAAACAAAGTTGGATCTGTACATAAATTTGCTTCTTGGGGATCAGGCAAACCATCGCCATCTGTATCTATTTGACAATCAACACTGCTGTCGTCTGGATCACATGGATTCAACGGGTCTGAACCATTGGTTATTTCCGTACCATCAATAATTCCATCACCATCTGTATCTGGATTTGTTGGCACTGTTCCAGTTGCTGCCTCCTCTGTATTGGTTAATCCATCGCCATCTTGATCACATGGTCCAGCACTCGGATTTGGGTCACAAGGATCCAATGGATCAGAGCCTCCAGAATTTTCATTTACGTTAGTAATACCATCGCCATCCGTATCTGCTGTTGGGTCATAGGGAATAAAAACCGCAAGGATATTTTCAATACCACTAATATCAAGAAAGTTTGTGTCTGAAATTATAGGGAGTCCCAAGGGTCCTGTAGTATATTCCCAATGATCAAAGATAAAACCAGGAAGGGCTTTTGCTATTAAATTGGTTTGTATTCCACCATAATAACTAGCGTTCCATGGATAGTTAGGCGCCCAAATTGAATTGACTTTAATTTCTCCAGAATTTACAGGGCTAACGTTGAATGTTACATTGAAAGGGCCAGCTAACGAATAACAATCAATCATTCCGGCTGTTAATGCCGTACATCTTGTATTAATAAAATTCCTCAGCGTTGTAACTTTACTTTGCCAATCTGCATATGTTCCACCCCATTTTTGGCATTGGCCTGTCATTTCCGGGGCAATTTCATTCACCATACTGTCAAGCAACGGAATCAAGTAGTTACAAGAAAAATAGGTATTTGCTAAATCGGCATAGCGCGTAATGTAATATTGTTCTACTTGGGGATTTTCAGTAATCAGTTTTTCTAATATTTCTGTATGACCTTGTCCTCCGGGATTTGGTAAGTTTTCAACATTACAAGGGTCTGCATTTGCTGAGTTATCTGGTATTCCAGTATAATTAACGTAATGGCCAAAAGTAGCATCCATATCCCAAAGGGTATAACGCCATTTTTTCTTATCACCCAAGGTATCTGTACCGTGCCACCAAGCTGTGTTCCAGTTTAACCAATCTTGATTTACAACAAAAGAATTGAACATAAAATAATCACACAATGATTCCCAATTTAAAAGACTGTCCACATATGCAAAATTAGTTGCATTGCCCATGTTGTTGGTTGCAATGTAATTTCTTAAACTGTTCCAATTATTTAAGGCGTTTGGTGCACCATATTCTTCCCATGTCCCTCCCCATGTTTTTAAGTATTCCAAATGAAATTTATCTTGATTATAGTAATAATCAGTGTAATCGTGATCGTCACATTTCTCTCTAATTTCATAAACACCCCAATATTCACCATTTAAATAAACTACGCACGGACGCCATGTTCGTTCATCTAATTTCATGTCGGCACGGATAGATAAGGTATGAATAAATGCATCTCTAATATGAGCTCCATTTTCAAAAGAATAATTATCACTTGCAGCCGGCTTTAAAATCAATCGCTGAAAATTATCCCTTGTGTTTTCCGGGAATATTTGATGCTCAATGTCACCGTTATAACCATATTGGTCGCGCATAATGAAATCGAATCCTCGTTGATCATATGCCCAAGAATCATTTCCGTGTTCATTGAAATCTCCTTCTCCTTCATCTATAAATACTCCGGTTTCTTCAAATAATTCAAAACCACCAACTGGCTCAATCTGATTTCCATTGGCCACAAGGGTAAACACTCCCTGACTACAAACAGATACAACAGGGATGCTATGATTTACATTAATAAAATACGAATTTGTTTCAGTAAATGACTGTAGGTTTGCACTAAAGGCAGCAGCACGCAACACCTTAGTAGCACTTATTGTTATGGGCCCTGTGTACAAGGTTGAAGTACTAGTTGGGTCACTTCCATCGAGAGTATATCTAATTGTTGCAGTGGGGTCAGGGCATGTTATGCTTACTGATTGGGCGGTTGGATAAAATCCAGCTTGAATACTGAAAACTGGCTTGAGAGTATAAAAATTGATTGCTCCTGAATTTGCAGAATTGGGAGTCGGTGTGGTAAATAGTTTGTAATCTGCCGCACCATTTGTCGATCGTCCTACAGAATGGTTTGCTTTTGTCATGTGAACAATCTTGAATGAGTCAATCACATTACCAAATGTATTTGAAAGGATTATCCAATCTCCTTCAGTTTGCGATAAGTTAAAATTTGGATGGTATTGATTTCCATTTACCGTATTTCTTTTTGAACAGAAAACCATTTTATAGCCACTACCCGAGATCGTACCGCTCGGAATTATCCATTTAGTCAGATTGGAAGCTTTGTCTGATAAATACCATCCTGTTAAATCGACGATGGAAGCTGTTGGGTTGTATAATTCAATCCAGTCTTCTCTTTCCCCATATGCATCAGTGGGGCCCGACACATTGGAACAAGAATATTCGTTAATTAATACTTGCGAATTAATTGAAAAACAGGAAACTAGGGCGAGAGCGGCTAAAAATAAAAGTTTCATCTCGTTTTTTTTAAGGAATCAATATTAAAAAATATTTCTGAAAATACAATTTTTTAATGAATTCACCGTCAAAAATTGTAAATTTGAAAATAAGAATGTTAAATTAACAATAAATTAATATGAAATTATTATTCGGGGCTGCTTTTCTTATCTTAATTTTTAATTCTTGTTCAAAATATGAAGGTGAAGGTGGATCTGCAACAATTAAAGGAGTTATTCGTGAGCAAAAATATAATACCTTGGGCAATATAATAGCTGAATATCCAATTGCTGATCAAGATGTTTACATCATTTATGGAAATGGCAATACATTTTATGACGACGATATCAAAACAAGCTATGATGGAAGTTTTGAATTCAGATACTTGAAAAAAGGATTATACAAAATTTTCGTTTACGAGGATTGTGCTTCCTGCCCAAGTGGCCAAAAAGAAATTATTGTACCCATTGAAATTACAAAGAATAACGAGATTGTAACTTTGGATACAATCAACATAAAAAAACTTTAGGTGATTCGTTTAATAAGCATTCTTGTCATTTTATTAACAATTAGAAGTATCTGCTCTCAAAGTACTGAAGGACAATTGTGGATGGAAACCGGATTTAAAGGTCGATTTGTTAAAGGATTAGATTATACTGTTGATTGGACAAATCGAATTGGCAATCAAGGATTTGAAACAATGTTTCCTCAAGCTTCTATAAAATACAAGGTAAACGATTGGTTTCGCCCTTCAATTGACTACAGATATGTTATAAAAAGAGAGTTAAATTCGAATTATAATGGTTCAAATCGCTTAAATTTTAATATGCAATTCAATAAATTAGTGAATCGCCTAAATTTGGGTTTTCGTTTGCGTTATCAATACTCTTTTGACCGAGTTGCGGGTGTAAACTATCAGCCTGAATTCGATCAAGCATTTCGCTTAAAACCAAGTATTTCATACGACATTAATAACAGTATTTTTTCACCTTCAGCTACCTTGGAGTTTTTTTACAATCCTTCTAATGGGCCACTTGGTAAACGGTTTTCAAAAATCAGATCGTTTGTTGGTGTTAGTTTAGAATTAAAAGGGCCTCATGATTTTTCTCTTGGATATGTTTATGATCAATCTTTAAACTTGCCAAATCCAACGTATCGCCATATTTTGAATATGTCCTATTGCTATAAGATACAATCAAAGAAAAAAGGCAAGCGTAAAACAATGGGGGTAAGGTGGTTATAATGAACGATCAACAAGTACAAGCCTTATTGGAGCCATTTGATGGGATTTCATTACAAGAATTGGATGAAATTAAGTTAATGAATCGTGTAGACACAAAATTTGTTTTTTCTATAGACTCATTAAATTCACTATTACCACTTTTGATTAAAGATTTTAATTGTTTACACGTAAATAATTGCACGATTCAAACCTATAAAAGCTTGTATTTCGATGATGAAAACTTTTCGCTTTTTAAGGCACATCACAATGGACGAGTGAATCGATTTAAAGTGCGTATTCGAAATTATGTTGAGTCCCAGCTTTATTTTTTGGAAATAAAACATAAAGTGAAAAATCGAACAGATAAGCTTAGAATTGAACTAACTGATTTTGCTCAAAAATTCGATCCTTTTCAAATTGAGTTTATTCATAATGTCCTTCAAAAAAAAATGGATTTACTTCCTGTATTGTGGAATGAATTTCAACGCATCACCCTCTCGGGAAAAAATAGGAATGAACGCCTAACACTTGACTTACATTTGAATTTCAATCAAGATGAATCCAATTTCGTAATGGAAAATGTGGTTGTTGCTGAATTAAAACAAGACGACTTAGATAGAAATTCACCTTTTTATCAAATTATGAAAAAACAAGGTGTTCGTCCACTTCGTGTCAGTAAATACTGTGTAGGTTTGTACTCTATACATGGTCAACAAAAAATTAAAGGAAATCGTTTTAAGAAAAAAATAAAAATTTTAAACTCAATAAATAGTTAACTCATGAATATTTCAGAAATTTTTGCAAACATCAACTGGGTGTCATCAGATTTTTATAACCTTATCATTAAGTTTGGCTTCAACTTGCTGTTTTTAACGATTATAATTCGTTTTCTTTATTACAGCAAAACAAAACGCAAAGATTATCTATTTACCTATTATTTGATCGGAACCATCACGTTTTTTCTTTGTTTTGGGTTGAAAAAATTTGGAATTGATACGGGCATGGGGCTCGGACTTTTCGCTATTTTTGGCATTATTCGCTATCGAACGGACGCCATTGAAATAAAGGAAATGACCTACCTTTTTCTGATTATTGGCATTAGTGTTGTTAATGCTTTAATTAATGGAAGTATGTCCGTTGGTGAAGTATTACTCATAAATGTTTCTGTTGTAGTTATAACCTACGTACTTGAGTTCATGTGGTTAATGAAACATGAAACACGCAAAACAATAAATTACGAACGAATTGATTTAATATTACCCGAAAAATACGAAGAAATGAAAGCTGATTTGCAGAATAGAACTGGACTTAATATTAATCGTTTTGACATTGGTAAAATTGATTTTTTAAACGATACTGCCTTGGTAAGAATCTATTATTTTGCAGATGAACAAGCTTTTTCTGATTATTCTGAAAGTTAATCTTTCTTTTTACAAGTCTTTAGGTTAGTGCATATTTAGTACATTTGTCTCAATTTGAACGTATGTCAGCTGTAACAATTGTAACCGGTTTACCAAGATCCGGAACTTCTTTAATGATGCAAATTTTGGAAAAGTCACCCTTGGAAATTCTATCAGATGGAATCCGCCAAAAGGACACCAATAATCCAGAAGGATATTATGAACTAGAAGCCGTTAAAGGAATTGTAAAAGACAATTCTTTTTTGAAATCAGCCACTGGAAAAGTTGTGAAAATCGTTGCTCCTCTGCCAATTTTTATGGATAAATCACTGTCGTATCGCGTTATTTTTATGCGAAGGGAAATTGAGGAAATACTGCGCTCACAAGAAATTATGCTGAATAAAGATCAACAAGCGGAACGAGAAAAATTTGCTACAATTTATGAAACTCATATTCAAAAAACATATCAGTTTTTTGTTTCAAATAATATTCCTTATCTGGATGTTTCATACAAAGAATTGATACAGAACCCAGAAAATGAATTGGAAAAAATCATTGCTTTTTTGGGAATTGACGCTGTTTGGCAAGATTTCGCCTCGGCTGTTAATCCTTCACTTTATAGAAATAGAATTTAACATGGAAAAAGAATATCAAATTACTTCACAAGGATCATTAGGCTTGTTGGCGCTTGGTCATGTTGGCATACGTAAATGGCGTGAGGTTGTTGAAAAAGAAAAATTAGAAATACGCAATTCTTCCAAGGAAAATGTCAAAAAAAACAAAAAATAAAATACTTGTAATTGGCTGGGATGCCGCTGATTGGAAGATTATAATGCCTTTGATTGAACAAGGAAAAATGCCTGCCATTGAATCCTTGATGAAAAGAGGGGTCCATGGCCGCTTACAAACCCTCGATCCACCATTGTCACCCATGCTTTGGACAAGTATAGCAACCGGAGTTCGGGCAGATAAACACGGAATTGGAGGTTTTGTTGAGCCAACGCCAAATGGAGAAGGACTGAGGCCGGTTACTACAACATCCCGAAAAGTGAAGGCAATTTGGAACATTCTCAATCAAGAAGGATGGAAAAGCAATGTTGTAGCATGGTGGCCAAGTAACCCGGCAGAACCGATTAATGGAGTTATGGTTTCAAACTTGTATCAAGTTGCCACAAAAGCCCTTGGTGAAGACTGGGAAATGCCAAATGGTACCGTTCACCCGGAATCTTTGAGTGAAACAATGAAGGAGTTTAGGGTTCATCCGCACGAAATTTCCTTGGCAATGGCCCACCCGTTTATGCCAAATATTTTAAATAATCTTGAATTACGAAAAGCGAATAAAACGCTTTCTGTTCTAAAAACATTATCCAATGCCGCAACTATCCATTCCGCATCTACTTATTTAATGGATGAAACTGAATGGGATTTTATGGCTGTTTATCATGATGCAATTGATCATTTTTGTCATATTGCAATGCGCTATTTCCCACCTAGAAGGCCCGAAATCCCTGTCGAAGATTTTGAAAACTATAAAGATGTTGTGGAGGCAGGATATCGTTTTCATGATATGATGTTGGATCGAACGTTATCTATGATTGATGAAAACACAACTGTAATTCTTCTGTCTGATCATGGATTTCACTCCGATCATCAACGCCCGCTATATATCCCTCAAGAACCCTCAGGCCCAGCAGTTGAACATAGTCCTTATGGAATTTTTGTAATGGTAGGTCCTGGAATAAAGCAAGGAGAACAAATTTCCGGAGCGAGCATTATTGATATTACTCCAACGATTCTGTATCATGCTGGATTACCTGTCGGAAAAGATATGGAAGGAAAGGTTTTATATCAATGCTTTTCAACCCCAACTCCCGCTCAAATGATTGAATCATGGGAAGATGTTCCGGGTGAAACCGGTCAGCATGATTCATTGATGCGAGAGGACCCGTGGGCAGCACAAGAAGCACTTCAACAATTGGTGGAATTAGGATACATTGACGCAATGGAAGATGATAAGTTGTTGCAAGTTGAAAAAAGTAAGCGCGAAAACGAATATTATGTCGCTCGAAATATGATTAATGGCGGGAGGTTGAAACCTGCGATAGAAATTCTAGAACGTATTTTTGAAGAATCTGATATCTTGCGCTATGGTCAACGACTGGCATTTGCTTATTTGAGCAAAAAAATGTACATGAAATGCCAAGAAATTATAGAAAAACTGAAGGCAATTGACTTAGAGGAACGTACAAAAAGAAAACAAGAAGCCGACCAATCTCTTGATCCATTTGGGAATAATGAGTTTGAAGAACCAATGTATTTGGAATACCTAGAAGGACTGTTGAATCTTGCAATGAATCGACCGAGAAAAGCACTTCCATTATTAGAAAATGTCCAGAAAAAAAATCCAAACAACCTCCAGTTAGCCACTAGTATTGCTCAAATACATACGCTTAGAAAGAACTTTAAATCGGCAGAAAAGCAATATATAACAGCGCTTGCCATCGATGACAGAAGCACCGCTGCTCATTATGGATTAGGTATGTCTTTTTTGCGCCAAAGTAAATTTAATGAGGCAGTTGATGAATTTCTATTGGCATTGGAACAAGATTTCTTTCAGCCAAATATTCACTATCATTTAGGGGAGGCTTTGGTGAAATTGGATTTACTTGAAGATGCGGTTAGTGCCTTTCAAGTTTGTACTCGACTAACCCCTGGAATGACAAAAGCGCATAAATGGTTGGTGGAAATTTATCAAAATAAACTAAACAAACCCGAACTAGCCGAACAAAATTTGGCGTTTTTGAAATCCAATATAAAAGGAGAAATTATTGTTTGTACGGGAGTAGATAATTGTGAATATGAGCAATTACTTCAGTTGCTGAATATCGGAGGGCTCAATATAGATTATGATAAGGATGAATTCAATGAAGCATCAAAAATTTTATTTACCAATGATTGGTTACTAAACAATATCGGTAAAGTGGTTTACATTCCAAGTCGAAATTTAAGTGATTTACCAGTAAATTATAATTATAAAGTAATTTATTTGGATCAAACTTTGGATGAAATTCTTCCAGGTAGAACGGCAAAATTAAAAAAATCAA
>Ga0049081_10000319_pt1 | contig 18781 bp, 22 predicted proteins | sample GreLakmeER78MSRF_FD_66717 | JGI IMG/M metagenome (GOLD analysis project Ga0049081, IMG submission 66717) | Freshwater lentic microbial communities from great Laurentian Lakes, MI, USA - Great Lakes metaG ER78MSRF | ecosystem: Environmental > Aquatic > Freshwater > Lake | place: Great Lakes...
ACACATACTTCAAGTGCCTCACCGATAGTAAAGCCGTCACATATAAGAGCAGCGGCACGGAGAATGGTTCTGGTTGATATAGTGGTTGAAACTTTACCGTGACCCGAAAGAACTTCGTTGTAAACTTGTGTATAGATTGAGGACAAAATATCCACCGTTTGTTCTTCAAGATTAGGGCAAACATAATTGATAAGTTTACCTTGTTGTGTTTTGTCCAACAAGTCCATTTCAAGAATAAGGAAACGGTCTTGTATAGCACGGTCAATTACTCGGGTTGAAGTATATTCCACGCCGATATTGGCGGTAGCAAGAAAAGAAACACCGGGTGCAACCTTGATAACTTCAGCATCAGGACTTTCATCAACACGCACATATCTTTGTCCGTCATCAAGCACGGTCATCAAGATATTCCATGCCTCCGGATGAGCACGGGACAATTCATCAAGCAGGATAACAGCATTCTCAATCTGAATTGCCTTGATAAAGGTTGATTGATTGAAATATGTTCCACTTGATTTGTCAAAATGTGTGGTGCCAATGAGAGCCGTTCTTGGATCCTGTGTGGAACCTAAATTGAAATAAAAGAACGGTCTATCCATTGCTTCTGCAACCGTTCTGACGGCAAGAGTTTTACCGGAACCCGCAGGGCCAGTTATCATAAGGTTTTGACCACGGAGAACACTACGGACAAGATATTTCCATTTAATATCTGAAAGGATAAGAGATTCCGGACGGAATGATGGAGCGGTTGCGATAATATCTGCAACAGACAAATTTTGTGTTTTGGTTGTTTGTTTCATAACAGTAATCCTGTAAGAATTTAATAAGGTTGTTTTTTAATGTATACAAATATAAGGCATTAGCAATTAAGATCAAAGCATTATTTTATTATTCTTTAATAAGGTTTTTACTCGTTTCATTACTAATGTTTTTACTGCATCCTGGTGTATAAAATACTTTGTTGTTTTCTTAGTCTGTTTTCTGAGAATCATGGATTCTTCTATTATTGGTTTTTCTCTGCGGAAATAGGTTTGATATTTTCTGTTTCTACCACCTACAAGGTATCTAACATATTGAACGGAACATCCAAGAGTATTAGCAACTTCCGAAACAGTCATCCATTCAGATATTATCATTTCTTTCTCCGTGTAGATTTTGTTGGTTTAATAGTTTTTTGTTGTTTTGTTTCTTTTTTTACAGTAGGTTTCTGTTTGCGCATTTTTTTTGTAAACTCTTCGGAAATTTTATCATCAAGAGTTGTCTTCTTTTTCTTTGGTTTATTCTCAATAGGTTTAATTTCCGTTGCAGTTAGTGTACCAAACAGTTCTGGTTGTTCTATACCTTTGTGATAAACTTTTCCGTTCTCATGGACAAATTCCTTGAAGAATTTCCAACCACGAGGAAAACCAGAAGAAACTGTTTTCTCATTAAGAGTAGGACCTGGAATCTTTGAAGCAACACATTTCCAACAGGTTGCAGAGACAATACCTTCCATGACACGAATCTTCTCATTACAATCACGACCTGAATACCATTTACTTATTGGATTACCGCCTTCACAAGTTACTGTTTTCATCTTGATATTTTCAAGATTTCTTGTCTGTTTTTTTGTTGTTCCTTTGCGTCTCATATTTTTATTTCCTTATCTTAATAAATTTTTCTTAATACGGTTTTCTTGGTGGATTAAATATGTTCTGTGATTACCATACCACCATTTTCAGAAGAATATCTACCTATTGGTGTCCAATTATGACTGTTTGGCCAAGGTATATTGTTCAAGAACCACATCCAATTTTTTTGGTGAATACGGACACCAGGAATACCATTCAGTCTTTCTTTTGTTGTTCTGGTCTCCCAACCTGCAGAACGAACATACACCATGCCGTCAGTATCATCAATCTTTGCAATGGGATGACCATGTAGATATAATGTTGTTCCGTCTGTGTGTGTATTGTCTCTGCGGAATTTCTTACGCATTAACCAATTTGATACGGTGAGCATTGTTACTTGTCTCATTTTGGAATCCTTGAATGTGGTTGTTGTTGATTTCTTGATACAAATATAATACATTTTTTATTAAGATCAAAGCATTATTTTACTTTTTCAAAAAATTTGTTTATATGTGTATTGGTTGTCATCATTTTATACTACAAATATAAGGCATTATTTTGTAAGATCAAAGCAATAATAAAAAAAAATTTTAAGTGGTTGATTTTTAAGGATTTACGTTAAGTGTATAAAAATAAAGGACTTACACCAAAATGACGTAAGTCCTTAAAATATAAAGAGTTAATCTATTTTATTGAACATTCAAAAGAATATCAGGTCGTTTTACTATTTCGATATTGCCAAATTCATCATCAAATAGTACATTCTCATCATCCCATGATACAATTTGTTCTGGAGATAAACAACCATATCTTTGAAAATAAGAACCATAATCATCAAACATTTGTTCAATATCATCAAAACTAATAGATAAATCAAAAATAGGAACACCTGCAACAATTTCATTTGAATTTTCTTTATACCATAAAGAGTTTTCAAATTTTCCAAACTTTTTCATGTATTCTCCTTTTTGTTCGTCATCATCTACATTCGTAATGACCCAATCGAATATATTCTCACGACTTATTTCAAGTGCAGAATAGTCTTCTTTTAGTTGTTGTAGATTTTCAGAATTGGAAACCAACTGAAAGTTTTTCTTAAATTCTTCAAGTAGTCCGTTAAATTTTTCATTGCTCATTGATGTAATCCACAATTTTTGATTCAGAAATAGTTTTTACTTCAAATGGTTCTGTACTATTTTTTAGATACTTGTTCACTTGAACTTCAGCATCCGTAACAGAAACAGCATCAACCATATAAGAACGGTTGTGTCTTTTGACTTTACCTTGTTCGTTTGTTATTTCAAACTGAACTTTAGCGAGATAGAACGCCATAACAAATCCTTTGGAAATGTAATAAAAAATGTTTATATTTGATACGAATATACAATTTTTAGAAATACCAAGCAAGCATTTTTTAAAATTTTTATGAATAGTTATTATTTTAATACTAAGGGATATGATGAGACAAATTATTATTTTAATATTATTAGTAATATCACCGAATCTTTGGGGGAAAGAATGGGTGATAAAATTACCACTTGACAAAGTTTATGTATTTTCTTCCGATACTCTACGGCATCCATCATGGTATTCGGTAAAGTATAAACTGAGAAATATGATAAATCTGTCATTCTTTACTACAAAATCAGCGGTTCCACCGTTTAAGAACCATGATAGGTTTAATCCGAATAATACTCACCTATGGCCGTTTGTTTCAATAGATGATCCACACGAATTTGGTATCCCCAATTTAAGAACACATATACACTTCAGCGACCATACTGGTGTACCAGCGATATGGTCAAAATACATCTTTGCAGGAACGCCATTACTTCTTAAAGATAGCATACCACAAAAGATATACCATAATAAGTTTACTCTTGCCAGGCGTCCCAGAACTGTCTTTGGCAGTCATCATCCAGATAGTGTATTCATCTACATCAGTAGTGGTATAAGAATCGTTGATTTACCCAAAAGATTGTTAGAATTAGGTTGCAGGGATGCAATCAATATGGATGGGGGTGGTTCTACCTTTCTATATCAAGGGAACAAATATGAATATGTACAACAACCAATTAAAAAAATGAGAAAATATCCAAATATTTTGGGTTGGTAACAAATATTGCTTTGATCATATAGGTAAAATTTATTATCTTGCCAGTGAACACGGAGAAAGTGTGAACACAGAGAAGAGTGCTAAGATCTAGATCTAATATAGATCTAATATAATATAGATCTATAGATCTAATACAATTTATTATTAAAAATATTGCTTGTTTTATATTTATATTTTCCGTATCTTTGATAGATACTCAAAGAATGTTCTTTGAAAACATGGTCGGTATATGTTTTAACCATATCGAGATTATTCTCGGAATGGTTCGTTAAATATATTATCAATAAATGAGGACAAGATATGACTAACAAATGTAAACGGGTTATAGCATTGTTCTTTATTGGCTTTTATTTTCCATTAGTAGCAATGACTACTACTGTTAATAAAAGTGCTGATACTAAATCTGCAACAATGAAGAAAGTGTTATATTCATCTATCGTTTGGGTTGAGTCAAAAGGCAATGCAACCGCACGATCAAAGGATGGTTCACTTGGTATAGTACAAATTTTACCGGTAATGGTGAAGGAAGTGAACCGAATCTGTAAAATGAAAGGAATTGATAAACGATTCACTTTACAAGATAGGCTAAATCCTGAAAAGTCTGAACAAATGTTTTGGATTTTTCAGAATTTCTACAATCCCAACATTAACTGGGAAACCATCACAATGAGTGAGATGGAGATCATTGCACGGAAGTGGAATGGAGGTCCTAATGGGCATAAAAAAGGTGCTACTAGACACTATTGGAAAAAAGTATCGAAGATGGTCTACAATGACCTAAAATCAAGGGGTTATTCGGTATAGTCAAACGATAACAGTTGAACGAGAGAATTTTTTTACATACCGACCATTTTTCTCTCGTAAACTTTCTATTTATGATTGTATTAAAGTTATCCATATTTGGAGAGTTTGGTGGAAATTATATCATCATTTTTACTTGGGTTTATATCAATGTGGTTTGCACTTAGGTTAGATATTATGAAACCTAGTAAAACACAAATTAAAGAATCAATGATTGAAATGGCAACACACTATGGTGGTAATCATAAAATCTGTAAGGAACTAAAAGATTATTCCATGAGTCAAATTAAGCATGGACATTACGAATATATTGAAGTCATAGATGAAATAAAAAGGCAAAGTAATGACAAAACAAGAGTATAAATTAAAATCCATGTTGAACTACTTTGAAGTAGACATGGGTGGAAAAAAAGATGAAAAGATGACTAAGAAAGAACTTCAAAGATTCTTAGACACCTTTAATCAGATTCTTGATTTTTATATTCTGCAAGAAATAATGAAAAAGATAAAAGAATCAAAACAAGAAGACATGGGTGATGAAGATGAGCGTGATGATTTCATGTTTCCACCATCGGAATTACCAAATACAGACGATGAAACATTTGAAAATGAAATAAAAAATCCTCAGTCATTCTTTGGTAAAGAATCCAACAAATACCAAAATAAAAATTATAATGATCCAATAGATACCAATATAAATAAATTTTTAAAATGGCTCACTATGTTATTATATTCAGGTGACCATTCAGTAATTATTACAGAAGATAAAACTGGTATCAATATAAAATTGGTAAAAATAAATAAAGGTAAAAAATAAGTTATGTCCGTGAAGTTAGTTTCGATAACAGATATTAAAATTCCATTTTATGATGCAAATAAAATATCTTCAGAAGAGTTAGTAGTTTATATTGCAAGAGTTAGTAATCCATCAAATCAGATGAATATGGAATCTGCTCCTAAATTGATAAACTATTTGATTAAGCATAAACACTGGTCTCCGTTTGAATTTGTTGATATGACGGTTGAGATAGTTACTCGTAGGAGTATTGCTGCTCAAATACTTCGTCATAAATCATTTTCTTTCCAAGAATTTTCTCAAAGATATTCAACTGCAACGGAAGTTCAACCGATTCAATTAAGAAAACAAGGAAAGACAAATAGACAGAGTAGTGAAGAAATAATTGAAGATTCTAACTTAGATATTTTAGTTAGAAATCATATTGAGAAGGGAAAAGAATTGTATGATTATTTGATAAGTGAAGGAGTATCGAGAGAAACTGCTCGAGACGTTCTTCCACTTTCAACTGAAACAACTATGTATATGAAAGGTTCTATTCGTAGTTGGATTCATTATTTAGAACTTCGTTGTTCCGAAGATACTCAAAAGGAACATCGAGAAATAGCAGAAGGAATAAAAAGTATTTTTGTTAATCAATTTCCAAATATATCCGAAGGATTAAGTTGGAATATTAAACAATGAGGTTAATATATGAATGATATTGCTAGTGATTTAATTTTTTGTGGCATAGGCCATCACGAATCAGTATTACATTTCGGTGCTTGTGATAAAGAATTAAACTTCATTAAAGCACTTGATGAATATGAACTTGACATTGAATACACCGCAGTTGATACCGATGATTCAATAAAAACATTATTCACGGATTCAGAACCACTTCAAAGAACGCATACTTGGATTTCTGAACAAATGGCTATGCAAGAATTCCTTGATGATATTGCTGATAAGAATTATCAAGGTGTTAGATATAATTGGACACTATTAACTGGTATTTTTGATAAACCACTTTATAGTGAAAGACAATATCAATTTATTGATACTATAATAGAATCGTGTGTAAGATTTTCTGATAATGTAATTTTTACTATAAAAGAAGTACCAACACCTATTTTCAAATATAGTATGGTTTATCTATTTTCACATTTTACTGTAAAGTATGAAAGAGTAACAGTAAAGAAAGTTTCAAGTAATAATTTTATTTTTCACATTTATTGATTTTTTAGGAGACGGTTATGTTAGAACAAGTTTTATTCATTGTATTGACATCTGTGGTTCCATTTTTTATTGGTGCTATTGGTGTTTGGTTGTATTACCGTGATAAGTTCACAAATATACTGACTGAACTGGAAGATAAGAAGGCAATTATTGCAGCATTGGCAAATCATTCGGATGAAATAGAAAGAGAGAATGTTAAGAAGTTGACAAAAACTCATAATGCTAAAGTTTCAAAGAAAGAAAAAACTACAAAGAAAGAAGAAACTCCAAAAAGAAAGTATAAAAAACAAAGTGTTTAATAATGTTGTGTCATATTTATAGAAAGATTATCTTTCACTTTGATAAAACATAGGAGAATTTAATGGCTATCGTTCAAATCGGCTCACAATACTGGGTAAAAGAAAATTTAGCAGTCGAATCATTTCAAGACGGAACACCTATAGCAGAAGTTTCTTCATCGGAACAATGGGATGATTATGCTCAAAGTGGAACACCTGCATGGTGTTACTACAATTATGATGAGAGTAACGAAGAAGAATATGGTAAACTTTACAACTATTATGTTGTATCTTCATCAAAGAATATTGCACCAACAGGATATAGAGTTCCTACTGAAACTGATTGGAATACTCTAATAACATCTGCCGGTGGTGAAAAACTTGGTGGTCATTCATTAAAGAATATTACGAACTGGTTAACATTAAACAGAACACCTGGTAATGGAACAAACCAAAGTGAGTTTACTGGTAATCCAGGTGGATATATTAAAGAAAATGGTGAACAGTTTGATTACGGTTGGAGTTCAAATCATTGGACAGCAACAACAGCAAGTTTAAGTACAGCAAAAGCTGTTAGATTGTATTGGTCAAATAAAAATGCTATAAAGTTAGATACACCAAAATCTATGGGATTATCAATTAGATTGATAGTTAGTGGAACTTATGGAGGTAATTTTAACGTTAATCCAACAGAAGATTTTTAATTAAGGAGAGTTATGAAAAGTATTATTAGTTTATTTTTAATTTTATTTTCACTTATGTTTATTGGGTGTGGTGATGCTCTTCAACAACCAGTTGATACATCATCTTATGAAAAAAGAACACCTATTAAACGAGATAGTATTAAGGTAAAAGTAACAGTAGAGGGAGTTCTCCCTTGTCTTAATCTCACAAGAGAACAGAGAGTTATTATCGATTCAATATTGAAAGTTAATAAACAATGCAGTATAGAATGTAAAAAAGAATTTAATGAATCTGTTAATATAATCCGTGTACAATATAACTCAAAACTTTCAGATTATCGTGGAAAAGAAAAAGACAGTTTGATTAGAAAAGAAGTTGAAATTATAAAATACGAATTTCGTCAAATACTAAAAGACTTGGAAGCTGAATACAAATTAAAAATTAAAGAATGTAATGCAATCCTTGTTGCAGATATTGAAAAGTATTTAACACCAGAACAAATTATTCTTTGGAATATTTGGAAAGAAACTGGTAAGATACCATGTGAACGAAGAAAACCTTGATCCATTGTTCGGAATGGAAATGGGGAAACCCAAATAAACCTCTACTTTTTGTAGAGGTTTTTTTATTTTGATCTTATTTGAAAATTTTGTATATTTGTAAACATTATTTATTAAACATTGAGTATTGATTATGAAAATTGGTTATGCCTGTATAAACATGACTTTATCCAAAGATAAGATTACAACCAACCGTTCAATGATTAAAAAAACCTTTCTACAAAAAGGTATCGAATACTGTTCTGAACTTGCACTTCTCAATGTAATTGATATGGAAAAAATCATTCATTGGAATGTAAAAAATGGTATTTATTTCTTCCGAACATCCTCAAATGTATTTCCTTGGGGTTCTGAGTATGACTTAGAAACTCTACCACACATCAACGAAATCAAAAAAGTTCTTAAAAGAATCGGTGAATATGCAAATGAGAACGGTGTCCGTTTGTCTTGTCATCCTGGTCCTTTCAATGTTCTTGGTTCACCTACTGAAAAAGTAGTTAAGAACACAATCATTGACTTGGAACTACATGGTAAAGTATTTGACATGATGGGATTGTCTCACACACCCTACAACAAAATTAACATACATTGTAACGGCACATACGGTAACAAGATTGAAACACTTGACCGTTGGTGTCAAAATTTCAATTTACTTTCTCATAGTGTTCGTTCAAGACTAACCATTGAGAACGATGACAAAGCCAGTATGTATTCTGTTCGTGATTTGATACGAGTACACGAATGTATCGGTATTCCTATTGTATTTGACTATCATCACCATCAATTCTGTACCGGCGATACTTCTGAAGAAGGTGCTCTAAAACTTGCTACATCTACTTGGCCAGACGGTATTACGCCAGTTGTTCATTATTCAGAAAGTAAAGCACTACATGAAAATGACAACAAAATCAAAGCACAAGCTCACTCTGATTTCATCAAAACATTACCAAACACATACGGTTTAGATGTTGATATTATGGTAGAGGCGAAGATGAAAGAACTGGCAATCCTACCTTTTATGACAAAGTAAAATCCCAAAAGTTCATATTTATCTGTATGTATTTATGAACAATAATTGGGATATAAATGTCATACAAATTATTTTCTCTAAAAAATCTAATCTGGTTTTGTGCTATTGGATTAGCAGTTTTTTCGGGATACTATTCGGTTTACGGTATATCTAAATTATTTTCTGGTGGTTCTTGGTCAATCGTGGGGATGGCTGGGATGTTGGAATTTTCTAAATTAGTGGTTATCACATTCCTACATGACCACTTCAAAACACTCAAAACCCTTTTCAAAGTTTATCTTATGAGTGCCGCAGTTGTCCTTATGATATTGACATCGGTTGGCGTTTATGGTTATCTTACCAATTCTTATCAAGAAACTGCAAAATCAATATACGAAACACAAAATAAAATCGTATTGATTGATAAGAAAAAAGAAATCTTCATTGAACAAAAAAATCAAATAGATACTCTCGTTAAACAAAAATCTGAGAGAATATCTTCCTATGACCAATTAAGACTTACCCAAGAAAATTCTCTGAATGCACAACTTACTTTGAAGAAAGTAACAAAGGGTTTACAAAAAAATATCCAATCTGTTGATAATTCAACTCAAACACTTAATAAAGAAATATCGGAACTAAACCAAAAATCTATTGGTTTATCTGATAGTGTTGCTAAATTAGAACAAGAAAAATTAGTATTAGAAAATTCAACATTCACATCAGAAATAGGACCACTTCTTTATTTGAGTAGACTTACAGGTACACCTATGGATATTATTGTGAATTGGTTTATTCTGATATTAGTTTCAGTATTTGATCCTCTTGCAGTTAGTTTGGTTATTGCAGCAAATCATCTCCGTCATAAAGAGATGGAAAATGATTCACCACCTGAAGATAATAACAGCCCACCACCACCTGAAAAAAATAAAAAACGTGTTGTTGAGGATGTTATTGATGTTGTGAAACCAATCGAAGAAATACAAACAAAAGTAGAATCACAAATAACAGATTCAGTTACGGTAACTAAAAAAGAAAAAAACAAAAAAGAAAAAAAAGATTTGGCAGATAAAGAAGAAAGTGTTATATTAGATGAGCAAGAAATACAAAAGGCATTCTATGAAGAATCACCTGCTCCAAAATCTGGATATAGGAGAGGTATATCTTTGTAGAATGTTATTACTATATTTAATCATGGAGATTCACTATGAATGAATTTTATGACGAAAACATCGAAGATACAGAAGATATTAAAACAGATAATACTAATGTAAAATCAAAAGAATCTGATACAGACATTCCTGTTAGATGGAAAGAAGCAACAACTCAAATGGATTATGGTATAGATGTAGAGGCATCATCAATTTTATTGTTTGGTGAAATAATGGATGGATCACTCTATGATATTATCACTCGTATTCGTGCAATCCTTCACATGAGAAAAGAAAAAAACAAAAATAATCCAATTAACTTAATAATAAATTCAGATGGTGGTTCAGTATATGAAGCACTTGGTATCATCGACTATATTCAAAGTCTTGATGTAAAAGTGAATACAATATGTAGAGGAAGAGCAATGTCTGCTGCTGCTCTGATTCTGTGTGCTGGAACGGGTATACGTGCAGCTTCACAATATAGCACTATCATGTTTCACGAAATTAGTTCTGATATTTACGGTAAATCTTCCGATATGAAAGCAAATGTTCAACACATGGAAAAATTGGAAGAAATACTTTTAGAAATAGTTGAAACAAATTCTAATAAAGATAAAGATTATTGGAAAAATGTTACCATAAAAGATTATTATATTACACCAAAAGAAGCGTTGGATTTGGGAGTAATTGATGCGATAATTCCTCCAAAACAAAAGAGAGGTTAATATGATAATAATAATCGTTTTATCTGTTTTATTAGTTGCATCTGTATATGTCAATATAAATTTGTATCAAAAGTTTGATAAACTAGATCAAATGGCACAAGAAAGTATTGATACACTTTTAGAAAATGAAAAGTTTTTAACTGAATTAAAAAACAGAGTATTATCACAACAATCTTATTTAAGACAATTAGATAGAATTGGTTCCTTTGAATCAGATGATGAAACTGGATATTTCTTCAAAGAAATGAAAGAAATTGTAAATGATATTGCTGTTTATTTTGGTGAAGAACCAATGAGTGATGAAAAGTCAAGTATTCTTGAAAGACCAAAATTTAATGCAACATTTGAAAAGGACTATTATTTATGAAACAAAAAAGAAGTCCTAAAAAACCAAATGTTTACTTTACACAAGAAACAGAAGATGCAATAGTTCTTTACAATTCAATAGAAGATGATATACAAAAAAATATAATATACACTAAAAAGATTCATCCTGCATTTTATAAACTTGCTGAAATTATGATTCATAGATTTAAGTTCTATAATTTTGATGTTTCACACGAAGATGTTAAGCATGAAGTTATTGCTTTTCTCCATGAGAAAATTCATAAATATAAGGCAGAAAGTGGAAAGGCATTTTCTTATTTCTCAATAGTTGCTAAAAATTATCTAATTGCTGAAAATAATAAAAACTATTACCATTTTAAGCGTAGTCAAGATATTGAAGCAATAGATATGGAAAGAAATATTGTCAATGAAAAAGTAAGAATGGATTTAATTGAAGAAAGAAGAGATTTTATAGATTTATTTGTAGTTGTTGTTGAGAATTATTTGCCATTATTATTTTCCAAAAAAAGAGATATACAAGTAGCAGATACCATATTATATCTATTTAAGACTCGTGAAAACATTGAAAACTATAATAAAAAGGCAATATACATATTGATTAGAGAAAGAACTGGAATAAGTTCACAATATATCACAAATGTAATAACAAAAATTAAATTCATATATTCAAAACTCTATAAACATTATAGAGATGGGATGAATATTGAAAACTTATCTTGGTACGAATTAGAGGATATTATTGAAAAATAGAAATATAACTATTCAATAATATCTGTATTTTAACAATAAACATATTTATAGACATGAACTTTGATGAAGAAATATTCGGTAGTAAAAAATTTTCTGACCTATTGAAAGATATTTACGATAATCAGAAAAAGAAAGACCGTCAAATAAACCTCTTAATTGCGGATTTAAAACCTATGTTGAATAACATAAGTGACGCTGCTATATTGGTTCCGGCAATCAAAGATTTTATAGAAGTTTCAGTTAAGAACGATGAACACTTGGTTAAGTTAGCCGCAGTTATACAACGTGCTATTGGTAATAAGGGTGAAGAAACTTCTTCGTTCTTGACTGATGAAGAAAAAGAAGCCTTATTAAAAGGTATTCAAGAAATTCAAGAAGAACAAGAGGATAATAACATTGGCAATGGATCCACAAAAAATATTGATGAATGGGACGGAATACGAGATAGTTCCGGCCGAAGTGGTAAGAGTTGATTTTGACGGTAGAGACAAAGAAAAATTATACTCTATAACTTGTAAATTTATGGGTGCTTACGGCTCGCAATCGCCGTATAATATCGTTCAAGCAAGAGCGTTGGATGCCAATATAAAAAATATCCCGATTGAAGGTGAAGTTGTTATTCTTATGAAGGGTCCTACTGCATATAATGCGGCATTGAAAACCGGACAAGAATTTTACTATACAAATCCTGTATCAATACAGAGTTCTATTCATCACAATGGTATTCCTGGTGTGACTCAAATCAAAACAGGTCAAACACCAAAGGATGCGAATGCTAGAGAAAATGCTAGAGACGGTTTAACTAATAAGGTTGTAAACAGATTACAAGTTACAAAAACAATCGATGCTGGTTTTCCAGAAAGATTGGATGTTTACCCAATACAACCGTTTTCTGGTGATATAATATTTGAAGGTAGATGGGGTCAATCTATTAGATTCGGTTCAACCGTAGATGAAAGACGAGTATATCCACAAAAACCAAAATGGAAAAAAGGATTGGGTCAAACGGGAAACCCAATACTTATTATTTCCAATGGTACAAATCCAAAAGACAAACCATATAATGAATTTATAATCGAAGATCCAGATGATGACGATTCAGCAATTTGGATGACATCTGGTCAAAATCTTCCATTCACACCTTCATCTACTGTCACACCTGCAATGGTAAACAGAAATGTTGATTTATACAAGACTAATGAATTTGCTGGTAATCAAGTATTGATTGCTAGTGATAGAATTATTTTTAATGCAAGAAGACAAGAAATATTAGCATTTAGTAAAGAAGGTATTGGTTTATCTGCTGAAAAAGGTATAACACTTGATGGTGGTCAAGTGGTAGAACTTGAATCACAGAGAATAAATTTAGGAATAAATGCTGTTTCTCCGGTTTTACTTGGAGACCGAACATTACAATGGTTAGGTAATTTGTGTGATGCACTTATAGATGCAATGACTGCAATATCTCAACAAACACATCCAACTGGAACAGGACCATCTGGTCCACCAATAAATGCTGGTGTGTTCAATGTTGTTAAATCTGATTTACAAAGTTTAAAATCTGGATTAAAAAGATTACCAAGTGATTTAGTATTTGTCTGTGAAAGTCCTGGTGGTCCTGCTGCTGCAGATGAAAAGAAGGCAAAAGATAGAGAAAAAAATGGTGAAGGTTATGTACAAACATCTGACCAAAGACAGAGTGCAGGTGATAGGGCAAGAGAAGTTCATACTCCAGATGATTTTGTTGAAGAAAGACCTGTTGTAAATGTTGTTACTATAATATCCGAAATGGATGATGTTAAAAAAGAAAAACAGGCAATAGTTGAAGAACTAACAGGACAAACTATTGATTTACAACCAAATACATCAACACCACCAACACCAGAAGATGGTGTAACCGGTGGAACTGGTGCTACTGGTGGAACTGGTGCTACTGGTGGAACTGGTGCTACTGGTGGAACGGGAGGAAGTGATGGAACTGGTGCTACTGGTGGAACTGGTGCTACTGGTGGAACAGGTGGTGAAGAAATGATACCTGGAACAGAAATACCATACACTTCTCTTGGTTTGAATAAAGAATTGCTAAAACAAAATGATGATGGAACATTTGACTATAATGGAAATGTTAGTTTAAAAAATAGACAAGTAAATGGTCAAAGTATAAATTCAATTCCTATAAAATTTAGATATGTTTCTGGTAATTTTGATTGTTCAAGAATGGGACTAACTAATTTACAAAATTGTCCAAAGACTATCGGTGGTGATTTTATAGCAGAAGAAAACTCTTTAAAAACGTTACAAGGTGGACCCATTGAAGTCGGTGGAACATATAATGTATTTTTAAATGATATAACATCATTGAACGGTGCACCTTCCGATATTGGAAAAGATTTTGATATTGCAGATAATCCTATCACATCATTTGTTGGTGGACCAACAAAAGTTGGTAGAAATTATGATGCAAGATCTTGTGAAAAAATTACATCACTCGCTGGACTTCCAAGAGAAATACCGATGAATTTAGATGTTCACGGATGTAACTTAACAGATGAAACAATATTCCAAGGTGTTGATATACTACGTGTTAAAAACATATTAGATGTAAGTAATCAAAAATCTGGAAAAGTATTAAACGTTGATGATTTAAAATCAACTACTGGTGCAAAATATGTTGTTGCTACTTAATAATTATTTTATTGGAGATAACAATGTCAGTTGATGCTGCTAAAAATTTGTTAAAAAAAACAATGAATGTTGATGAATCTAATTTAGGATCATTGGTTTCACAACCATCTATGTTAGATAGTAAGAGTATAGGTAATATAGATGCACTAAAAGGTAAACTGATGGGTTCACTTGATAGTTTGGGATCAATGACGGACATTTCACCAAGTAAATTACAATCATTAACTAAAACGTTAGGAATCGATGTTGGTGATTTTAAAAAAATAATTGGTCTTGCTTCAAGTTTAATGGGATCTGGATTATTGTCTGGTAGTCCTGACCAAATTAAGAAAAAACTATTGGAACAATTAACATTAAAGAACTTAATAGATGTTGCAAATAATGATTCAGTAAAAAAACTTTTAGCTGATTATGTAAAAGTAGATATTGATGACTTAACTAGTTTGTTTAAATCTTCAATACAAATTAAAACTATTTCCGATATAAAAAATATGGAAATATATGTAAAACTTGATAATGCTTTCAAAGAAAAGTTGGCTGCAGATAATGGTATAACATTAAAAATGTTAGACACCGTAGTTGCTGCTTCTGTAAAATTATATTCAAAAGAAGAAGTTGAAAGAAAACAAGCAGAGGGAATTGCAAAAGTATTAGAAGAGGACTTCACAAAACTATTATTTGAAACACAGACACCAAATACACCAGATGATGAAATTACATCAACGGGTGGAACTGGTGCTACTGGTGGATCAGGTGCTACTGGCGGATCAGGTGCTACTGGCGGATCAGGTGCTACTGGTGGAACTGGAGGAACTACTGCTAATCAAACTTTTTCGGAACAGAGAATTTCTACATTTGATTTTTCAAATAATTTTACAAAAGTTGATTATAGAGTACAAAAAATTGCTGCACTTTCTCTTGGATTTGGTGATGGTGAAAAGTCTGTTGATGAATTAGTTTCAACGATAGATAAATTAAAAAGACTTGCTCTTTTACAAAAAAGAGAAAGAGATTTAAAAAAATCATTATTCAATCATTTGGATAATCTTGATGAAAATGCAAAAAATAATGATGAAATGATAAAGGACTATTCAGAAGAATGTGGAGTGTCACCTTCGGAAGTTCAAGAACTTATTGATAGTAGAAATGTTTTGGCAATAGAATTAGAAAATGATTCAACACCACTTGGACAAAAAGAAAGTGCATTAGAAAGAGATAATACAGGTGACTGTTATGATGGAAGTGGAACATTTGGAGATGGATCTGCATCACCAACTATTGATTATAATATAGGACTGTATGATTTTGTGAATATAATTGATACTGCTTTACTTGAACAGGATAAAGACGGTGACTGGATTTATAATGGAGATATATCATTTGAAGGTAAAGAACTTTTTTTATTTAATAAAATGAGTTCTCATACATCTACTATAAGGTTTCCAATAGACATATACAAAGTAAATGGTAGTTTAAAAATAGGAAGACAAGGACTAACCACATTAGAAAATATGCCAAATATTATTACTGGAGATTTTGATTGTTCAAAAAATCCATTGCAAAGTTTAAAAGGTATGCCCTCAGAAATAGGTGGTAGTATAAATGTATCTTCAACTAAAATAAAAAGTTTAGTTGAAATACCAAAAGATGTAAAAGGAAATTTTAACTGTTCTAATAATGAATTAGAGAGTTTAGATGGTTCACCAACTTATGTTCGTGGTAATTTTGATTGTAGTTCTAATTTATTAGATACACTTTCTGGATCACCACTTCAAGTTTTTGGTGATATGAATTGTGTAAAAAATGAATTAGTTGATTTAAAAGGTGCTCCCGATGAAGTTCAAGGAACATTTGATTGTTCAAATAATGGATTAACACAGAATCCAGAACTTTTAAGAAACGGAAATACCATGAGAGTTAGAGGTAAATTTATTTGTGAAAATCAAAATAGTGGAAACAAATTGGATCCTTCATACTTGAAGGAAACTTTTGGTGCATCTTCTGTTATAGTTTAATGGAGTAAATTGAATATGTTAGTATATGATGTTGTACAAGAAATCCCAGCAAACACAGTTAATTCTGGTTCAAGATTGGTTTTGGTAGAATATACCCCAACCGATGAAGAAGTTGCAAATATATTATATGACACATCTGCCTATGATAACTCAGATAGAAATTCACCACCTGCACAAACAGGAGGAAGGGGTGCTACAGGTGGAACAGGTGGAACAAGACCTGCACAAACTGGAGGAACTGGTGCTACAGGCGGAACTGCTTCTACTGGAGGAACTGGTGGTGTTCCATTAACAAGAACTGCAACAGTAAATGGTGTTACATATACTATAAATACACAAGGAACAGAGCAACAATCAGACGATACAATAGTAATAGATGGTGTAACTTATGATGCAAATTCTTACATAAGTAATAAAGAAGAAGATGCAAGAAGAGATGCTATACTAAATAATGGTTCTGCAGATGGGAGCACAGGCGAACCAGTTGATAACAGAAATCCAAATCCACAGGAAAACAAAAAAGTTGAAGTTGTTGAACCATGTATAAAAAAAGATGGAACAGGTGGAAATGGTGCAACAGGTGGAAATGGTGCAACAGGTGGAAATGGTGCAACAGGTGGAACTGGTGCAACAGGTGGAACTGGTGGAACATCCACACCGGATGATACAACACCTATTACACCAAGAGTTGTAAAAAGAGGAAAATATGGTACATTGAAATCATCTACTAAGAATAAAAATGCTCCACTTATTTTTGTTGTTGGTGGTGTTGCTGTTGGTGATGTTTCTCCTGGTGATGCTGATGCAAAAAAGGAAGGTTATATGTGGACAGGAACAGGAAGTGCTAAAAGTGGATATAATGATTTACAAGATTTTAATATTTACAACTGTTTCACATCACAATCGAGTAAAAGTGGATGGTCCGAATGTGAAAAAATATTAAATGAACAAAAGATAAAACCTTCAAAATATATTTTAGTTATTTATTCCGCAGGTGTTGCCGGTGGTCACTCGGGTGTATTAACTGTAAAAACAGCAGATACATGGGATCAAATACATATTTCAGGTCCACCATTAGGGGATTTTGGAGTTAATGAAAAAACATTTAAAAAGTATATTGCAACTATAAATAAAGCTGGTAAAGAAAAAGTTTATTATTGGGCAGTTGGAACTGGAAGTGCTGAAGGTGCAGCTAGAACTGATTGGAAAAAACAAATTATTGACGCTCTTCCTGCTAGTAATGTAAATACACAAGTTGCTAATCACTTTGAACAAGTAGAAACTGTTTCACAAGGTATTAAAAATAATAATCCAGTTGAAGAGGGTAAAAAGGCAGAAGTAGTTGTAACTGAACCAAAAAAATCTGAACCAATTTGTGATGACTTACAAAAAGTAGAAGCAAAGAAAAAGGCAAATGAAAGTCCAGAAGGAGGTGCAGAAGTTGTTACCGAAAACAGAACAACATCAGATGGTCAAGAAAAGCCAGCTGATCCTAAGGCACCAAAAAAGACCGAAGAACCAACATATTCTGGTGGATTGAATCATAGATTTTATTTAAGACCAACTCCAGATGGTATCCCAACAACACTTCAAGATATGACAAAAGAACCTTGGAGTAAACGATATTTTGCATGGAGACCTGAAAGTGGTCCTGGTTTTGGTGATAAAAAGAATGAAACATTAGTTACAACACCAGAGGGTAAACCACTAATTTCTGGAATGATTCCATATTGGCCACCAGTTTCAGTTGAAGAAGAAACAAAAGGTCCTCAAGGAAAAAAAGGAAAATGGGTACAAACACCAACTATAAATGGTAGTTGGAAATATCTTCAAGGAGATGAACCAAAATCTGTTTGGGAAATTCCTATGATATTAAATGTACAAGATGTTGGACATTTTAATAAAAAAATTGGTTATCTTTTTGAAGCTGGTAACGAATTACATATGGCAATTATGCCAGATTCTATTGTTGTTAGTGCAAAAAATTCTGGAATATCAATAGGAACTGGTACAAATACACAGGCGCCACCAA
>Ga0049081_10000322_pt1 | contig 18690 bp, 22 predicted proteins | sample GreLakmeER78MSRF_FD_66717 | JGI IMG/M metagenome (GOLD analysis project Ga0049081, IMG submission 66717) | Freshwater lentic microbial communities from great Laurentian Lakes, MI, USA - Great Lakes metaG ER78MSRF | ecosystem: Environmental > Aquatic > Freshwater > Lake | place: Great Lakes...
GTTTTTTCAATGAATTCAGACATTACTGCATCCAAAAAGTAAACTAATGTTTCTACCGCATCAGTGTCCTTCCATTCTTCCCAAGTTTCCAAATTTAAAGATGAAAGATCACAAACGAACGATTCATCTTCCGAATTGGAAAGCATAATTTCACTGCAAAGATTGCTATTATTAATTTTCAATCCTTTATCTTTATAAATTTGAGGAGCTTGATTGTTAACATTATCGCTAAAAAAGATATAAGGATAACCAGACTCGAAACGTTTTTTAATGACAAGACCCCAAATTTTACGAGCTTCTTTATCACCATCTTTCATTTTATTCATCCATTCGTCTGAGACACAAACGCCGATAGATAAATCTTGAATATCACATCCATCAGATTTAATCTTTAAAAATTCTTCAATGTCTGGATGATCAATCGGAAGGTATGCGGCAAATGAACCTCTACGAACATTTCCTTGGGAAACTACGTTCATGAGTTTATCAAACAATTCCATAAAATGTACAGAACCTGTAGATTCACCACCAGAAGAGATGGGTGTTCCTCTACCTCTAAGTTTACCGAAATATGCAGATGTGCCGCCACCATGTTTTGTCATTACAGCGGTTTCTGAAACCTTCTCCATGATTCCTTCCATAGTGTCGGGAATGTAAGAACCAAAACAGGAGATCGGAAGACCTCTTTTTCTTCCAAAATTTGACCAGATTGGGCTTGATAAGGAAAAAAATCCTTTTGACATGTAATCCTCAAATTTATCAGCAAATCCAGTTATGTTTAAATATTTTTCTGATGCATCTGCGATATCTCTAATTCTTTGTTCTGCTGTTTCTCCCTCCAACAAATAACCACGTTCTAGAAATTTCCGTGAGTCTTTGTTTAGCCATTCGTATTTGTTTGTCATATAATATTTTTTAATTTTAATTCTTTAATAACTTCGTCTCTAATATCAAGTTGTTCTTCGAGATATTTTATTTTTTTTAATAGATCTTCAATCGTTTCATGCATTGCACATCTATAAGATGATGCTAATTCATCGGCAGTTTTATCTGATGTAAAATGATCCATAATTAACCAAATAATGCATCTTCGTCAAAACATTGTGATTTTTTAGAGTACTCTGTGGGTCTGGAACTGAAAAAATCAACCATATTGTTGCCTAAAAGCTCCTCTGAGAACCACATGGTAGAAGAAATAAGATCTTTGTCAATCTCAAATGCATTTGGAAATCCAATCATTTTAAGGGATTCGTTGATTCTATTCTTAACAAATTCTTTAAGAATAACCGCACTAAGACCTTCTTCTTTGATTCCATTTATCATCCAATCAATAATTTTTGATTCTGCTTCATATGCTTCTTTTGCTTCACTGATTATTCTGTTTGTAAATTCATCGTCGAACAAGTCTGGATATTCTTCTCTAATTGTGTTAATAATTTGAGCACCAACCATACCATGAATATTTTCTTCATTACGAGTGTATTTTACTTGTTGATCGGTATCTTTAAGAACATTTTTAAAACGAGCAAACCAGTTGATTACATAGAACTGAGAGAATAACGAGACGTTTTCAACGAATAAAGTAAACAGTGTTAGTGCGTAAACATACTGCTTCTTTGAATCCTTATAATACCTATGCGTATATTTTTTAAGATATTTCACCCTACCTTCGATCCAATCAAGTTTTAGATTTTCTTCAAAAACATCCTCCAATCCTAAAATAGAAATTAATCTTTCATATGCATTATTATGAATAACCTCGGTGTTAGCCATAACATATCCAAGATCTTGTAATGATGGGTGTGGAAGATTCTCCCCAAGCTTCGACCAAAACGTTTTTACTGCGATTTCTATTTGTCCAATAGCAGACAAGGTTCTAATAACAATCTCTCTTTCTTGTTCAGTTAAAGATACTTTAAATTGTTGTACATCAGACTTAAATGAGAATTCCTTATCTGTCCAAAATCCATTATGCATGCTTTCAATGAATTTTTCTGTCCATGGATATTTGTTTGGTTTGCGTGATACTTGTTCTTCGAAAATCATAGTGTTATATTTAATATAAGATCCCTAATTGTCTTCTATTTTTTGCGAGAAGTCAAAACTTTTTTATTGGAAAATGAATGCTTTTCTAATTCTGATTTATATAATTTATTAGCTAATATTTTTAGGAAATATGCTAAATCTAATGATTCACAAACATTTACAATTCTACTTTCTATATATTTTACCATAGTTTCTGAATATTCCGGAAATAAATAATGTACACATTCATGATAAGCTGTTGATAATAATTCTCTTCTGTAATCTATTTCCAAATCAGTCCAATTACAGGACCCTTCATATTTGTACATTTTTTTAAGTTGAAAAAATTCTGCGGGTTTTCTTTTAACCAATCTGACACATTTTTCATGGATTTCCACTATTTCTTTTTTGGTTAAAGTTTTCATGTATCATACTTATTTTTTTAATTGCATATTTTAACGCGAATGATTAGTATAGTCGTATGTTTACTGTAAAAAACACATTTAAAACTGATATATCAAAATTTTATGAAATTCATGATAATGGAAATGAATTTCCAGTTGCGAGGTATATTAGTACATATTCTAAATATGCTCCATGTTTTCTTTATGTAAACGAAACATTTAAATCTTCGATTTTAAATTTTCTTTTAGATAAAAGTAATTTGATATACAATTCATATTCTGGTAAGTTGAAATCTTTAATTAAAGATCCAGAAGCATTTAAGGGTGGTACGTTTTTATTTGAATATAAAGATATTTTTGTAAAATTAATAGTTAAAAATTCAGAAGATACCAATATAACATTTACCGATTTAAACGGAGAAGTTCATAGTATAGATGAAACGTCTATAGACGATAGACTTAAAGATAATCCCCATAAAACTTATGAGATGATGATCATATACCCATCTAATGTTAATGATTTACATCTAAGAGATTTCGAACCTTTTGTAGACATTTCAAGTTCTTCTAAAATTCATCTGTTTGTTAAAAATAGATATGATGAATATGTTTTTGAGCCGATCAATATGAATATTCCTGATAATATAGATATTGAATTAAATTATGGTAAAAAGTTTTTAAAGATTGAATCTGAAATTATAGAAAGACTTAATAAAAATGATAAAGGATTATATATGTTTCATGGTATTCCGGGGACCGGTAAAAGTACTTTTCTTAAATATCTTACTACTAAAGTAACCAAAGATTTTATTTATATTCCAGCCACCATGATAGAATCTTTTGTTAACAATCCAAGCACTCTTTCTACTTTGTTACAGAAGAAAAATTCTGTTCTTATCTTAGAAGATGCGGAAAAAGCAATCGTAAAGAGAATGGGTGATAGCTACGACTCATCAGCGGTAACATCTCTTTTAAATTTATCTGATGGTATTTTGGGTGATATTTTAAAATGTCCAATAATTCTAACTTATAATTGTCCTAAACAAGACATTGATGATGCTTTAAGGAGAAAAGGTAGATTACAGATTGATTATGAATTTGGATCTCTCACTTTGGATGAATCTAAAAGACTTGCTAAACAATTAGGATTCTCTAAAAAAGAAATAGAAGAAAATATAACTAAAGAAATGGTAATCGCTGAAATATATAATTTAACAAAACAAACGGAAATGAATGAAACTAAAAAGGAAGATAAAGTAATTGGATTTGGATTTTAATATGAATTTTGAATCTCTTTTAAGTTTAGAACATAGTTTTTCTGATATTCTTTTTTTAGAAAAGAATCACAAATATACAATCGCCGGAGAACCAGCAAAAATGTCAGTTTCTCAGGTGATTAAGAATTATGAAAAACCATTCAATTCACAAAAAGCCGCATCTTTTGTTGCTCAACGAGATGGATTTTCAGTCGAGGATGTATTATCCCAATGGGAGTTTTTAAAGGATTATTCCTGTCATAAGGGTTCTGAATTTCATAAATATGTTGAAAATTATTTCAATAGAAAACAAACAAGTTTAGATAGAGATTCTATAAATTTGTTTTTTAATAAGAGAAAGGAATTTAAATCTGATAATTCTGTAGAATTATATTATCGAGAAGTTGCCGTCCTAATTAGAAATTTTATAAACTTTTATAATTGGTGGAAACAAGAACATATTTTAATAAAATCTGAATTTGTTATTGGTGATAAGGAATCTGGTATATGCGGCAGTGTTGATAATCTGTCTTATAATTTTAAAACTAATGAATTGGTTATGTTTGATTATAAAACAAACAAGGAAATTAAAAGAAGTAATCCACGAAAAGAAACATTATTGAGAGAATTAAAACATTTACCTCAATGCGAATTCGCAAAATATAGTTTACAGCTATCTCTTTATTCAACTATTATAGAAAAAATAACTAATTTTAAGGTTCCAAAATCATATATCGTTTGGGTTAATGGGGAAGCCGATTACGAACTAATAGAATGTTTGGATCTGAAAAAAGAATCTAAACTAATACTTGATAGTTACGTAAAAAAATAAAAAAAAATAAAAAAAATATAGAAATGTAATAAAACTAGTGTAAATATTCATACAAACAAATATTATGGACCCAATAACACAAGCATATATGTCAATCCTCAATGAGAGCGTACCAAGTTCAGAAGTTAAAACCGACTTAAAGGTTGGTGCTGCATTTGGTGATAAAGAAAATGAAAAAAACGTGACATCGTTTATTAAAGGTTCAGGACCATGTGAAGTTGATGGTGTTGAAGACCCAGAAGAGGCTCCAGATGAATTAACATCTGATGTAGATTCTTCTTTGAAAAAGCTCAAAGGCGTTAAAGAAGCTAAAAATCCATTTGACGTTTTATTCAATAAAATTGTTTCTGAAGAAACTTTTAATTTTTCGACTGGAAAAGAAAACGGGTTTGAACCCGAAAACGCTTTCGATGATTCTTCTTTAGATGATACTGATGAAACCGAAGAAGATGATACTGATGTTGATGAATTTGCCGATTCCGAAGACGAAGAATCTGAAGAAGTAACTATCACTCTCGATAAAGAACTCGCTTCAAAGTTGATGGAAATTCTTCAAGCCGCTATCGGTGAAGAGGATGAGGGCGAAGAAGAGGGTGAAGAAGAAGGTGAAGAAGAGGAAGCATATGAAGAGGGTGAAGAAGAGGGTGAAGAAGAGGGTGAAGAAGAGGGTGAAGAAGAGGGTGAAGAGGAGCAAACATTCCCAGAATCTTTTGCTTTGGATGATGCCGAAGATGTAAATGTTGATAAAGCCGTAAAGGGGTTAACGGATCCTAAAAGTCATAAAGTAACGGGAACTCTATCAAGCCCTTCTAAGAAGTCCGCAAATGTTCCTAAAAGTGGAAAAACAAATCCATTACAATCGCATAATACTAAACCAGCGGTTAAAAAATTAACTAATAAGAAACAAGAAGTTAAAGATAGTACCGCGAAAAAAGGTGAATATTTTAAATAATAAAATTTTAAAATAAAAAAAGAAAACCCCGCTACAAGCGGGGTTTTTTATTGTAAATATATAAAATGACATTTTTAGAATTCTTCTTATTAAAAGAACAATATCCATTTGCTTTAAAATTAAGTAAAAGCGAAAAAGCATCGATTTCTACTAATACTAGTTCTATTGGTGGTGTTAACCATAGACATCAAAAAACACTACCAGGTGAAAATCAAGTGAATGGTAAAACTAAAAATGTTAATATGGTTGCTAGGTATCTAACCAAACAACCAAGTATAGTATCAACATGCATACAAACTAAGAGGGATCAGCCTTTGAGTTTTGAGGCCGCTCTAGGAGTGTGTAAGGATATATTTAATGATACTCGCGCAATGCCAACTCCAAACTCACGAGAAAAGGGTTTACGCGAAACTGGCGTTTATTTAGTATTAAATCCTGATAATAAAACTTATCGATTAACATTTAGAGGAGTTCAAAATGGAAAATCTTAGATTCTTAGATAAATCCAGAAACGGTCAAGAAAGAAAAAATATTTCCAATTGGTGGAAAGAACAAATTAATATATATGGACAAGAAATTATGTATTATACTAATAATGCACAATTAAGTACGATGAATTCTTTATATGGAGAAGATGTTATTTCTGGATACTCCGAAGGTCAAAAACTAATCATTCAAATAAATTTAAATAATGATGCATATCTTCTATCTAAATTTGGCATTTTAGCGGATAGTGATATGAGTGGAGTTATACATCCAGAACTTTTCACGAGTATTTTTGGTATTTTATCAGAACCTAAAATGGGTGATTTGATTGAATTATCTGAATTTGGTTCGGATAGACTTAACTATCCAAAAAGAGGACCTACTATTTATGAATTAACCGAGGTAATCGATGAATTCCAATTAAATGCAATAGCGGGTCATTATGTTTGGTTCTTTAAAGCTAAAAGATACGACTTCTCCCACGAAACAAATTCTCCTGGACCTGGAGTTGGTAACACTCCAAATGATGATAATGATATCATAGAAGAAATTTCAAAGCAAAATTTTGATTACGAAGAAGATAATCCATGTAGTAATACATCTGTTTATGGGGATTATTGATCTTTTACCTTTTCAATAGAATCATCAAAATAAAAATTGATATTATATTCTTGTTCTAATAGTTTTCTCAAATACATATCCTGAGTTGTTTCGATGTATTTGCTTATAGCTATCGGTTTCAACTTAGATTTAAATGATAATCCTCTCTGTTCTGCTTTATCTGCTATAAGATTAACAGCTTCATATAAAGCAATCCATCTCGCCCATGTAGATGATTCTTCATGTATTGCAGACCATGGTTTTTTATCTTTTTTATATTTCATATTAAATTATTATCTAGATCTTCTTTGTCTTGTAGTGACACACCTTTTGAAGAAACGGGTAATGACATAATTTCAGTTTGTCTTGCTACTACAAATTGTATTTTTACTGAATTTTTCTTTTGACATTTAACACATAAAAATTCAGAAGTGTCTATTTCATCTGGTAAAAATGTCATAATATTTCTATGATTACAATATGCACAATCTAATATAGTTGATAGAGGTTCCAATACATCCAATTCTTTTTGTAGTGTTTGATGCGCTAGATATGAATTTATTGCATTACCTATAAATGAAAATAGAATATATTGACATGAAAATGATAATAAGAATATAGTAATAAAATTACCTCCTATATTCATACCACACCATCCTATTACTGTGGATAAGGTTAATACTATCGCTGTAGATTTTAAAATTCTTTTCGTATTTTCTTTCATATAATATATGATATGAAAGTTTTTAAAAAATGTCAATGATTATTTCGGTAATCTAATTTTTACCTGAGTTCTTTTAAATAAATCGGGGTTATTATCTTCTGAAGCATTCATTTTAATTTCTGGTGTTTTTTCTACCCCTAATTCAGAAATTTCATCTATTCGGAATGCTACTTTTTTAATTGCGTTTAAAATTTTTCTAGAAAAATTAGATATTTTTTTAAACTCATTTTTCTGGTTTATATTTAAAGCTTTATTATTTTTATATGAATCTTGTAATTTCTGAATAGCAGAAACTATAGAAACAAACCCATTTGATAATTCATCATTTATAGTTTGGAGTTCCCAAGGTACGGATGGTGGATTACTGGGTTGCGGTGACTCTAATTCAGATGCTCCTAAATTTTGGTATGAATAATTATACCCATCCTTAGTTGATGCGGGTGCAAAATCTTTTCTAGGCGCAGAGCTTGTAGCACCATATTGTTTATTAATATTAGTATCGTATATTTCGCTTACTAATTTTTCAAAATTCATTTTACAATGCCTACTTTAGATAAATTTCCACATCTCGCGCAAATCCATCTACATTCATTTACAACTTCTTTTGTTTTTGGATTTTTGATTTGACTGACTTTACCTTGTACATGTGCTCCACAAAATGTGCATCCAATTGGTTTATTTTCCAAAACCTGATATTGATAATTATTATTCATCTTAATACTTACTTATTTAATTCCCGGTTTCCATACTTCTTTGGTTGTTTCTTCAGTTTTATTAGCATATGGCGTTAATTCTTTAAACTTATGTGTGATAAATCTACATAGTTCGGATCTAACGATATCAGCTTCAGTTAACTCCATACAGAATATACCATTTTCTTTAGATTCATCATTATTAAACAAATCATATACTTTAGAAAATCCAGATTTTCCAGCAGGAAGATCACTTTGTTCCGGATCTCCGCATAAAAATACTTTTGAAAATTCACCAATTCTACTCATGATAGTATGAATCTCTCTAGTTGAGAAGTTTTGAATTTCATCTGCACATATAAATTTAGCAGAAAAATGTAACCCTCTCGCAAAATTTATAGGACAAATAGTTATTCTATTATCTTTTTGTAGTCTATCCACCTGAGCTTTATTTAAAAGTTCTGAGAATTTATCGTGGAATGGTGTAAGATACACATTAAATTTTTCCATAATATCTCCAGGGAGAAATCCTAATTTAGAATCTGAAGATTCAACTGCGGATCTAACCAATACGAGATCTGATATTCTCTTTTTATTCAGAAGAGTTAATCCACAATACATCGATAAAATTGTTTTGCTGGTCCCCGCAGGACCTTTTAATAAAAGAACTTTTGTTTTCTTATCTAGAAAAGTAGAAATAATTTCTTTTTGTTTATCAGTCCACGGTAGTTCTTTAATTGATAATTCATAATTTATTTTTTCCTTTTGAAAAACATATGGAGAATTATCTTCCGTTGGTTTGATTGCGTTTTCGTTCTTTAGTTCTTGCGAACTAACTGACTTTTGAAGACGGACTTTTTTTTGTTTCATTAAGAAATTTTTATGCTTTAGGTGCGGTGCTGTATGCAGACTCTGGGGCTTTAACTGTGCTAGAATTTGATTGTGTTGTATTGGTAGTTGTTGATGGTTTATTGTCAGGATTTGTTTGTTCCGGTTGTTGGGTTTGATCTTGTTTTTTAAAAAAACCATTTTGTTCTAGAACTTTATATGCTTCTTCGGGTGTTTTAACACCGAATGCTGCTACTAATGCTTTATCAAATTCTTCTGGTGTTTGTTTAACGTTTCCCTTTATTAATACCCCCGCTACCGTATTCATAACATCGGTAGCATTACGGAGTTGAGGGTTTGATGCAATAGGACCTTTTGCCGCAGTAGGATTAAAAATTATATTACCCTGTTCGGTTATATAGTTTTTAATAGTATCGTTAAATTTATTCATAATGTTATTATATTATATTTACTTTAATTTACAAGAAATATATATTACCAATTTTTACAACTTAAATATTTGGCTGTTCCTGGTTTTGCGGTTGAACATTTATGACGTGCGCGAAATGATTTTTTCCTTTTAGTATTTCCACTTTTTCCAGTAACCTTTACTCCCTTTTGTCCGAAATGAACTCTCTTATATCCTTTACCTTTTGGATTTTTTACGCACTGCATCCATTTCTTTCCCTTTGCGGTTGATGATGCTTTTTTAGTTGGTCCGGTGCATTTAGATTCTTCTAAAATAGAAGAAACTAGTAGATCAAATTTATGGGTCTTCATAATTATAATTATACTTAAATTGTAATTTTTAAACAAAATATAAAAAAGTGATATTCTATAATGGTAAATATATATAACATATGTCAACAAGAACTATATCATCACCCGGCGTTCAGATAACAGAACAAGATCTTACTTTAACAACTCGGCCTCTCGGAGCAACAGATATTTTATTAACTGGCTTTGCGCCTCAAGGACCTTCTGAAGATGTAGTGGTAATATCTGATATTACTGAATTTGAAGATATTTATGGTGTTCCCACCACTCCAGCCGAAAGATATTTATACCATTCCGCAAAACAAATTTTAAATACTTCTCCTGCCAATCTTCAAATATGTAAATTACCATATGGTCCCGATGCGGGAACTGGATATTCAAATCAATATAGTGCTTTAGTATATCCAGTTACTGGTTATAGTGAAACCGTTCAAACATTATCAACATATAAATCAGTAACTACAAAAACAATAGTTGGATTTAGTCTTGATGAGTTATTAGCTAGTTTTAAATCTTTAGGATATACCGATTTAACTTCTACAGGTGATCTATTAATTACAACAGGTCAAACTATCACTTCTTCATTAGTCAAAACTGCGTCTGCATATTCGGTTCTACAATCTAATGGTAATACCACATGGTATTTACCATATTCTACACTCGCTTTTGATGCTAGTACTTTTGTGTCTTATCCAAGTGCATTATCAGAATGTAACAGATATGAATTACAAGAACCAATTTCAATATTAATTGATGATACTTTACATTCAAATATATTATCTAATAATATTGACTGGAAAGATAGAACCGCTGGTTGGTCCGTTGCGCTATCTTCTAGTGGTACTCAATATCTAACATTTTCAACCGCAAATGGATTAAGCAGCATAAAATCAGCAGATGATTTTTTCAAAGCTGGTCTTATAGTTATAAATGAATCTAAAAGAAGTGTGAACGATGGTTATGAAGGTTATTATATTGGTATGTGTGATAACATTAATATTAATCCATCAACTGATTATGATAGCGTAACTGCCGTATATACTACACAATCTCAAATATCGTCAATTAACGAATCATTCGCTAAACAATCCTTTTTAAGGATACCCGAATCTCGATTTAATTTCAAACTAACTCAAAAATATACAGAATTTGGTAGTAATAGTATTTCTGAAAAATTAGAATCAATCCCAACCGGTTTTGATTTTAAATCTGATAGTTATGATGATAGTTTAGTTATTGCTCTTTTCAGATTAAAAACTTCGATATATAATCAAGATACTGTAACTCTAGATTATAATATAGTTGAGGGTTATACCGGTTCCATATGTTCCAATAGAACACAAAATAATCCAGCATTCGGATTACCAAAAACTTCATTCATTGATACGCAAGTATTTAATAAATCATCTAATCTTAGAGTTATAACTAATCCTTATATATCTAATGCTCCTAATTGGTCAACTAGTGTTGGTAAACCAGCTAAGAAAATTAGACTTAGTTCTAAAATGAAATCTTTATATCCATCAAGTGTTTATATTGCAAGTAATAATAATAAGTCTAAAGATTTAGGAAATATTCCTCTTAAATTACAAAACGTTTTAAATCAGATTCAAAATCATGATTCTATAAATATAGATGTAGTTGCTGAAGCTGGATTGGGTACTATTTGGGCTGGAGCAAAAGCAAGAAGAGAAAGAGAAAATGATACAAAAGAATTTATATATGATGATACATATTTTGTAGATACTACTGATTTAAAATCAACAACTGGTGAAATCGTTACGGGTATAAATTCCGATTACGGTTCTGTTTGTAATAAGTTTACAACCTTTGCGAATGAGAGAAAGGATCATTTATTTATCGCAGACCCACTACGACATATCTTTATTCAAGGTAAAGACTATAAAACAGTAAACCGTAAAGGGTTTATATTCTCCACCGATATATACTGGGCTATTAGAAATCAATTTGCGGCATATCAATCTAGTTATATGGCAACATATAGCAACTGGTTGAAAATTTCAGATGATTTTTCAAATGAAGGAGCGTGGGTTCCTCCATCTGGATTTATATCCGCTATTATTGCATCAACATCACAAATCCATTTCCCATGGACTGCTCCTGCGGGATTGAATAACGGTACATTAACAAATGTTTTAGATATTGGCGTTGATGCTACACAAAAACAATCTGATATTCTATATAAAATAAACGCTAACCCAATATCATTCTTTGGGACTGATGGGTTCGCGGTATTTGGTCAGAAAACATTATTCCGTAAACCATCTGCGTTTGATAGAATTAATGTGAGAAGATTGTTTTTAACATTAGAAAAACAAACAAAAGCATTGTTAAAATATTATGTTTTTGAACCTAACACATTCTCAACTAGACAACGATTGATTGGTTCATTGATACCTATATTCGATAAAGCCAAAATGAATGATGGTTTATATGAATACCAGATAGTTTGTGATGAAAGAAATAATACGCCAGAAGTTATTGATAATAATGAACTTGCTATTTCTATCTATATTAAACCAGTTAGAACTGCTGAATTTATATTAGCAGACTTTATTGGTACGAGAACTGGTGTTGTATTTTCTGAATTAATCGGATAATAACAATATAACAAAATAATAACAACAAAAAATAAAAACTTCACGGTTTTTATTTTTTGTTGTATAGTGTAGTCGTGTTTATGGTGTATGTTTTTATCATACATCATAACCCCCGATGTTTTATATATTAAAAACTCTGATTTTTTAATAAAAATATATATCTAAATATTATATTTCATTAACTGACATATAAACATATAAATCATTATCAAAAAATAATATTTTTAACTGAAAAATCACATAAAATGTATGCAAAATAGATAAGTATTTTTACATATGTCTGGATTACTAAACACATCAGGAATTGAAAATTTTTATAATGCTGCTGCAACAAATGATTTTGCACGTCAAAACTTATTTAGAGTAGTTTCGTTAGGAGGAAATCGATTTACTACAAATGAATTAATGTATGTAACTGCCACAACATTACCAGGTAGAGCTATAAACAATATACAAGTTCCTTTCATGGGATTACAATTCAATGTCCCAGGAACTGCTCAATATCCAAATTCAAATGGTTGGAATATTACATTTAGAATACCTCAAAATCTATCAATAAGAAGAAAATTTGAAGATTGGACTAAATCCGTATTCGATGATTCCACTAGTACTGGATCATACAATATCCCCAGTAAAGATTCAGACAATCAAGTTATTTTAACTCTCATCGATAAACGAGGAAATGCATTAAGAAATTATACTTTATTTGGTGCTTATTGCTTAAATACTGGTGATATGACATTAGATATAACGACTGCTGGTGATATTATAACTCAACAAGCAACAATAGCATATCAATATTGGAGATTGACTTAATTTTTTACAATAAAGCTATAATAATATGTTAGAGCGATATAAAAGTCCATATTCATATTATTTAGAACTACTAGGACAATGGCCAACTGGTCTTGCTTTAGCGAGTCAATGGTTTATATCTTTTAATCTGGATTCTTTGAAAAGATCTCAAATGTTTGGAGATCTTTCTAGAAAAATAAATATTTTTGAAAAACAAAGCGATTGGAATCTAAGTAGAGACGGCGCATTATATTTAACTAGTGATAGTTTACATCATTCGGATAGCAATCTGACTGGATGTATTTTTGCAAATCAAGTTATTTTACCGAAGGAAAATATAAACATATCTAAGGGTAGTTTATCTTATGGTGGTTATCAAGCGCCATCTGTTGCGTCCACTAGAAGCGAACATGACACTTTAAGTGTTACTATGTTAGAAACCAATGCTTCATTTCTGGATTTAATAATAAGACCTTGGATTATTTCAGTTGGATATTATGGGCTTTTGGCTAGAGATGTAGATTCCCCCAAGCGAGTAAAAATAGATAATGTTGATGTTGTAATGTTAGCTAAAGCTGGACAATATAATAAAATGCAAATAAGAAAAGTATATAGATTTTATAACGTAGCTCCAATTTCAATTGAAGGCGAAACTTATTCATATGCACCAGAAGGTTTAAAATATAGTACAGTTTCGTTTTGTTATGATAACTATAGTGTGTCAGATGCCGGTACTAGATTTTTACTAGATCTTAAGTAATTTATTTTAAATGATATATTTTAATCATATATTAGAATTACCTTATTCAAAGGTGATTTTAAAATTTAAAGAACTAACGACGACACAACAACTTTTTTTATGTAAGTTAAACCTTTCTTTACAAAATTCACCATCAGAATTATATGATTTTTATATTTCAACTCTAGATATTATATCAGATTGTGTTAATAATTATCAAGATTTTAAAAAAATAGATATACTTGAATATGTTTTATTTATGACAAAATTAAGATGTATCAGTAATGGTAATATTATAGAATTTATGGTATCTAATGAAAACGATGAATTTGCAAAAAAGAAAATAATTTTAAATTTAAATCATTTCATTAAAAAAATATTAGACTTTAACGAAAATATATTAAACGGTGAAAATAATTTGATACAAGAAAAAGATATAAATGTCTTATTAAAGTGGCCGTCTATTAACTGTATTGAAATGTTTTTGAAGTTATTAAAAAATGAAAATGTAAATTATGATTTTTTAGATGATATAATGTATGAGTTTATTTCACATTTAGAAATAAACAATACAACAGTATATTTTAATAATTTTGATCCAGCACAAAAAAAAGAAATAATTAATAAGTTTACGGTTAATTTTAAAAATAAAATACAAAATAAAATTTTAGAAATTTGTAATTTATTAATAGATGAGGAATTATTAGATATAGATTTTTTAAAGAATTATAAATTTAATTTTTTTAATTTGAATTTTATAATGTTTGTAAAGTTATTTTTTTCATTTGATATGAGATCAATATATAAAGAAATATTTTTATTATCATCAAATGGATTAGATTCTAAATACATCTTAGATATGTCACCCAACGAAAGAAAAATATATTTTTCAATTATAAATGAAAATAATAAATCATCATCATCAGATTCACCTGAAGATTCTGGAGTTGGTAACAATAAAACATTAGAAGATTTAGCGTTTGAGTTTAATGAGTTTACTGATAAATAATATAAATTATGAATACTGATATAATCAATTTTAATGATGCATTAAATTTAATAAATTCTGTGACTAAAGAATTTACAGTTGATATTTGGATTCCATCCATTAAAAAAACAATTAAATTTAGAGAAATGGATGCTAAACAGCAAAAAATATTATTAGGTGTTGCGATTGATAATTCAATTTACAATAATGGATTTACAAACTCGTTCTATGAAATATTAAAAGATAATGTCGTAGAATCTGATATAACGCCAGATTTTTTAGAAACATTATCCTTAATTGATAAAGCATGTATTGCTATTTCACTACGAAAGCAAATATCAGAAAACATTACAGTTGTGTTTGATTCAAAAAATAAAATATCCAGTAATTATAAATTAGATGATATTATTGAAAAATTTAAAACTTGTGAAATCCCTAAAGACCATATCGTGGAGGTTAATAATGAAAAAAATAGTTTGAAAATTTTATTAAAATATCCAACTATTAAAACTGAATTAGAATTTGATAAAGAGTTCTCTAAAAATAATAAAAAAGCGGATCAAGTTAAAACACAAACTGATGTTCAAGATATTATTACTGAAGCATTTATATCGGAAACTACAAAATATATAAATAAATTATGGGTTTCCGATCAAGAAATATTATTTGATAATTTATCCGCTAAACAAAAAGTTCAAATAGTGGAAAGATTTCCAAGTAATATAATGCAAAAAATTCTAGAAACAATATCAAATTGGAAAAACGTTTCTGATAATATTTTAAAAGTTAATTTTGAAGAACATTCAAAGGTCATTGCGATTGATAGTTTATTATTTTTGAATTAACATCAAAAAAGATCAGCATATATAAGTATATAATATATGTCTGATATTTTAGAAGTTTTATCAAAATTAGAATTTAATGGTACGGTAGATGCTAAAACATTTATCAATCAAATATTTTTTGAAAATGATCAAACGCATCTTAATGATTTACGCAAATCATTTAAAACTAAATTTTTAGATAAGTTTGAAAAACAATTAAATTCTATAACGACAAAAGATATAGATAATATATTTGATCCTCTGGGTCTTTCAAAATCTGTTAGAAATATAGATGAATTGAAGAAAGATTTACAGGAATATAAATCTAAACTTAAAAAAACTTTAAAGAAAGCAAATAAAGATTTAGATGATTTAGAATCAGATAAAACTGGCGGTCAATCTAATGATAAACCCGCAACCCCCGAAGCACGTCCACCTCAGTTAGAACAATCACCACAAACTGATAATACTATTGGTGAGCAACAAACTATAGGTGAAGATATAACTACCGTTGAATTCTCTCCAAAAACTTCTGCTTATATAGATGATCTATTTGATACTTATGTAAATAAAGTGATAGACAAATCAGATAAAACTAATGAATTATTAGAAAATTATAATAATAATAATAAGGTTTTAATTGACAGAAGAAAGGGTGAAGATGGTAGTTTTATAATGAATTTATTGGGGGTTGTTGGTGCTTTGCTTGCGACTGGAATTGGGGTTTCTTTACTTGCTGCGAATTGGGAAGATCACGTTAAACCTTGGTTAGAAGATTTTTTTGATAAAAAAGGAGCTTTTGATTTCTTGGATAAATATAAAGGTATAGGCGAAGCAGTTGGTAAATTTTTTACTATGGGCGGTTTAAATGTTGGTGGAGTATTATTTAAAAGTCTTGGTAATTTATTAGAATTTACATTAAATATATTCACTAAATCCGGACCGGGATTGGCTTCTTCGGTGGCTTCGGATATGACATTATTAGTACCTAAAATTGTTCGAGCCACGAGTGGAATGATAGGTAGTGTTTTAAAATACACTTTGGGGTCTTTTTTTGAAGGTGGGTTGGGTACTAAAGCCGCTGTTAATGGTGCAGAAGGTGGATTTAAATCACTTTTACCTAAAATCGCGGGTGGTTTATTTCGAGGAATGGGATCTGTAGCCCTTAGAGGAGTACCAGTAGTTGGTTCCTTACTTAGTTTTTATTTTGCTTTGGATCGATATGAAAAAGGTGATTATATTGGTTCTTTAATTGATGTTGTGAGTGGCTTGGGTGATTTGTTATATTTTACTCCCCTGGCACCTCTTGCTCTACCTATATCATTAGGTGCTGCGGTATTGAATGGTTTTTTAGATTATAAGGCTACGGGTAATACACCAGAGGAAAAACAACAAAGTAAAAAAAATATATTGGGAGGTATTGCTACAGGAACTTACAACCTAATTAAAAGTATACCTTTTATTGGCGCTTTAATTCGTGGTTCGGAGGGTTATGTGAAATTTGGTATGGCGATGGCATCTGATGGCAATGCGGGTGATGTTATCGCTGGATTAAAAATGATGGAAGATAGTCCTTTTTCTATATTTCCCGCTATATTTTTACCGTTTTATGAGGCGGCAGTATCTACCGATAAACAAGGAAATAAAAAAATAAAATTTGGTAATTTATATGTAGCATTAGGAAAGAAAATTTTGTCGGGTATGCCCGATTGGTTAAAATCTATTGTTGCTCCTTTTTTCGGTATAGATTCTCCACTTGACGAACTTACCGCAATAGAATCTCCAAAAGATTTAAAATCTAAAATATATGAAACGGAACGTTTAGCAAAAAAGAAACAAAAAGAAATAGATACTGGGGGTGTAATCGATTCCGATAAAGAACAAGCCCAAGCCGAAGTCGATGCATTAGTCGAACGACTAATTAATCTTAAAGAGTATAGTCGTTTAGAAAAAGAAAAACAACTCGAAAGAAACACCAAACGTCAAAATGATGAATTGGAAAATTATAAACGTATGGGTGAGGAAATGGATAAAAAAACATATGAACCAACACCAAGCATTATACCTAAATATGATAAAGATGGTAAACTAAATCCAAGAGGAGGTCAATTACAATGGCCGGATGATGTTAAACCCGGAACCGAAGATACTTGGAAAGGTGTAGAATCTGAAAACGTTGATGATAATATCGAAATGGGGAGCATTAAGATTTTTAATGGTAATCGAATAAAAACAACTCATAGAGATGATGCAACAGTGAGTGCTAAACCAAATGGATTTATAGATAAAGGATTAAAAGATCTTTCCAATATAATGAAAAGTGTTGATAGTAAATTATCAGACTTAATTAAAGTTCAAAAAACATCTTCCGCTTCTACATCTCCAGTAGTCATTAATAATTCAACAACTTCTAATAATTCTAATAATAATAAAAAAGAATATCTTATGTCAGCAGTTCGAGATAGTAATTGGTTAAATAGAATGAATTACTATAGCGCAACATTGCAATTGAAATCTGTATAATATGGCATTCTCATCTAATAAATTCGCTAAAGCAACTACGCATAGTTTTAAATTTGGTAAACTTAATATATCAAAAGCTTATTCCACACTTGAACCAACTAACGGTATCGGTTTAATTGATATTTTAAATACTTTCAAATGGAAAAATTGGGGCGCGGTTACTGAAGTTCCTCATATATATGCACAAGAAAGAGAACTTACATATGGAGTTTTTACTAATTCGATATTAAGTTTAATCGAACAAGGTAAAAATATTTTTTCCAATGAAGGTCTGGATATATATTCTCAATTATATAAATCAGAACCTACTAAGTTTAATTATGTTTTTCCTTATCTACTAGGTGATGGTAGTAATATAAAAACTATAAGTAATCATTGGAGTCAGGTTGGAGCGGGTATTATGGAAATGGTTAATGGTATGTCGGGAACGAGTAAAAAGGTGGATGATAAAAATCCATTTTTTGCAAGTGCAGTTGCTGCCGGTATTGATTTCACAGGTGGAATTATTTCTCCTGGTTGGGGTATGGAAGAATTATTTAAATTTGAAAATACAGCAAGACAATCCTTACCTATATCTTTTCCTCTTTATAATACTGGTGATATTGAAGATATATATTCAAATTT
>Ga0049081_10000323_pt1 | contig 18651 bp, 17 predicted proteins | sample GreLakmeER78MSRF_FD_66717 | JGI IMG/M metagenome (GOLD analysis project Ga0049081, IMG submission 66717) | Freshwater lentic microbial communities from great Laurentian Lakes, MI, USA - Great Lakes metaG ER78MSRF | ecosystem: Environmental > Aquatic > Freshwater > Lake | place: Great Lakes...
GCTCTAGCAAAGGCACCGTTCGCATTTGCAAAGGCAGCGTTGGCTACATTACCAGTTGCATTCTGTGACTGATATGCAGCATTGGCTTGAATGAATCCAGAATTAGCATGAATGAATGCACCATTAGCCAATATAAATGATGCATTTGCATATTGACCTGTAGCATTTTGACTTTCATATGCCGAGTTTGCTTTGAAGAACGCTGAATTGGCATGATCAAAGCCTGAATTGGCGTGTGCAAAATTTGAATTTGCTAAAATAAATGCAGCATTTGCATATTGACCAGTCGCATTTTGTGAAATGTATGCAGCATTCGCATGTCCAAAACTTGCATTTGTTTGAATAAATGCACTGTTAGCATGAATGAATGCTGCATTGGCAGTATTGAATGCTGGTTGAACTTGTGGTGTTACATTATTCGCAGCAACAAAGGCAGCATTGGCATGATCAAAAGATGCATTGGCTTTGATAAATGCCGAGTTTGCATATGATGCTGTTGCTGAACCACCTAAATCATCATAATTTGTGCCATCATTTGTAAACTGCCATCTGTCAAGTGTTTCATTCCATAACAAATAAACATTTGGTTGTGCGCCACGATCAATCTCAATACCAGCATTCATTGTCGGTTGGCCCGACTGTGAAATCGATGTGTTCAGTGTAATAATATTATCACCAATCAATACAACAGGAACATTTGCACCGATTGAACCACCGATAATATTCAGATTACCCTGAATAACAATATCACCAGTAATTAGACCACCGACATTTGCGTTGAGAGAATTGTTTGCACGAATTGCTGCCGCATTTGCAGCATAAAATGCTGAGTTTGAATGATTATATGAAGATATGCCACGAACATATAAATCGTGACCACCAATCGCAATGGCACCTGTTTCTGTTCGGCTACCAATAAAAAGTGTATTACTGCTATATGAATATGCTGGCTCACCAATATTCAGTGCTACTGGTGTATTTGTTGTTAGCGAACGCTTTATTTGAATTGGTGTATTTGCCATTTGCAGTTCTTAGAATATTCCACCGTCTAGTTGATCTAAAACGGAAGTAGCAATTTTTGTTTCAAACCGATTATTTGCAGAACTATACACTAACGAAAAACCATCTTGCACACCATCGGTACTCACATCATTGATTTCATTCAATGCGACATTAGGCTTAGGGCTATATTTTGGTGATACGACAGTTGTTTGATTTGGTTGAAATACAGTGACTCTTCCAACATCGGGTTGATTGATGCTGACACTTCCTAGATTAGCCATTGATTACCTCGTAACGCCAGGTAAAATTATAGCAGTGCCTTCAACTACACGTGTCACAGAGTTATCAACAGAATTTGTAATCTTCAAATCATATACATAACGACCCGGTGTCAGATTACTTGTGTTTGCTGCTGTCATTGAAAGTGTAATTTGACCATTTGCATTTCCTGTAATGATCGCTGTCAATGTATTTGCTGATGAAGAATAATAAGACTTGCGTAGTTGAGCAGAAGCCGAATATGTGGTGAGATTGATAGCATCACCTTGTGTGTCATTCACAGATACTACAGATGATAAATTAGCACCTTGCTCAATGGTAAGTTCTACATAAGCAGCCAAGATTGTCTCCTTCTAATCGTCTATTTAGTCAATCTCGGAAATATAAAAAAAGCCTCCGAAGAGGCTTTTGAAAGAGCCTAAAAGTTTATTCAGGTGGAGTAGTCTCTACCCAGTTGAGTGTAGCATCATCCCAAACATAAAACTTACCATCATCTGGCATAGGAACAGGTGCTTCCCATTCTGCTGTGGTTTCATTTAGAATCCATCCTTCATGTGGTTTAGCATAAACGAATGCATCTAAATCTTCATTATAAATCATTCCTTTACCCGCATAACGTTTTCTGAAATTGCTATTGTAACTGGTTTGCACCCAACGACCTCCAAGTAGTCGTTCACAATATGCTGCTCCAATATATTCTTTTTCAACACCCGAAGCATCAGATGTGTCTTGATTACTAATTACAATAACTTCAGTAACCTCGTTTTGTTCGTTAAGTTTTGCAAAGTGCGCCATCTATTACTCCTAATTTTATCTTATGTAAGATTTGCAATAAAGCCGTTTCTTTCTTTGAATGATTGTATTTGTTCATCTGTCCAAATAGTGTCAATAGAATCTTCAAAGTTTTTAATTTTTTCCATTGTATCCATAACTTCTTGCCAAGTTGGGCATGGTCTAGGATCATCCCAAAAAGAGAAACTACCATTTGTTATTTCCCATCTAGCACCAGGTCTCAAAAATTTCATAGCTGAATCAATTCCATATAACTGATAAATTTTCTCTTGCATAATATCTCCAATCAAGCATTTAATCTAATAATAACTATACCAGAACCACCAAGTCCACCGTTTCCTCCCGGTGAACCACCAGCGCCACCGCCACCACCGCCTGTAAAAGCAGTTCCGTCTGTGCCAAAAGATGTCGTTGGTGCGCCAAAAACACCACCAGCCCCGCCTCCACCTGGACCTCCGGAAGTGTTAGGATTGCCGGGTCCAGCTCCACCACCGCCACCACCACCATATGTTCTAGAAATTCCTGTTATTGTAGATGAAAACCCGTTTCCACCAACAGAAGTTCCTAATGAGTTTCCGCCAGCACCTCCGCCACCGCCGCCGTAACTAGGCGAACCACCAGTTCCATTATTTCCTTCCGATGGAGTATAGCCACCAAAATTACCTGAAGCTGCAGGTCCAGCTGGCGAACTGAACCATTGACCACCACCACCAGAACCTCCACTAACAGCATTATATTGATTAGGACCTGCGTATCCACCTCCGCCACCGCCGCCAGTAGAAGTAATAGACACAGGAGAGTTTGCAAATAAAACGGAATCACCTCCTCTAGTAGCGCCACCAGAACCACTACCTCTGGCTCCACCCGCACCAACTGTTATTGTATATGTTGTGCCGGGTGTAACGGGCACATTAATTCCTATTCTAAGGCCACCGGCACCACCACCTCCACCAACAAAAGCACTGCTTTGAGGGCTTCTATTATTACTTCCTCCTGCTCCACCACCAGCAACAACAAGATAGTCAACAGAATTTATTCTCGGTGGGACTGTCCATGTTGTTGAGCTTTCAAAAACCAAATAACTGTTTGCTGGTAAAACGGTGTATTTAATAATTGCTATACCTGAACCACCGGCTGAACCTGCCATAGTAACAGTGGTTAATGGAGCTCCACCTACCGGACCACCACCTCCACCGCCACCTCCACCTGTATTTGGTGTACCAGCAGTGCCTTCGCTACCATTACCACCTGTGCCACCACCTCCAGCACCACCAATTCCTCCACCAGAAGGAACTGCTGGCGCCTGTCTAGTGCCTCCACCTCCCCCTCCAGCATAGGTTACAGATGTACCAGTAATAGTCGTTGCTAGTCCATCACCACCCGATTCTGAATAAATATTTGTCGGTTGGCCTCCTGCTTCACCTGCACCACCACCTCCTCCACCACGATTCGAACCACCACCTGTACCTCCATCATTGCCCTGTGAGGGAGTAAAGTTAGGAATATTTCCTAAACCACCAGGAATAAGACCTACTGGACCTCCAGCACCGCCTCCACCTGAACCTCCATTACTTCCTACTTTAAGAAACACTGGAGCGCCTGCCGGTGCGGGTGCTATTACATGACCAGTGCCACCACCGCCTCCACCAGTTGCAGATATCTCTACAGGAGATGATGCAAACAAAACGGTGTTTGCTCCATTTGAACCATTTGTATTCGCTTGATTATCTAAAGCACCAGCGCCACCAGCACCAACAGTAATTGTATATAATGTGTTTGCTACGACTGGATATCTTGAACCAAACCTAAAACCACCAGCACCGCCGCCTCCACCAGTGACACCAACAAATGGACCTCCACCAGTATCTTTTGCACCACCACCACCGCCGCCACCAACAATTAAGTATTCGACTTCACTCACGCCTGGTGGACATTGCCAAGTTTGTGTGTAAGTAAATACATGATACACTTCAACACCAGATACTGGCCAAACACTTTGTGAGACAAATCTTGCAACGTCAGAAATGCTAAACATACCCGATGCTTTGGTCGTGCTTACATTAATAGGAATGCCTTTAATGACTCCACCAAGATACTTACTCATTTTTTGTTTTCTCTCTACTCATTTTTGATTAAGCGTTTAGTCTAATTATAATAACGCCAGAGCCGCCGTTACCGCCAGCATTGGTATATGTTCCAGTAGGGGATACTGGCGCTCTGCCACCACCGCCACCACCGCCTCCGCCTGTTGTGTTTGCTCCTGCTGATCCTGCGCTAAATTGACCACCAGTGCCACCTCCACCAATTCCTCCTGAACTACCTCCACCAGGTAAAGAAACAGTAGAACCAGTTCCGCCACCACCGCCACCTGCAAGTGTGAGAGTTATACCTGTAAGTGTCGTGTTTGCGCCAGCACCACCAATTGCGGGTCCTCCAGCAGCACCAGCACCGCCACCGCCAGCACCGCCTGCACCACCACCAGCACCACCATTATTGCCTTGTGATGGACTTGTTACTGGAGTATTTCCTGAACCGCTACCGCTTCCTCTAGGTGTTCCACCACCTCCACCTCCCGAACCACCATCAAAAACGGCCGGATTAATTGGTGCAGGACCAACACCTATTCCAGCACCACCGCCAGTTGATGTTATCTCAAGAGGCGTTCCAGAGAAAAGACTTGAATTACTTCCCTGTGCTATACTTGCACCACCAGCACCAATCGTCATAGTATAAGTATCTCCTACAGCAACCGGATAATTTGAACCTATACGATAGCCGCCCGCACCACCTCCACCTCCACCAGGTGCTGATGAGCCCTGATTGACAATTGCAGCTTGACCACCACCACCACCGCCAGCGACTACAACATAATCAATAGATGTTACTCTTGCTGGACATGTCCATGCTGTTGTAGCTGAGAATAAGAAATAAGCGTTTGCAGGACGAACTGAATATTTGATAACCACTATGCCTGATCCGCCATCACCACCATCTTGTGCAGTAGCTCTTGATGGAAACGCCGATCCAGCACCGCCACCGCCGCCACCTGTATTTGTTGTACCCGAAGTCGCATCAATGTAACTTGGAGCACCACCGCCACCTATTCCTCCTCCACCAAGTGCTGCTCTAGGTTGTAAATTGCCTGGGCCACCTGATCGACCACCACCTCCACCTCCAGCGTAATAAACTGATGTACCAGTGATCGTTGTTGCTGCTCCATTTCCTCCTAAACTTGTAGAACCAGCTTCTATTGCTCCACCACCGCCACCGCCAGCTTGCGCTGAACCACTTGCAGCGTTACTTCCTTGAGAAGGAGAAACATTTGGTATATTGCCTAATCCACCTAAACCGTCTATAAGAGATGGATTTGGAAAACTACTAGCACCCCTACTTCCACCTCCTCCGGAACCTCCTGAGTTGCCATCAAAACCTCTTGCGGGACCAGGGGTACCTCCTTCATAAGCCGTAGACGCACCGCCACCACCACCAGCAGCAGTCAAGGCAATTGGAGAAGAATCAAAAAGTATAGTGCTACTTCCATTAGAACCCGCAACATTAGATCCTGGAACTTTTACTGCTCTTGTTCCGCCAGCACCAACAGTAATCGTATACGTAGTTCCTGGTGTTACAGGATATCCTGTTCCTATTCTAAATCCACCGGCACCGCCACCTCCCGCATACGAACCAAGAGGTGAAGGATTATCATTTTTTGCACCGCCACCGCCACCGCCTCCAACAATCAAGTATTCAACTTGAGTTACATCAGGCGGACACACCCAAGTTGTTGACTCTGTAAATACTACGTAGGTTTCAAAAGCGGATACCGGCCAAGTGCCTTGAGAAATAAATCGATAAACATCAACAGTATTGAACATACCGGATGCTTTAGTTGTATTCACATTGATGGGAGAACTTCTAATTACTCCCCCAAGATATCTACCCATTAGCTAATTTCTTCCCAAGAAGCGATGACAAATAATTTGTTTGCAACGTTAGCAATTGCGCCTATCGATTGATCTTCTCTTAGATAAATGCTTGAAGATTTATCCATTACGACAACCGATGCATCTGCTGGAATATCAACAGTTGATATGATCGAGTATGCATTTCCACCTAAATCATCTTGATCATAGACGTTAATAGTGGCAGCAAATGGATTTGTTCCATCTTTATTCGAAACAATTATACTATTGACCTTGTATACTTTGTTACTGCTGGCTGCATTATTGACAATAGTAAATGCAGAAGCGGTGCTAACATTGGTAAGTGAATTATTACCAATAATTGTGGTCACATTGACGATATTAGGTGCGGCCATTTATTATGCTCCAAAAATAATTGATCCTACTATTCCCGAACTGAAGATTTTTGAGTTCGCTGAAGAAGAAAATTGATTTGCTGAAACTGATGTCTCTGCAATTAGATTACCTGTAATGGTACTAGCAACAATATTGTTACCTCGAATAGCATTAGCAACAATATTATTACCCGACACAGCATTACCTGCAATCAGATTACCGGTAATTTGACCAGCAACAATATTGTTAGCACGAATTAAATTCTCTGTAATGTTATTACCAGAAATGGCACCACTTGCAAGTTTTATACCCGTGACTGAACCATCGGATGGAACTTGAGTTGTTGTGCCGTTACCGAGATGATGAATAACAACATTATTTACTCCAACGCCAGGCGCAGTCACAAATGTAATGACAGCACCATTCAACGAATAGTCAAAAGATGGTCTTTGATATACACCATTGACATAGACAGCAATTGATGCTGTTCCTGCTGGCGCTCTTGTTAGAGTACCAAAAGCAATAGTGCTGCCATCGCCATTATAAACGTCGATTATGTATGGTACTGATGTAACTTGATTTCCAATATAAGACATTTGTGCCTCTGTTTTTTTACTTTACTTTATTTATTTGACTCTACAGATGATTCAAAATACTATTCTAAAACCCACGAAATTGTTCCTTCATCCCAACGATAGTTATTACCATCTGTGGGTTTCTGCACAGGTGATTGCCAACAACAAGTGGTTTCATTCAAAATCCAACTTTCAAAAGGCTTTGGTGGAATAAAAGCATCTCGTTGTTCATCATAAGTGTAACCAACACCAGCATAATTTTTTCTGAATTTATTATTATAACTTGTTTGTTTCCAAGTAGTAATTCCACCATAAAGTAATTTACAAAAAGCAATTCCTTTGGCTTCAGACTCCACACCATTGATCATCAATTCATTATTATGAACGACAATAACTTGTGTAACTACATTATACTTATCGAGTTGTGCAAAATGTGCCATTTTTTTCTAAAATTTTTAACCTGGACTGAGGACTAGTAATACTCCTGCTGAATTTTGATTCAGACCTGTAGTGGCAGTGATAGTTCCGGTGGGTCCGGGATTTATTGTTTTGTAAAACATGCCAGTCCAATGATAAATGTTATCGAAATTCGCTCCTGCTCCATAAGCACCATCATATTCGGAAGGTGGATCAATTTCAATTAAACGATCCATTCCATCAGGAGCAAAAAAATCTGAAAGAAATCCTGGTATAAAAGGAGGAATAGAATTAACATAACCAGGAATTCCAAACTGTTTTCCATATATGCCAAGCAAAATCGAATTAGGTGCAATTGCCGTAACTTCGTCTAAAGGAATAATTGTATATGGAGTTCCAAAATATGTAAATGTGTCACGGGGAGTGCCAACAACATCTATTTTGGCATTTCTGAAAACTGCAAGATAACCAGCCATTGCATCTCCAGAGAAATTACCCGTAAATGTAAAACTTGCACCTTCTGTTCCATCTACTCTTCTGTGCTGAACGCCCAAATTTATCATTCCACCAGCATCAGCAATTTCAGTCCAACCTGTCAATTGAGTCCAGGCTCTACCGGAAGCAGCATTTCCAGAAGAACCAGCAAAAATCATAAGATCACCGACCTGTACATTAGCAGGCTTGCTGACTGTAACGCTGCTTCCACTAGTCGTATTTCCAAATGCTACATTGATAATTTCTATAGTTGGTGGATTGTCTATATAAAAATAACCAGAACTTGTGTATTGATATATTCTATATCCATTTGCCACTGTATATGTGGGTGAACCGCCAACTTGTGGTAATTCAGCAAAAGTATCTGGATAACGAATTATCACAGTGCCGGAACCACCAGCGCCGCCACCCCAAATATTTTCACTACCACCGCCACCACCACCTCCTGTGTAGATAACACCATTCGATGAGTTTTCTACCGTTGAGCTGCCGTTTGCGCCACCAAACTCAATAGCACCTATTCCTTTTGATGTACTATTTCTACTGGTACCACGTCCACCGCCACCAGCATACCCAACATTTGCGCCTGTAATTGTCGAGAAAATTCCTATGCCGCCATTACCGCCGAGAGCTGCGGGTTCTCCTGCACTACCGGCTCCACCACCGCCACCACCAACGCCACCAGTGGAACCAGCATCACCATTGCCTCCGTTAAAACCTTGGCCGGGCGTTCCTACGCCACCAGTTCCTTGTGAAGCTGCTCCAGCGCCACCGCCACCACCAGAACCACCTCTTAGACCATTGCCACCAGCTTCACCACGACCTCCACCGCCACCACCAGTCGTTGAAATAGTATTTGATACATTTGCTATTGAAGAATTTGAACCTGATCCACCATCTTGAGCACCGCCACTAGCATAAGTCGTACTATTTGCACCACCCGCACCAACCGTGATAGTGTATAGAGTAGAAGTATTTTTGATTGTAAGTGTGCCTGTTCTCAGGCCACCTGCACCACCACCGCCACCGGCTTGTGTTGCATCACCATTACCACCACCGCCACCACCAGCAACTACTAAAAATTCAATTTGTGAGGGAAAAGGCAATCGACTTCCTCTAAAAGAGAAACGACTATTGCTCAGTCTGTTTGAACTGGATCTATATGTTGACTCTCTTCTATTTACAAGAGTATTTGTACTAAATTTTTTGAGACTCATTCTCAGTAAACTTCGGTACCAAATGCGGAAAACGTTAGCAGTGAACTGTTTGCATTGACAGAAACAATAGAGCCTGCATTGAGAGTGATTCCTAAGGTCATTGTTACAGTATCTCTTCCTGGCACATTGACACTGTATGCAAGATAGTTTGCATTTGCTACAGCAGCATTTGAAGTGTTTGCTGCAATTCTGAATGAACCACCGTTTGCAGCGCCTTCATCCAGGTTTGCTACGGTAATTGATGAAATGATAGCAGAATTGCCTGATGGCACTGTATAAAGAGTGCTGAGTACGTTTGCTGTAGGATTTCTTTGTCCTAAAATTTTATATGCTCTTGCCATTTGTTAGTTTTCCTTTTTTACATTCCACCAAATAAAAATGCATCATCAAATATATCTGGAGGTGATACAATGTTATTTCCAGAAATAGCATTATTCGCAATCAGATTACCTGTGATTGTTCCTGCAACAATGTTATTAGCACGAATAACATTATCATTCAATTCATTACCCGTAATTGCACCATCTGCAATTAGATTGCCCGTGATTGTACCAGCAACAATATTATTAGCACGAATTGAATTTTCTGTGATGTTATTACCACTCACAGAACCTGCGGCTAATTTTGGACCTGTAACACTACCATCTGCAATATCCGATGCAATCACTGTCCCAGGTGCAATCTTACTGCTCGTCACAGAGTTATCTGCAAGTGCTCCTGTAGTAACTGCATTTGCTTGAAGTTGACTTGCAGAAACTTGATTGAATGTCAGTGTAATTGGTGACGTATAGTTCACCAAAATGTTTTCTGATCCTAGAGAAGGTGCTTCAGTAAATGTAACAATACCTGAAGAAACATTATATGATGCTATCGGTGTTTGTAATACACTGTTGACAACAACTAAAATCGCATTGGCATCATCAATAGTTCTTGACAAAGTGAACTGAGTGCAAGCACCTGTACCGCTAAACTTGTCTACTTTAGCAGTAAAAACGTTGACTTCAGGGCTATTGCCAATATATGCCATTAGGTAATCTCCAGAATTGAAACAATAACGTCTGCTGATGATGCGATTGAAGTGTTGACTTGTAGATAGTCACCCGATTCAAGTACCAGTTTTTGATCGCCACCGACTGGCACTAAAGCACCACCAGGAGCAATTGTCGCATCTTTGACTAGATAAACATTGTTTGTAATATTACCGCCACTTAGAATGACATTGGCAGAAATTGGTGAAGCTGTAATATTGGCAATTGTCATGCCGATTACTGTTGCTTGTACACCAGCACCTGCTGCATAAGCATTCTGTGCTGTTGTTCCAGCAGCTTTGAGTGTTTGATTTTTGAAAGTATTAGCCATTAAATCCTCTGTTTTTCTTCAGTATTTATTCAACCCAAAGCGATAGCAAAAGCAAGGGCATCATCAACAATAGAATTATTTCCAGTTACAATAAAGTCTCCACCAACAACTAGATTTGTGTTAGCATAAAATGTGCCACCGACACCGTTTGTCAGATTGTTTGCAACTGCAATCAGGTCTTGTGTTGAAACAAGCCATTGCTGAAAAGTATTTGCGGTAGTTACTTGTTTGATATTCGCTGCCATTTTTATCCTCTATTTGCAATCTGTTGCAACAAAAACTTGATTTCTTGAAAGTCATTTTTCAAAGATGCTATCTCTTCGTTGAGATGTTGAATTTCATCTTTCACTTTGTTTTTATTTCTGTGTTCGATCAAATTTTCCCTGTCAATGCTAATTACTGCGCCATTGAAAGGATCTCTCAAAAGATTTTTATGATCTTTTACTTTATGCATCATGATAGTGCAATCGCTCTCAAGTTCTTGACTGTCGGTGCAGCCGCAGGATTTGTAGAGAAGAACACAATCTTGATTGCAAATGTTCTGAAGTTTGTATATGTAACTCCACTTGAAGTATAAGCAAAATTATTCACCTTGTATTCGTAATCATAGTATTCAGAAGCATTTTGATTTACCGAAGATACTCCACTCGGCGTCATCAATATCCAAGGCTTGTTCTCAATCTTATCTGAGTCGGTTGCCGCTACAGCACGATAATACACTTGAATTGAAGAACCTTGTGGTAAGTTTTGTTGCAGGTAAACTCTGAGAGCAGTCGCATCAAATCCATCATTCAGTGTAACTTTTCTCAAAAGATATTTTGACGCTGCACCACCACCCGATGACAATGTTTCAGGATACGATGTGACGTTTGCTGCTGCTGGACTTTCTAACAGATTTTTGATTGCAACATATGTAGAAGTCGAGACATCAACATATGGTGACACATCTGGATTCGTCGTAAACATCGAGATTCTTACATTTGCATCTGCTGCTGTATTCGCAACTTTTCTTTGGTCTAAGATAATGTTGGAGTTAGGAATAATTCCAATGTAGTCACTTAGAACTGCTGCTCCATTATTTTTGGTTGCCAATTCAAAAGAAATATTTGCAGATGTTGCTACAGAATCATAAGGAATAGTAACTCTTACTGCATCGTATTGTTGCTCGTAACCAAATTGTTCCGAATTCAGAACAGCAACTTGTGTTGTACTTGTGGCAAATTCACACTTTTTCAGAATAAAACAAATATCACTGTTTTGATCCGCTGTCCAAGTTGAACCATTCTGAGATTTGAAGAATGAACCAATGTATGGTTGAGAAACAATTGGTCCTGTACCATCAATTCTTTGCTTCAGAATTGTACCAATATAAACATTATATTTGTCTGAGTTTGCAGCAACAACAAAAGAATATTCACCAGGCTCTAAGAAAATTGGAGAACTGAATGTGAATGTAGTTGCTACCGGTACATTTTCTGTTACTGGCAAGTTTACACTGGATGGATTTAGCGTTACCGTTGACCCTGGTATTACGTAATCCGAATCTGGGAATCCATTGACTGTTGGTCTAAGTTCAACAGTAACAGGAATTCCAGATGTATCTTTTGTAGCAAAGAAAAGATCGATGCTTGAAACATAGATACCTTCAGGATTCGTGAACTCATTTACAAAGAATGTTTGTGCAAGCGGATCGCCAACAGAACATTTTTCTTTTTTAGCTTCGTTCTTGAATGCTTGTTCAACCTTGTCTAATGAAGCACCTCCAGCCGCAACAGATACCCAATAGTTGAATCCATCTTGATCTGGTTTTCTTTTTAATTCAGTCTTGTATAAGTTTACAATTTTATCAACAGCAGCATTAGCTTTAGTTACTACATCACCATAAGAAGGCGGTGTGTATGTTGAGCTTCCTGTCAAGTCTTTGACTGCTTTTTGATAGTCTGTGCTTCCACCATATCTTCCACCACCACCCGAAGCAGCAGTAATTGCAACAGCAACGCCCGTTGTGTATGTTGGAGAATTACTGTCGCTATATGGACTTTCTCCGCTAACAACTGGTGGGAAAGGCTCTTTAGGTTTCTTCTTCTTTTTCTTCTTTTTCTTCTTACCAGAATAAAAATAAGTTTCTGCAAGGGTGCCTGCTAATTGCATTCCCAAACGATTATCACAGAAATATAAATGATTCTCACCAAAAGTAAACTTAAAGTTATCATCATTAGGAATTTTTAGTTGACCTTTAACATAACCATTGGTGTTTGTTACCAGTGCTTCCGTTGTATAAGTGTTTGAAACGGTATTATAAGTGTTCAAATAACTACCAAGGTGTACAGAATCTAAGTAAACTGTCAACTCTGTATTAGGTCGCATCCCAAAAAGTTCAAAGTCGATAGTCGTGTTAGCGACATATAAAAGAACTCTATTGTCGTTCAGTCTACTATCATTTTCTCTCACTAAACCACTGGATGTTGTTTGAATTTCTTGTTCAGAAGTCGAGTAATATGTATATACTATATTATTTTCTTCTGAAAATCCTAGTAAAGCCCAGTCATTCCATTTTGTTCCTTCAAAGTTATTTGAATAAACATAATTATCCAAATCTTTATTTTTATTCAGAACAACTTTAGCTTTTTTGAAATCTATCCATTTTGGAGATTCTTTGTCTAGTTTTACATATCCAATAAATCCAACCACATTGAATGGATTTACATTGATTATCCCCGATGCTACAGTCTGAGTAATATAAGGAACGGAAGTATAAGACAAAGTGAGTAAATTGCCGGTTACTGCCAGCGTGTTACTGGAAACTGATAAGAAAGTACCATTACTTTCAAATTTAGGTCTCAAAACTTCGTTGTCGTAATCAATTGAACATTTATAATCTGAACTGAAAACATCACCAACACCATGACCTTTGAATGAATCTACAACAAATCCATTATTGAATAGTCTATTGTCTTGGTCATCAAAGTAAGTAGTTGTTGCGACATCTTTTTCTAAGAGATTGAGTGCTGTATAATACTCAACTCTTGTCAAACGAGTGTCGAGGGCACCAATGTCTCTCATTGTATAACGTCTATTGTTTTGAATAGTTATATCAACATTACTTGTACTGTATGTGTAAGGATCAATTTTCAAAACATAAAGAGTCATTGCATCCACTTCGTCATTTGGAGTCGGTGGGTTGTTCAATGCACTTACACCAGAGATTACTTTGAAAGTACCATTCTTACGTAGAACAACTTTATCTGTTCTTGAGAGATAATATTCAATATTAGTATCAACTGCACCAATCTCCGAGTCAACTATTTGCTGTGAACTAAACGATATTGCTAAGTTTGAATAGACATTTGAAGAAGCATCTGAAACTCTGATTGGTCTAAAATCAATTGAATCTCTTAGATCAATTACTGTTCCATCAGTTTTTGTATATGTTGGAATAGTATTATACGTTGGATATGATAATGTATCAAAGAAGCCTGTGCCAGAATGACTATAACGGTCAAAAATAATCAAAACATTACCACTGTTTACAGTAGCGTCATTATTGACTTTGATTGTGGCATGATCGTAGAAACCATCTCTTTGACCATAATCAATTGTGAAGCTACCAACTACGTTTACGTTCGCATTGGCATTGGCAGAATTTGTTGTGCTATCAGAAATATAAATTGCCGAAACATTAACAACATCAGCAAAACCTAAAGACAATGTGTTTGCGGTGTATTGATTGATAAACTTTCTTACACCAGTTACTAAAGTTTTCGTTCTTCTTGCTGCTGCTGTAATGTCAATCGTTGTCAAAATATCTGCTGTGCCATTGAAACCTGTGTCGGCAAGGTTGATGTTTAGAGTGGCTGGAGAACCAACGGATGGACTAGGAAGACTAAAATAAGTATTAGAACTCAAATCTACCCACTGTCCTCTTGAGTATGCACTAGCTGGGGTTCGAATACAAATAGCATAATTTTGTTGTTTATTTCCTCCAGTTGCATTCGCAAATCTTTCTGTTCCATCATTCGTTTGAACTGATCCTATACCAGCAGTAAATGAAACAGATTTGAATACTCGTTTTGTATAATAATTTACTTGTGAGAACTCTTTGACTACATCGTAAGAGCTTTCAAAAACTGAAGAATCATAGTTCGTATCAGTCAAATATGCCGATCTAAACGAAAGTGCTGCTGCACCGTTACTTGCAACAGGTGCTTGGCTAATTGTAATTTGATTACCATTGACTGCTGTTACATATGTTGGAAATCTAATTTCAGCAGCATTAGGATTGTTAACAGCCATGCCAACGGTAACACCGGTTGAACTGGACAAATTGATAAGAGGATTTGCGCTATTATAAGCGCCGGTCAGAGTTCTTGTAGTAATTGAACTAGAATGAACATTGCATGTTCCGTTTACAGAAGTTGTGTTGCCAGCAATAATTGTATTTGCTAAATCAATTGGAGTGTTGCTAGTTTTTACAATATTGAATAACTGCAATTTATAAACAGACGCCGAACCGTTTCCACTTACATATTCAATGTTTCTTGGATATGCTTCGGCTATCTTTGTTGCTGCTCCAAAGTTTCCATTATTACTGTGTATTTCAAGTTTTGATGCAGTCGAAAAATTGAAGATTTCACCGTTTGCACTTGTCACAAAAAAGTAGTTACCATAATATGCAGGAACATCATAACCAGAAACCGTTTCTGTGTCTCTTGATTTTGACATCAGAAGTTCAGTTATTCCAACAGTTTCTATTTCATAGCCTCTGACATACGCTTTTCCTGGACTTATATCTAAAACAAAACCTGTGTTTGCTGCATCTGCAAATTTTTCATCTGGAATTTTTGGATCTAATCCTTCAACTTTATAATCTCCAGATTCATCATATGTTCTTCTAGCAAGAGTATCCGCTAAAATAGAATACTCTGAATTCTGAACATTCTTGACTAGTTGACCTTTTCTATAACGAGCAATTTCAATATATTTTGAACTCGTCAGACTTGGAATAGATTCATTCGCACTAATTTCTTTTGTGGTTAGTGTAAGTGTAATCTTGTATCTGTCTGCGCCTGGCGCAATGTAATTTGAAGCACCAACAGCAGGATCAAGCAAAGAAGTATCTGAAGAAGAAGTTACAATAGATTCTTCAACATCAAAGCCAACGGTAACATTTGCGTCATTAGAATATTTGGAAACTACTACAGTTTCGGGATTACTTTGTACAAAATTTCCATTGATGAAGAAAACACCCTCTGTTACGGAAAATGCTCTTGCTATAGTAGACGATTCTGTTGCTGACACATTTGCTCTTGCAACAAGGTTAGCAGTTGCAAGATCGTCGGTAGAATAAATTCTTAGAGTTTCAGAATTAGCAATTGAACCATTTGAGTTGAGTGTTGATATACCCGAAGTTTTTATAAAAGTCAGTAATAGTGTATTTGGATCAGTGTCATCGGCAACAATTGCTTTTTTAATTTTATATACTGAATTACTACTATTTGCTACAGCAAAATAATTATTATATCCTGAAACACTAATTGCGGTTCCGGCATAAGTTGGTTGTAGCTTGATCGAATAAACTTGTTCATCAAACGTTTCAGCGCCAGTAACTTTTGAGCCTTCTTGAAAAATATGTTTACCAAAACGATCAATTTGATTTTGAAGAATAGTTTGTGATTGTGTCAACTCACGTGCTTGAACGGCACGGCCAGGTCTAAACAGAATTCTGTGAAAATTTTTATCTTCATCAAAATCATCATAATATGGATTCGTATTGAAATTTAATGCCATGTTTAACCTTTAAAATTGTATAATAAAACGAACATTCTCAGCTTGACCATCTTCTCTTTCTATTTTTTCTATATTTTCAACATATAATATATCACCAGAATATGGCTCAAATTCAGGATTAGCCGATGCTACAACCGTTCTTGATGCGCCTGAAGTTGCTCCGATCAGTGAAAGACCTACGACAAAAGTTCCTTGAACTTGAGTAACTTTTACAGCACTTGCAGTTTGTGAATAAACAAAGCCGTAAGCTACAGTATTATTAGCAGTTACTTGAGACACATACTCATTCAATGTATAAGACGGACCAGGAGTTAACGTCAAAGTTCTTGCTTGAGATATAACCGAATTTGCTGTTGAATTATTTGCTTTTGCTGCTTGACCATATTTATGCGGGTTTCTCAGCAATCCAAATTGTCTAAAAGATGTATCTACAGAGATCAAGCCATTTTCTGTTGAATCAACTTCTCCAATTTTAGCTGTAACTTCAACGTTCTTTGCCAACAAATCTTTTGCTGGATTCCTAGCGTGACCATATTTCGGTGCTATAATTGCTCTTGCATTAGCGCCAGTTCCAGAACCGAATATCATAACATTCGCTCTTGAATAACCTGTGCCAATCGTTGTCAATGTAATTTTGGTTATTGCTCCATTGGCCAAAGTTGCCGATGCCGCAGCACTTGTTCCATCGCCATCAAAATAAATTCGTGTTGCGAAAGACAAGTTATTACCAGTTCCACCACCGTTTGCTGTTGCAGGTGAAGATAGAGTTATTTTATTATTAGGTGTATCAAGAACGGAAACAACTGTTCCTGTTGGAATGCCTGTTCCCGAAATAGTCATGTTTGCAGCAACGTTTGTTGTATTGGCGACTGTCAGAATTGAGCAACCAGTAATAAATGAAGTAACATTTACAGTTGAGTTGTAATAACCCGTACCACCGTTACTGATTACTACAGTTGTCAATTCACCTTCTACGACACCAGTATCATCTAAGTTGAAGTCTGATAGTGTGCTTGCTTGTGTATTTCGTGTTGGAGTTGGTATCCAATCCGTATTCAAGAATTTGTTTGATGATTTTACATTGAACATATACTTCCAAATGTAACCATCAGCCGTTGAGATGGCGCCATTTGATGTTGTATAATCACCCGTTGGCTCTACCGTAGAATTTGAAGAATAATTATTTGACAAGCACTTATAAACATTTCTAGCAGACGTAATAATATAGAATGGCTTCAAATTTTGAGATGTGTTGCCAGTAATCAAATTTGATAAAGCAATTGTATCATCATATTGACGATACTTTGTATTTGCTGTCCAATTAACTCTTGGAATCACAAGCTCAACATCGTTTGCTGTAACTCTCTTTGCCGCAAACATATTGTCCCAAACAGACTTCTCACTTGAGATTGTTTCTACAATACTTGGCGGTGAAGATTCATTGGCATATGGAGTATGATTTCCAATGAAAATATACTGAATAGATGGATCCGAGTCACTAAAAGAGTTTTTGAATCTCTCAGCGTTTTCTAGCGCAAGTTTTTCGGATGTGTAATTTAGAGCCATAAGTTTTGTTTAGGTAATAATTATCAATGTCTGTGCAGAGGCATTGCTTGTAAATGCACTCGAAACTGTCAATGATGTGTTGCTGACAATTGCATTGATTGTTCGAATCTGATTATTTATAGCGATTTGTGTGCCAATTGAAATGATACCTAGCGTATTTGCTATATTGAATTTGGTATTAGTACCAGTTACAATAATAGAGCCATTTGTTGTGGACACTAAGCCAGAAATCGTTTCTGAAACCGATGAATTCATTGTAGCTTCTGAATCTATGGAACGTGAGATTGGATATTCAGCAAAGTTTCTGAAACCAGCAGGATGAAGCAGATTCTTCAAAATAGCTGCATACTTTGAGAATTCAGTGGCAACTGAAGTCACATAAGTGAAGTCAATATAGTAATCTAAGCCCTCAATCTTTCTATCTAAAGAAGATATAATTCCATCAGAGCCTACCCATTTTCCTGGGAAAGAAATGAACGATCTTTCAATCTGTGCATTGGCTGTTGCAGTTCCATCTCCAAAGTTTCCTAAATCAATCGTAGGAATGAACTGATAACCAGCGCCAGGATTTGTTATTTTGATTCGTGTGATTTGTCCCGAAACTCCAGAACCTGTAATTCCAAGTCTATCACCATCACCCATCAAAGATGTGATTTGTAGATTTGCTGCTGAACCTGTTGCAGAAGAAACTGAAACTGTTGGAAAATTATTTTGTTCATAACCTTGACCACCAACCAAATAACGATCAAAAGCTCCAATTCTTCTTTCTGTAGATGTTCTTGTGAAAGACACATTTACATTGAGTGATGTTGATGAAAGAATTGAGTTGACATATCTAGCTTCAGAGTTGATCATGATGCGATC
>Ga0049081_10000333_pt1 | contig 18258 bp, 24 predicted proteins | sample GreLakmeER78MSRF_FD_66717 | JGI IMG/M metagenome (GOLD analysis project Ga0049081, IMG submission 66717) | Freshwater lentic microbial communities from great Laurentian Lakes, MI, USA - Great Lakes metaG ER78MSRF | ecosystem: Environmental > Aquatic > Freshwater > Lake | place: Great Lakes...
ATTGAGTCTTGATTGATAAAAATTATGTAATGATATTTTTGATTATTTGAAATCAGTTAAAGAAAGACAATAAATTTTCTTTTATTCTCTAAATAATTCATGTTAAACTTTCGTGAATGGTTTGTTTTTTGTGAGGCCAAGAAGCCTGCTGAGATAGCTTTACAATTACTTGGCGGAGACGATTATTTGTTAGCCAAGTTAGTTGAAATATTACCTTCTGGTATAAAAGCTGATGAAAAGAACAAGTATTTGTTAATTGCTTCATATTTTTATAAAAGTCAGCCTGATTTAAGAACATTGGGTAATGACCTTGATGTTTATCATCGTCTTGTTGGCAGGAACAAGATGAAGTTGTTTACATTTGATGATAGTGGAAATTTGAATACTCAGTTTAGGCAATATTCCAATTATTTGGAATGGACAGCAGCGATGCATGGAATGGAGGAAGAGGAGAGGAGCAGATCTGCTTCCCGTTATCGTCCTAGTGACGAGGATATTTCCCGTTTGCGTCCTGTTTTTGCGAATAGTGATAATAGTATTAAAGTTTTCAAGGCTGAAAATGTTGCTGATGCGATAATATTGGGTCGTGGAACGACATTTTGTATTTCTCAGCCGGGAAACAAAATGTTTAAGTCATATCGTGATTCTCATGCTGCGACATTTTATTTCGTTTTTGATTCCAATAGGAATGATAATTTGGATATTGTGGTAGTTGATGTTGGTAGTTATGGCAAGATTTTATTGACTGATAGGATTAACAGGACAGGAAGTTGTCAAAATCCTGAAAATTCCGATTTAAGAGATGTGGATCACACAAAATACTTTATTTATCTGAGAAGCAAAGGAATTGACACTTCGATATTCAAGAACAATCCTCACAATGATTTAGAGAAGCAAGAAAATGAACTTTTGGGAAATGAGAATCTTTCTTATGATTGGTTTATAAGATTAAATCCTGCTCAAAAGAGTTCTTACATAGGTCGTGGCCACAAGTTAAGTGATGAGCAGTTTGATTTCTTGGTTAAGCACAAGTTAAGGGATTTGTTGGAACAATATGTTTCTACTGGCTTGAATATGACTGGTTCTCAGTTAAATTATATTTTGTCTGACAAGGATTTGGGCAAAAAGTATATGCATTTTCGTTTAATTTCTGTGGATGCCAATGTTCATGCCTACCCGATAAATGAAGAAGAATTTGAATTCATTAGCAAGAACATGAGGGATGAGAGAAAAAAAGTTATTTCTAAATTTGCCGATAATATTACTCAAATGGGAGTTTATGGAAAAATTGGAGAAGGCTTTTTAATGAGGACTTTGCTTGACAATGGGGATAAAGAATTGGTTGATGAATTATGGAAAAGAATGTCTAAAAAAATCAATGCTACTCTTGGTCGCAAAGGTTATATTGTTCCTTTGTGTGTAGATGAAAGAGAAATTTTGAGAGAAAAAGATTTTAATCTTTATAAGTCAGTTATAATTCAAAACAGTCATGCTGGTATTGATATTGCCGGAAATGAATTATCATCTTTGGAAAATTCAGATATAGAAAAATTACATCCTCACGCCAAAATGGTCATAAGTTTGGATAAAGGCGATGATGATAGCTTCAAGAAGCATTTCGATTCTGGAGGCAAGTATGGTCGTCCTAAAGGAATGAAAGACAGGGAATTTGATTTTTCTGGAGAAGATTATTACGACAAAGATTATTCAAATAATGAAAATTGGCAAAATGCTCGTACCAATAATATAAATTTATTGGTAAAATCTTTGCATATGGGTAAAGAGGAAATTGCCGATCATATTTTAGATCATGAGATAAAACAAATTGAATCTGATAAGAATGATACTGATTCTCGTCATTCTCTTATGAGTGGCATTCATTTGAGCGAAATGGGAGAAAGTATTTTAAGCACTAATGGTTTAAGTCATTCCTTAAAAATTAAATATATTGAAAAGCTTCTCGATGCTGGTGCTGATTATAATATGATTTTGTCTGATGTCATAACACATACTTCTTTTGCTAGGTCAGAGATTAAAAATTTTGATTTGCTTGAAAAGTTGATTGAAAAGATGCGTGATAATTTCAACAGATCAGGAGAGTTGGGAGTCAATGTTTTATCTGATAAGGTGAAAAATATTGTAAATGAATTGATCAAATTAAAAAATGTTTATAATGTTCTAAGTAAAGAAAAAAATCTTAGCGAAAAAGAGAAAGAAAATTTCTTGGAAAAATTGCCAATACTGTCGAACATGATTAGCGATCTTAAAAAAGATATAGTCAATCTAAAGATAAGGGTTGAAAAGGGAAGAGATGTTGAGGATATTGCTGGGAAGTTTAATTTTGGTTCAAGAAGAAAGGGCAAAATAGATTATTATAGTGGAAAGTCGGATAGATGGGCTAGAAATTAAATTTGAAAAAATTTACAGCATTAGTCCAAATATAACGCTGTCTAGATAATCTCCATTTTTGAAAACTTGTTTAACTTTGATTCCCTCTTGGGAGAAACCATTTTTGGTAAGCATTTTCATACAAGGGTTGTTATTTTCGAGTACTTCGCATCCAAGTTTTCTAAGATTAAGTATTGATTTTGAAAATTTGATTCCAGATCTGAGTAGTTTTCCTCCATATCCTTGATTTCTTAGTTCTGGAATTATGTCACATAGTATTTCTGCTGTGCCGTTTATGTAATTGATGTTTGCGAGTCCGAATACACCAACATCCATTTCATCTTCTGAATAACCCACAAGGTAAACACTTTTTGGATGATGTGAATCAAGATGAATTGAATTGAACCATAAATTTTGATCTGTCTCGTTTATTATTGCTGTTCTGTGATGATATTCTTGAGATGACATTTTGAGTTTGAGTAAAAAATTCAAATCTTTTTGATCTAATTTCCTTAGATTCAATTCGTAAGAGAACATTTCCAGTCTCCTTCATTTGCCTTGTTGACAATGTGTTCGAGGTTTTCTTGATTGAGCCACCATCCGCAAGGTATGCAAATCATTGTATCACAAGTTTGTGTTGTTTTAGGTAATTCTGTTTTATATTTGTTGAAAATTGTATGTTTATCATTTCTATCATGGACTCTGCTTGTTTGGATTCCATTTTCAGACATGTGATTAACGAATTGATCTCTATTTTTCACATGGACTGTGAGAATCCAGTCTGATGATTGTTTTTCGTGTTCAAGGTGTGTCACTTGGGTTATTTTGTTCCTGAGATAATCAGCATTTTTTCTATGTTTGTTGACGATATCGTGAATTTGTTTGATGTTTTGAAGTCCTATTGTTGCATTGATGTCATTCATGTGGAATTTGTATCCGGGTTCCTCGATATTTTGTTCGCATCTGAAGTCTTTTTTAGATGTTCTGTCAAGTCCGTACCATCTAAGTAATTTGGCTTTTTTGTGGAAGTATTCGTTTGGAGAAACTAGGCATCCTCCATCTCCTGTTGTGAGGTGTTTGATTGGTCCAAAACTGTATACAGCGAAGTTATTATCAGTTGGATAATGTGATCTTGTTGCGATGGCGTGGGAGCAGTCTTCTATTAGGAATGGTCTGAATTTGTTCTTGCTTTGGTGATGATCGAGTATGTCGTTAATTTTATCCATATCGACTGGATAACCTGCCCAATGAACAACCATGACTGCTAATGTGTTTTTGTCTATTTTCTTATGAACATCATCAATGTCTATATTGCAGTTCATTGGGTTAATGTCTGCCCAAACTGGACTCATGCCATAATGAAGAATTGGTATGTTTGTGGCTGTGCATGTCAATGGTGTTGTGATGACTTGATTTCTTGTTTTAGTTGAAAATTCTTTTATTAGATGGAGAGCTAAATGAATTGCGGATGTTGCTGAATTCGTTGTATTTATGAAAGGAGATTTAAGGAGATTCTGCAATTCGACTTCAAAATCTTCTACCTTTTGTCCTTGACCAATGAATCCAGATTGTATTGTTTTAGATATTTCTTTATGGCAATTTTCTTCTATAAAAACTTTGAATAGAGGTATATTTTGCATAATTAAAATATCTATTATTGATTATATTATAATTTTCGTCTATATTTTTCACCAGCCATTAAATGATTAAAGCCAGTTGTCATAACAACTGGCTTTTGAATTTCAAATATAAATTAATTTTTTCATTTGCCCGTGATTTCAACTTGGGCAGTAAATGGGTATAATTTAGAACCGGGAGAGACGATGTCTTCAGGAACTTCTCCCATCCATTTGCCGCTATTTTCTACGCCAAAAACTCTCACAGATCCTGCTTGACCCATTAAAGACTTAATCGCTTCTTCTGATTTTCCGGGTAATGATCCTTTAGTACCTCTTGCCATTCCAGAAATAGTCACAATAACTTTTTTTCCATTTGGTGAAGATTCAGCTTTGATAATTTTATTGATTGTCATTCTTCCTAAATCCGCTCCTTCTCTGCCATATTTGTCTTCAAAACCATTTCTGTGAATCCTTAATTTGGCAACTAGTTCTTTTGTGTATTGTTTTGCATCATGATGAACGGTTTCATCATCATCAACACCGAATTCATCGACACTCTTCGTCATTGCTGCTGGAGGTGGTGTTTGGGCTGAAGCAGATGGTCCTCCGAAAAGACTTCCCATTGCAAGAGCGCCTGCTCCCATAAGATTTCTGGCCAATCCTTCATTAAATTTTTCTTCAATTTCATAGAATTTTTCTTCAGAAATAATTCCTGAAAGATACTGAATATAATGCATGCTTTCTTGTGACATTTTTTACCCTCGTAAATAGGTTTGTTATATTTAGGGTTTTTTTTTAATTTTAATTGTGCTAAATTAAAATTTTAACGATTAGGCAAATTGCCTTCTATTGATTTTCTTAAAAGTTTACCTAAATCTTCTTGCTTCCATTTTATGTCTTTTTCCTTTTGAAGATCATATAAAGTGCTTGGACCTTCAAGTTCAACCCAATTTTTTCCACCTTTTTCCATAGCTTTTTTGAACTGTGGCAATAGCTTAAATATCAATTTGACAACAGGATCATTTAGATCAAGTCCACCTTGATCTATTTCCTTTTGTGTAGACTGCAAATAAAATTGTTTCTGTTTTTCTTTTAATATGTCTAATGCAACATGTGGATTTCTTTTTAAGATATACTCAATCTTATTGATAAAATTATTTTCTTTATCTGTCAAATTAGTTTTAATTAAAAGAAAATCTAATTTTCCATCCTTTAATAGTTCTATTGCATTTTCAGTCGCTTCATGATCAGAGATTTTGTTCTTTATGGCATCAATTTGATCTCTTCCGCTTTGGGCTGAAGCTTCGCCTCCGAAAAGACTTCCCATTGCAAGAGCGCCTGCCCCCAAAAGATTTCTGGCCAATCCTTCATTAAATTGTTCTTCAATTTCGTAGAATTTTTCTTCAGAAATAATTCCTGAAAGATACTGAATATAATGAAGACTTTCTTGCGACATGAATAATCCTTGATGAATATGATTGTATTATATAAGGTTTTATGTGAAGAAATTGGTTATTATTTAGTAAATAAAATTATGACTACATTCAGAGAATTCGTTGCAAAAAGCGAGATGAAGGACAAGGTTGGAAAATTGTCCAAGTTGATGAGCAATTTATTTTTCATTCCAAAGTTTAGCAAGTCTAAGATGAAGACAGAAGGAAAAGCTCATGATGAGACTTTGAAGTATTGGACTGATCCTAATTCCCCTTTAATTCCTTGGCTTAAAAGTCTAAATGTTGAATTGCCGGATGAAATTCCTCCTTCATATGCTGATGGTGGTGCAGGTCGTTGTTATTTTCTAATTGACCATGTTGTCAAGATGTCTGCCAATAGGGTTGAGGCGAATGTGGCGACAATGGTTGCTGGAAGGGATGATGTCCCAGCGCCAATTGTTGCTGTCAAATATCTTGGAGACAACATTTACGCTATTTTACAGCATTGGGTTGATACAATTGGTGTTCCACAAGAAATGCGTAAAGCAGCAGATTTCATGACTGTTCTTATAGATGAAAATCCTGAAATGGACGGATTTCCTTCATCGGAAAAAGAGAGGGAAGATTTGTGTTTGAAAACTTTGCGTGATAATGGTGGAAATGATGATTTGCTTCCACACATGCTTGTCATGATGGATACTTTGTCAATGTTGTACGGGGCTACTGGTTTCAAGCATGATGATGCTGGTCCGACAAATATAGGAATGTACAAAGGACGGGTTGTAATACCAGACCTTGGACCTAATGAGCCAAAGGGATTTGATCCTTTGTCCGCTCTGGCTCAGATTCAAAAAAATCGTGCAAAGATTGGACTTCCAAGATGGAAGAGCGTTTGATTGTCAATTTAGATTATGTGATGTGAAAGTCTGATTCATTTTCCCATCGAATCTTTCTGCGTTTACAAAAACTGCTGGAAAGTGCATCCATTTTCTTTCGATTCTTTTCTCTCCATGTGCAACTCTTCTCCAATGTCCTCTCCTCCAGTGTGGACGAACAATTTTGCCCTTTTCTTCTCCAGACCTAGATTCTTGCTGGGAGTTGAAAGTCTTTAGGTTTGGCTGGAATGACCAAAATGTTGCTTCTGTAATTTTACCAAGGTTTCCAGTTCCCCTCATGGTGCGTTTGAATTGTTGTTGTATTGGATCGTTTTGATTTTTATCGATTCTGACCATGTTATTGGTTCTTTGGGCGAGAAGAATGCTATTGATGGCAAGTTTTGCAGCATCTATACTTTCTGGCCTCATGACAGACTTTGTTTCATCCCAATTCAGTTTTTCCTGAATTGTATCAAAAATGTTATTGTTTTTCTTGCTGAAAAAGGTAAGGCAACCGTTTGATACATTGTCCCAATCTTGAAAATGGTGGATAAATTCTATGAGGAGCATTCCCTGTTGTGGTTCATGTCGAACAAATGCGATGCTTGGAAAAAATTGATTTTTTTCCAAATAAACTTGCCTAAGTTCATCTGGGAAATTGACAACCATGAGAGGAAACATGGATGTGAATTCATCTACATCTAGATTGACATCTGTATTGATAAGACCAACAGCCTGATCGATGCTTAGATTCAATTCATGAAAGCCAAATTTGCGTAATTCATGAAGGTATACGATATTCCTGATTTCGGCTTGTGCATCACGATTGCCAGATATTTCCAAAAGGGCTTGGCATGCTGCCATAAAACTTATATTTCCGGTCATAGCTTTGTTGCTTGACCTTTTGTTCATGTAACCAATTATATGTGTTTTTGAGTCTTTTTCTGGGTCTGTGTAAACCCAACCATGTGCTTGAATTGGCGGTGCATCTTGACCAATAATTTTTTTGGCCAATAAGTTAAACTTTTTTTCGTCTCGACTATAAATTTCAAGCCATTTGACAAAAATACTCTTCATGGTGTGCTTTCTCTCCTTCCGTCCTTCAAACAAGGACGGGTTTGTAAAATTTGATTTGCTGGAAAATAATTTAGATCACATCTGCTGTGTTGCTAGACATGGTGAATTTATTTCTTTCAAAGTCAAAGTTTCCTTCGTTTCTGACGAGGAAGCATGCACAGTTTGGAGTAATTGACTTTAGGATTTCTGGCTGATCATCAAAGAAAGCTGATATTCCATAGTTTCTGATAATATTGCCTTTTTCAGCAAATGAATTGACCATGTGTATTTGGTCGAATCGTATATTTTTATTTTTGAGGAATAATTCTGTATCATCTTTTCTGAATCTCATCGTAATGATAAATACCTTGCCCGGCCAAGAACTTGACAAAACTTGGAAGAAGATTGGGAAATCGGTGATGCAGCCGTCGATGTCGATTCCGATTGATGGGTAAACCATTTTTAATTACTCTGGGTTTGTTGAATTGACTCTTTCACGACATACTTCTGTTTGTCAAATATGTAAAATGAGGTTTTTCAGCCTTCCCCAATGCGTGTATGCTTGATAATTTTTCTCAGGAATGTTCATAGCAAAGAAATTAGAATTATTTATATCGATCCTAAAGTTGTTGTTCTTGATAGAATCATACATCAGTTGATATTCTTCTGAGTATGCATATTTTTGTTTGACATTGGCAACATCGAGAAGTCTTTGAAATACTGTGTCGTCCCACTTGAAGTGGTGAACTTGGACGAAATTTCGATTGACAGGGTATCTTTTCGGGTGAAGCCATCCTTTAGTTCCCCATACTACATTTTGGCCTTCCTTGATGTAATGTTGGCCGTTAGACACTTTTATTCTGCCTTTTGCCAAGCAGGTCTTGTTGGGACATGCTTTGCTTAATGGATAGCGAAAAAAGGCTGCTACTGGGAATGTTTCCCAAAGGTTTGATTCAGGATTAATTTCAGGAAAAGTGCCTTCTAGGCCGATTCTATCAACGAATCCTCCTGATACATATTCCCATCCATGTTTTTCACAGTCTTGGATAAGATCTTCTATAGGCTCCCAATAAATTTGAAGCTCATCATCATCAGATATTATCCACCAATCATCTGGATACTTATCTTTTATTTCATTGTATATATTTGTAACTTGTTCCCAGTCGAATGGTCTATGAGTTCTGACTGTGTGGATTTTGAATCCTTGTTCTTTTGCTATTTCTTCTACTTCTTCTTTTGTTGATTTGTCAGAATTTTCATGTTCATATGCGACAATGAATGCATCTTTGATTTCATTCTTGTAGTGCATGAGTTGATGTTTGAGAGTATTGGTTCTGTGTCCAGTTACTGTAACGAGAAGGGGTTTCATTTTTTTCTGATAATTTCCTTGTATTTTGGTGTGTCAATAAGTATTTGGTATGTTGATAGACAGCCGCAACTAAATTCTTGGGATATAAGTGAATTTTTCCTATTTGTTTGATTTTTATTTTGTTGATCTTGGGGATAATTGGCTGTTCTAAGCGAATCATCATGTGGAATATGGTAAAGAAATTCTTCAATATTCATGATGACTATTCTTTCTAGTCCTTGTTTTTCCATTCTTCTATAGAAGTCTTCATCGTCCCATCCCCATCCACGGATTTTTTCATTATATCCTTCAATATTCAAAGCGTGTTGTTTATTAAAAAAAGAAAAACCATGAAAGTCCCACTTTTTTGGAACGGTTCCGCAATAAAATTGGTTTTTATTTTGTTCTCTTTTGAATATTTTAAGAATTTCTGGGTTCGTCAATTTATAATCAATATCGCATTTTAAGACATGGTCATGAGTGGCATTTTCTAACCCAACATTTAGAGAAAAGCTCATTGAGATAAAATATTCTTCATCATCGACACGAACAATCTTGGTCTTAGGGTGATCTGTAATTTCTTTTACAGATTGATCTTGGTTGATTGGATGTGTTGACGACCAGTCAACGATTAATACTTCGTCTATTTCTTCTTGTTCAATCCAAGTTGAAAGACAGGGAACAATCCTATCTGTTCTATTCATTACAGGTACAATTAAACTAATCATATTTTTCTTACTACTAATTGATCGCCACAGTAAATTATTTTAATGTACCAAGAATAAACACTCATGAAAGAGTTTATTGCTAATCTTGGACATTCATGTATATTTTTTTTTACATTCCAATTATTATCATCAAAGATCATAATTCCATTTTTTTTAAGAAGTTTGAAAGATAAGATGGCATCTTCCATTACAGATTTGGCAATATGACATCCATCAATGTAGATGAAATCATATTGCTTTCCTGATCTTATGAGTTCCGAGAGAGCATCAAAACTTTGATTTTGAAAAATTGTAATCTTACCTTTTTCAATATATGGCCCTAAATTTTCCATAAACTGTTTTCTAAGTGGTTTATTGTTAATTTTTTCATAATCGTCATCAACGAATTGATCAATGCATGTTATTTTACATGTTTCATTTTGAATTATATTGTCCAGCAACCAAACTGCCGACCTTCCTTCGTAACTGCCAATTTCTAAAAAATCTAAATGAGGTAAATTCTTGAAATTATGAAGCCACATTTCCCAATCTGAAATATGATGAGAAAACCAATCTGATGTGAATTTTGGTGTCATGTTTTACCCAAACTAAAATATTTTTTGCCACATAAATAGAGTGGCAAGAAATTAATTTTTTGGAGTATTTATGGCAAGTTTGGCATTATTGGTTGCCTTGATTTTTCTAATTGTAATTTTTTCTGGCCCATTTTTATATTGCCTAAGTTTTATTTCAATTGTGCCTAATTGGATTGTTTGGTTTTTATCTGTTACTGTTATTTTAGTTGGAATATGGTGGATTTCGGTTGTTCCGACATTTCCTGTTAATTTTCTTGGTTTAATTCCTATTTTATTTTGCTTTTCAGCAATCAAAAAAAGAAGAGGTAAATAATGTACGCATGGTTAAAATTGAGTGGTTTGAATGAGAGCGCATCTGAGCAAATGCAAGATTTTGCCGAAAAGCGTGGATCTGGTGCAGAAAAGATTGTTAATGGTGCCAAGGAAAAAGGTGGAGCAGCAATGCTGACTTATCATCATTTCAAGGTTAAATTACCAGTTTATTCAAAAGTAGCGAATGGTGTTTTTGATTTCGACAACATGAAAAAAGAATATGTCAAGACATGCACTGAATTGCATGGCCACATGGAAAATATTGAAGAAATGAATCAGACTAAGTTTCAAGAGCTTGTCGGAAAGCTTGAAGTTCTTGGTGAGTTGTTGATTAAAAGCAAAGACAGCCAAAATTAGTCCAATATTTTATTGAGATAGAGAATTTCCTTTACCAGCTTTTCTGATGGTGCTAGAAATTTGTAAGTGGCAATATTTTCATCTTGGGTGAGAACAGGAGTGTCGTAAATTTTTTTCATGATTTTGAGGCATGATATTCTTTTCTTAATTCTCATTATTCTGATTGTGCTTATCCAAATGCATGTAGCCAAAAAACCACATACTGCGAAGATAAAAAAAGCAAGTAAATAATTTTCAAAAATTATGAGGCTTGTGAAGCATCCTAAACATGTGAAAAGTCTAAATAATTCAAAATTATCAAAAAGTTGAGGTTCTGAAGGAATTTCAATTGTGTATTTGACTTTCTTTTTATCTGGATACATGAAATTAGTTATCATGATAATTTTCTCTTAAAAATAATAGATAATGCCTTCATCATTAAAGTTAAATAATTAAAAAAAATAAGAGGGGGAAGATCATCGGATCTTCCCCCTTAACCATTTTGGTATGGATTTCAAGTTTCAGTCTGCTTTGGTCTTTGACACTTTCCACCACCGCAGCACTGATTTTTGACTGTTTCTTCCGAATCTTGCTGGTTCTGGTTTTCTTCTTGCATTTGTTGATCGAACATCATAGTCAAAGACAAAGCCATTTGCTGGGCATCTGTCAATTCCATGGCGTTTTCTTCCATCTTCTCGGGAAATGGAGGGTCAGATTGAACCTCAACACTGACACCTTCGTTCTTGTCTTCAAAAGTAATAGTGACCTTGGCCATGTCAATTCCTTTACTTAGTTTGGGTTTCGCTGCTTGGTTTAGTTTCAGGCTTCGACTCAGGCTTTGATTCTTTTTCCTGAGGGTTAGGATTAGCCTGACTGTTCTTTTTCATATTCTCAATGTTCTTACGGCGCTTTTCGGCTTCTTCCAAGGCCATATTAAATTGTTCGCTCTCAGCATCAATTTGCTTGTCGAGTTGATATTTACGAGTGGCTTCTGCGTTCATTTTATCACGAACGCTTGCTGGGCAACCCATGTCGTCAGTAGCACGATGGTAACCAGCAATGTAAGCAGATTCTTCCACTTCAGCAACCTGCTTCAAGCCACGATAGTAACCTTCATGCCAAATTGCACTTGTCTGATTTTGTTCAGGAGCAATATTCATTGAGGCGGCGACCATGCCTTCTACTTTACCCTGATTGCGACTCATTTCGGACATGTTGTCCCGAATTTCGCTGATTCGAGCCATCAGAATTTCATTCATACTGTCATTCATCAACGAATCTTTCGCTTTGAAGATTTCGTTGATTTCCTTCAATCTGGTAATTTGGTTTGTTTGGAAAATGTTGTAGCCGATGCTACATGTCACGGCAAAAGCTGATGCTATGCCTACCCAATTTCCAAATACTGAAGAGAAACGATTCATGCTAATTCCCTCTCTTGCGATCTTTACCCGTCTAGATTCCATCTGTCAAGTACGGGTGGCCCAAAACGGCCCAGTGCCGTCTATGAAGATAATCTATAATTTTATTGTCCGATTGCAAGGTCTAATTTGAAAAATTTATTTTTTTTTGTAGTGGGTTCTACGCCTCAAGAATGATTCACCGTGCAAATCTAAAGCTTTTATTTCCATGCCATCTTCGGCTTCTTCTAGTGCGTTTTCAGCTTCTTCTGCATACTTTTTTTCAACTTCTTCTGTGAAAATTGTGATTGATCTTCCTAATGATGGCAATTCATTGTTGATGTCAACAAGCTGCAAAACGACTGATCCCTTTGAAGACAATTCTTTTTGTAATATTTCAATATTGTATTCATGAAAATTATTCGGATAAAATTCGTCCCTTCTCCATTGAATGAACATTTTACTGTCAGGCTCTTCTTCGCTTTCTGCTTTAAGAACAGCTTCTGCAAGATTAATTGCTTTAGCTGGTGAATCAACTTGTTTTGGAAGAGGATCGAAACCTAGATGTACAAAGCACTTCATGTTTCCCCCATCGTGGTTAAAGTTATTTATGCTCGTTGCCAATGTATTCATCCATGTAGGCATGAATTTCTCTGATAACTGAATCTTCTCCCTTTTTGCGACAATGATCACAAATAGAACACTTGAATGTCTCAAGTGTTCTATAAGATGGGTGAATATTCTTTTTTACATGATCCACAAAATGATCTGAATTTTCTGAAATAAATATCTTGAATCTAACACATGAATTATCCCAATTCCTACAGAAGATGCATTGGTGCATCTTGGTGGAATCTTCATAAATTATTTTCATGTCATCGACCCGTGAGAGTTAAGGATTAACAGATTCCATCTTGATATACATAATATCAGGAGGATTCTTAAAATAAAAGCCCATGTAGGGGCAAATCCAAGCACATTGTCCCGGCAATAGACCCTTCAAGTTTAATTCTTCAACCTTGTAAATCCAACCATCAAACTTCATTTCATCATAAGTGAACTTAACATCAGCATTAGGAAAATAATTTTGGGAAAAAAGAATGTTTATTCCTTTTTCCGGGTTTTCAATTCCCTTTTTGCTGCAACCCACATTTATAAGCCTGTCAACTCCGATTACAAGTGGATTCAGCATATAATCGGTAAAATTAGCTGGTGCCATGTCATAAAACTTGCCTTCATAATCAAATCCCCATCTATTTTTTTTTAGACAACACTTGATAGCAGTAACACCAATCATATCAAATTCATTCTTCATATAGAAAACCCCATGCGAATTGATTTAATTTGAGACTTGTAAAGCTTCAAGTAAGGATTGACATTTCCATCAGGATCAATTCCCTGAATTTCAACATCAATGTTAATGCCAAGAGATTCGGTACTCTTGAAAAATTCCTTGGCATAAGAAATCATTTGATAAGCATGAATTCCCTCGTAGATATTTTCATAATCATCCCAAGGAGGAGAGTCAAGAATAATATCACTTTCAAGAGCATATCTTTTTCCTGTTATAAAGAAAATCCGCCATTTTTCTGGGAATTTTTCAAAAATTAATTTCTTCAATTCGTCACTTACTTTCCAACTTATTTCGGGACTTAGTTTTGCAATTTTATTCTTGACTGCTTTTGGAATAATGACCGAACATCTTTGCACTTCTCTCAAATCAGTCCACTTATGAATGTTTTGCCTCAGAATAGCATGTCCATGCTTTGAAAGCAAAGACTTGGCAATTTCGTGATTTTGATTGTCATTTTTCATGATGGTTAACTTTGAATTAGATTTTTAGGGTCTAAAATCTTATGTGTAAATTCATTTGGGAAATTAGCCCAAGTAATTAGTTTGTCGTCTGATTTACGAAAGCAATGAACTTCTGTATTTGGAGGTTTCATTTGCAAAAATTCATATTGAGTGTTAATCACATTTCTAATCCTCAAAGCTTCTTTAGGGCTGCTGAAATTTAGAAAAGATTCTTGCATATTTGTTTTAATGTTGATTTTATTTTCCAGAGTAAATTCTTCCATCATGGTCATAGGGATGTCGAGATCATCCATTGTGGCATATCTTGCTGAATCAGCAAAATAAATCTTCCAATAAGAAGGCAAAATTGAAATCATCAGCCAAGAGATGCAATCAGCAAGGCTTCGGCGCATATTGGCTTCGGCTTCTAATTTGTCATATTTTCCTGTGACAATTTTTCTCTTTTCAGCATCAATCATCCAACTTGAAAATGTAATCAAGCTGTCAATTTCTAACTTTGCGTCTCTCTTCAAATACTTGCATACTGAGGAAGAAAAGCTGTCATGCATCCTTTCGCCAAATTCAGGAATGGCCTGACTAGCCCAATTTTTACCATGTTCTTTTGATGAAGAAAAATGCATGTTCAAAAAATATGGAACAAAACCCTTATTTTGGAGGTAATGTTCCATATTTTCAAAAATAAGATTTAGAAAGTGTTTTGACAGAAAGCTTAGAGCCATTTCTTGAATAGAGAGTTGGTAGGAAAGATCTAGGGAAGAGATGTTGTGGTTTTTATTTGGGGGATAATCATCATTAATCAACATAATTATTTATTCCTGTTTTTGTTAATGTACCAGTCTCCAAGTCCGATTGGAGCGAGTTTGTTGAAATCTCTGATTGCCTCTTCCATTCCACATTGGGAGCATATTTCATGGTTTGTGACTCTTGACAAAGCACCGGGATAATCGCCCTTATTTTGGTCATTTGGAACAGACCCTCCACAACGGGGGCATACAAAATTCTTAGCCTTGATCACAATCAAATTCTCCTTGTGAGTTCAAATTATCTTGAAAAAGCATGAATGTAAACATTGTCTCAAGATTGGGGAAAAAAACCAAAAAAAAAGATGGGGGCCGTCACATTTAAGTGACGACCCCCATCTTTTTGGAAAATCAGGCTGCGTTTCGGAAAATCAAAGGATAACTTGCCGAAAGCTGCCTATGGTATCGGCAAAGCATCATTTGAGCCGCCTCAAGTTCCTGCTGGTTTTCTAGACCAGCAGTCAAAAGACAATGAGCAACTGAAGCATCGGGCTTATTGAATCCCTGACCATCTCTTTCCTGAGCGCCATCACATACACCGAGCATGTACTTGAATGCTCGGCGTACCTGTTCGGAACGCTCTGGAGTGAGTGGCAGAGGCTGAGACTTCACCTTCGCTGATTCACGACGATGAATACCATCAACCTTTGACTTAGCCCTTTGCTTTGCTTCTTCTTTGAGCTTGGCATCTTGCTCTTGCTCAAAGTTGGCAAGACGCTGCATGCGAGCCTGATACTCTTCCTCGGTTTCGCCTTTAGGCTCATCGTGGATAGAGCGACCGGGGTTGACCTGACCAGACACCGTATTGTCAATTGCCTTGACAATTGTGTCGATCTTGTCGATCAGCATATTTTGGATATGCAGATCAAGCTCATGGTCGGAAACCATGCGAATGATTTCCACGCTGGACTTTGTTTGGCCGATTCGGCAGATTCGGTCCTCTGCCTGCCAGTTTGCAGCGGGAGTCCAATCCAAATCGACAAATAGTGCTTTGGCGGCATGGGTCAGAGTAAGACCAACACCACCTGCACGGATTGTCAAGCCGACACCCTTGAGGCGACCAGCTTGGAAATCGTCAACAATTTGTTGACGGCGTTCAGGCTTGGTTTCTCCAGAGATGACTGCCCAACCATCACGGCAAAGTAAAGCGTCGAGAGGGGCAAGGTGAGCGGAGAAAACAAGCAAGGGGCATTCCTGCTCCTCACAGTTTTCTACATACTCAACCATGGCATCGATTCGGGAAGCTGCAAGTTCAGCACGAATACTTGCAAATTCCTCGAAAGGAGGAAGATCGCCAACATCAACAAGACTACCTTCCCACTTAGACCACATCTCATCAAGACGGGCCTTAAGCTTGGTGTTGTCGTTGCCAACAACCATGTTCGTGTAGAACTTGCTTGGAAGTTGTTGAAGAACATCCTTGCGAAGACGACGAATCATCGACCTTCTTAGAAGTTCTGGAACAATAGCATTTGGCTTGCCATACTGATAGCCAAAACCATTGTGGAAGGCATTGAACAGTTCTTGGAATCTTCCAAAACTGCCAAAGACCTCTTTGGACAATCCAAGTGTGTCCAGAACACCGTAAAGATCATCTGGTCGATTTGTCAGAGGACTTCCTGTGAGGCCAGTCACCCTCTCGGCCACCATACCGATTTCACGAACCTTGCGGGTTCTCGCTGCCTTACGATTTTTGAAGTCGTGAGCTTCATCAATCACAAGATTAGTGTTGCAAGCATCAGGATACTTGGACCTTATTTCATTGCGCCAATCGTTAAGGCGAGCAAAGTATTGCTCCAATTGTTCGTTGCCGTTCTTGTTAGGACGGGTTGCAAAGTCATTAGGAAGGATTTCTGGATTGATGATTACAAGCTCACCAGCCTTGGGGAAACGGAAGTTTCCACGACCCCGAATCACAACAGGGGTCAAATCCTTGCGCCATCTGGCACACTCATTTTTCCAGTTATAGATCAAGCTAGCACGGCAGATAACAAGACCAGAACCATTGCGAGGAATGCTGAAAAGGGCTTGAGCGGTCTTCCCAAGTCCCATCTCGTCGCCAAGAAGGGCTCGATCTTTCTTGGCAAGCCAATCAACGCCTTCTACCTGAAAGTCATAAAGGCCACAGGACTTGGCGAATTGAGCTTCCTGCGACAATTCGACTTGACGGAGAGAAGGAGCAACCTCCAATCCAATCTTATCTGCAACTTCCAAAATACGACGACGATCTTCAGGCTTATTGCTGACAGACCAAGTCTTATCAGCAGGATTCCATCTTGCGCCGGGAAGGCTCTTCACAAGAGGAAGGTTTTCCTTCTCGTAAGGCATCATGATCTTAAGATCACTTGTTAGAACTCGAACCTGTGGTTGAGATAAAGGTGCCGAAATGCGGTGAGGACAGCATTCTTTGCACCAGTTGATGAATACGGACTTGGTCGGCAAATTGGAAACAGAATTCTCTTGCCTCTCAGTCAGGCCAGCGCCAATAGCGAGAGAGGTCTTGCACTTGTTGCAACGAACATTGAAACGGTTAGGGAAAAGCTTGCTCATCACTTGTCTCCTTGGGACGAATTTCCGTCATCTTGTGACGGATCGTTTCACTCACAACTAGTTATCGGCTTTGCTTCTTCGGATTCCGAAGCAGTTTTGATTGTCATCATTGTCCGTCATTGATCAAGATGACAACCTTCATGACTACTATTCGGCTTTGCTTCTCGGGATTCCGAAGCAGTTTTGATCCACACCGTCATCTTGAATTCCACGCATACCTTGTATTGATTTGGATACAAATGATTTTTTATGATATCAGTTTTTAACATGAAAAATAATTTTATAAAAAAACACAGACAGGTTTTATCCTGTCTGCGTTTTTAGGTCGAACAAAAATTAATTTTACTTTGCGCCTTCCTTAATGACGATGGCGCTATTCACGGTCTTCCATTTTCCGAAAAGACCCTTCCTCTCTTCAACAACCATAGTTGCTGGAATCGTACTTGTCTTTGCAACCAACTCAGTCTTCACGACTTGGACGGGAGTTGCCACAACACGAAAACGGGATGGCTTGGCGACTACTACAACAGCAGTCTGATCCTTGGATGCCTGAGCCTTCTCATCACCAGCAAAAGCCAAGGATGATCCAACCAGAGCAAGAGAGGCTAATGCGAAAAAATTCTTCATTTCAGACTCCAAAAAAAGTGCCAGAGGTCAACCTTGACATTTATGGCACAAACAAAAAGTACACCAACTACTCAAAAAAATAAAGGTCAAAAATCAACGACCAACACGATTGAGGCCAATGAATTCAACTAGATTTTTGAAAGATGCGTTTTTAATTTTATCTGGAAACTTTACATGAAAATTATCCTCAAGGACAAATATCAAATCAATCAAATCAAGACTATCTAAGGATTGGAATTCTCGTTCCCAATCCTTTTCATCCTCGATATTATCAATCTGAAGTCTTCGGCACATGACATCTGAGACTTCCTTGCTCAGTTCGTCCATGTCTTGTCTCCATTTAGTGAAATCAAATACTCGTCACTCATCATCATAGTCATCATCATAGTCATCATCATA